>WBZX01000064.1_pt1 | contig 96111 bp, 92 predicted proteins | sample 5204211 | NCBI WGS metagenome assembly WBZX01 (sample SAMN12344362, study PRJNA552823) | activated sludge metagenome | biome: Activated sludge suspended growth; feature: Nitrification reactor; material: Wastewater; isolation source: activated sludge from nitrification reactor of wastewater... | reverse complement strand
AACAGGGCAGCAAAATACACCTGTGCATCCTGTTGTATCTCTTCCCAACTTGATTCAATATTCATTTGGTCTTTGCGTTTTGTTGGCTATATCATTACTTCCTCAACCTCATAGATGGATGTGACGTTTGCTAGTGGCATCCAGAACGGATCATACTTTTTATTCAAGCTTTCGCATTTTACTTGGTAGTTAACCAGGTCCACAAAGGTTATCAGCTTGCAGACAATGAACGTTTGCCCGTTGGCTTCACCCATAATTACTAAAGGCTTATTCCTAGGAATGCCAAAAGGGTCATTAGGTATCCTTTTGATCAGGACCCTTGAGTTATCCGGTATGGATATCCCGCTATCGCTTGTCATACTGTCCCCCTTTATGTTTATCCATGCCATATCAGGTGAATTGCTCACGAATGAAGCAAGGGCGCTTTCTTTTTGGGTTTGCTGTTGGATGCTTTTCATTTTCTTTAGGATAGATGGGTTAGGTAATTATTTCCAGCCAGTGATATTTAATTGAATCCGGTTAGCCGCTGTCCGCTTTGTTTGGTCAATGATCTTAGCGTAAATCTGTGTCGTCTTTAGATCCCGGTGCCCTAGGAGTTTTGACACTGTGTAGATATCAGTTCCAAGGCTTATTTGCAGCGTTGCGAATGTGTGCCTGAATGCGTGAAAGGTTACATTTCGGGTTATGCCAGCAAGTCCCAACCATTTAGCCAGGTGCTGATTATGATAGGCTGAATAGTAAAGGCCCTCAAATACCTGATCGTTTTCCCCTCTCCTTTCCCCCAATAGATTAAAGGCATCTTCCGAAATAGGCAGCGTTTCAACTCCCTTGGTCTTTTGTTGTTTGAAGTTGATAAAGTAGCCTTCCCCATCAACCTTGACCACTTCCCCCCATTTCAGCTTTTGAATATCTGAGAACCTTAGGCCGGTGAATACTGAGAAGATTGCAGCGCGCTTGATCACCTGATTATCGCATTCCGTTTGAATCAGGGTATTAACTTCATCCAGTGTAAGGAAGCTTCGCCTGGTCTCTTCAAACTTGATAGGGTCAACCTTTGCGTTTAGATCAGTCTGCAGGAAGCCGTCTTTATAGGCCTGTCTCAATGCTGCTTTGAATTTGCTGAAATATACGCTGGCTGAATTATTGGCTATCCTTACTTTATTTGACCTTGCGCTCTTCTCAGTCAAAAGGTATTCCTTGAAGTTGTTGCAGAACCTTTCATTGAGGTCAGCAAACTTGAGATTTCCACCGGTGAAGGCCTCAAGATACTTTAGTGCTGAGGCCCAGCCTTCTTTACTGGTGCCGGCTCTTTTACTTGCAAGCTTTTGGAAGTATTCAATAAATGATACTTCCCCAAGGCCCTTTATCCTAAGTTGTTCCTTCTCGTGTCCGGTGTATATCTCAGGCTTATTGACCTCATTATCCTTTTGCTGCCTGATAAACTCAGCGCGTTGCAGCGTCTCCTTATTATGCAGCTTGGTATTTGCATCCTTAGCCACATCAAAAAGATAAAGGTTGAGGAACTCCCGCCTGGTAGGTGCGCCCGTCACCGGGTGCGGGATAGCAGGGTAGAAGTCTAAATACAGGCTTTGCCTTGATCCGGTGATAGCCTTTTGTCTCAGTTTTACTTTGATTGCCATTTGTCCATCATTTAGGTCCCGCCAGAATGATTGAGGTACAAAATGAGACCTAAATCATGAAGGGGTACAAATAAGGTACAAATATACACATAAGGTACAACTTATGAAAGTATAACGGAGGTTAAATAATCCCTAATAATTACGGGGCTTTTATGCCTCCCTTAGTGGTGGATTATACGGGCTTTTTGATTGGTTATATTTCATGCCCAAAAGCTAAATAAATTTAGCGGACAAACACCATCTTTCTTGGTTCAGATAATTCTTCTCTATAGGAATACCCCTGCACATCAAATCCCTTGAGCTCACTGCTCTTCTTGATTTTGTGATCCACGATGTACCGGGCCATCCATCCACGCGACCGCTTAGCGTTGTAGGAAAGGAACTGCAACTTGCCATTCCGGTCTTCGAGAAACTGTATGTCAATCACAGGGGCCTTCAGGTCAGCCACCTGGACAGCAGCCATATATTCCTGCGAAGCCAGGTTGATGACTTCTTTTGAATTGGTGGCTTCGATATCAGCATTGAGCAGATCGGTGATTTTATGCCCCCAGTATTGGTATAGGTTTTTTGCTTTTCCGGTCTTCAATTCGGTACTCATCTCAAGCCGGTATGGCTGGATGAGATCCAGAGGCCGTAGCACTCCATATAGACCGGAAAGGATACGCACGTATTTGTCAGCCTGTTCAGCTTGCGCCTTGGTCATGGTATTGGCATCAAAACCCTGGTATACTTCACCTCTGAAGGTGTAGATAGCAGCAGTGGCATTGTCAGCCGTATGCGGCCACGTATAAGCCTGGTAGCGGTTGTAGTTTAATCTGGACAATTGATCATTGATGTCCATGAGCTCATGCAGGGCAGCCGGTTTTAGTTTCCTGAGTGCGGTGATGAGCTGAAGGGATTCTTCAGGCATCCTCGGCAGGCTGTGGCGGGGACTCGCCATCGGCGCATTGTGCAGGTTTTTAGAAGGGGAGAGGAGTACAAGCATCTTCCGTTGTTTTGAAGTCTGTCAATGGGAAGGCTAAGTAAAATAAAAAGCCCGGATAGTAAAACTACCCGGGCGGTATAAGGTTCAGGCTAACTAAAGATTAGTTAGGCTTCTTGAAGATAGTCTCATTGTTTGTTGGGACACCTTCTTCTTGTGCAACTGCGTTGATCGTACCGATGACACGGATGACGTGCTTGCCGGCTGGATCGTTAGAAGTTACGGTTACAGTCTTGTTGATTGCACCTACACGCTTGGTGTCATAACGGATCTCAATGACTGAAGATTCGCCTGGCATGATTGGCTCTTTAGGCCAGTTAGGCACTGTGCAACCGCAGCTACCTTTTGCACCTGATATGATCAGAGGCTCAGTACCTGTATTCTTGAATTTCGCAAGACGGAGCGGCTCAGCACCCTGATCGATAGTGCCGTAGTCGACAACATCAGACTCAAGTGCAAATACTGCTTTAGAGTTAGGATTAGGCTGTGGCTCAACTGCGTCTTGAGCAGCCAGTTGAAAAGAGGCCAAAAAGGCAATGGCAAGGATACCAAGTAATTGTTTCATATCAGGACAATAATTGAATGGTGACTTTGAATCGAATTATCGATGTCAAAAGTAGGGACATTCTCTATTCGGCAAAACATCCGCCCCATAATTCCCTGTTAACCATTAGTTAATCGAAATATTAGGATTCAGAAGACAGGGGATAGGAGACAGGATTGACAAGGGTTTTGAGCCCTTTTTACTTAGTCTTAGCCTTCCTCGTTGTTCGTAGACTCTGGCTGCGAACTACAGTAACAAAAAAATCTGTGCTACGAGTCGCTATCCGTATCAGTAGCCTCCTGGCTACAAGTAATCAATACACGATGATCCGGTTGCTGATCTGCCGGGCAAGGATTCAGGTAAGCTGGTCGAAGCATGCTCCTTGCTTCCTATCTCCTGCTTCCTATCTCTTGCCTCCTGCCTCCTTATAGCTTTCTGCAAATTTTTTAAAATTTGACATAATCACCTCCGATTGCTTTTTCAAATCTGCCTTCATGAAAATAGCGATGACACTCATCAACCCCTTAAACCTGAATTCTGATTCAACTATCCATCGGGTACTATCCGGCCCCTTGGCTTCAAAGCTATTATGGACCCGGTTGTAGATCCCCTTCATCTCATAAGTCCCCTCAAAATGCGCCGGCAATTCATTGCGTAGGATGGTCTCAATCATCGCCATCTTCCGCTTGCCAAAGGCCATCATCAACTTATATTTAGGATAGGGATAGCTTTCGACCTGCTCATTGCTCAGGATCCCCGGTTGCCATTTTGGTAGATGTGACCTGTTGACAAACAATCGGGTGACCTGGTCCAAAGGCCTGTTGATTTCCGTTTCTATCTGGTACCTGACCATGTCTTTTGCAATTTCACCGCCAAAGTAACCTGTTAATCGCTAATATCTGAAGTCTTCGCTAACCCTTGCGTAAATTGCAGGCCAATGAGTGCTCCGGGAGATAACATGGGCTGGATAGCCCGCCTTTTCGTTTTGGTTTTCTTAGCCGGGCTTTTACATCCTATAGCTGCCCAGACCGTCTTCTGCAATGGCAATCTGGGGGATAACATTTTTACATCTGGTGATTTCGGTTCCGGCACCCAGACTGTGGTTCAGATGGATCCAGGCTTGGCTCCCGGCTTCCAATACACTACCTCCGTTCCACCAGACGACGGCGAATACGTCCTGACCAACAATATCAATGCCTGGTCCTTTGTCTATCCAACCTGGTTGCGCATAGGTGACAATGATGTCGACCCGAAAGGGTATATGATGGTCGTCAATGCCTCTTTTGCCCCGGGGATATTTTACGAACAGATCATCGATGATCTGTGTGAAAATACCGTGTATGAATTTACAGCAGATGTCATCAACCTCATACGCAAGAACACTACCGGCCACATCCTCCCCAATGTGAGTTTTCTGATAGATGATGTCCTGTCATATTCTTCCGGGCCAATACCACAGGACGAATCCTGGCATACCTATGGATTTACATTTACTACAGGACCAGGCCAATCTTCAGTAAAGCTGACCTTAAGGAATAATGCTCCCGGTGGAACCGGCAATGATCTTGCCCTTGACAATATTAGTTTCAATGCATGCGGGCCCAACTCCTCTGTTTCAATAGAGCCAGCAGGCAGGATCTGTGAGAATTCACTTTACCCATTGCTCACGGCCCACATAGACGCAGACACTGGAGTGCTGCAGTGGCAGGTCATCGTCGAAGGTGGACAATTTTGGAGTGATATTCCTGGCGCAACCGACCGTACACATCAGGTACAGCAACTGGCAGCCGGAAAGTACTATTTCAGGTATCTCTATAGTAATACGATCTCCAGTATCGGTAATCCCAAATGCCGTATAGTATCTGATGCAATCCTGGTCGAAATTGTCCCGGTTGAATTTATGATCAGGGACACTTTGTGTGAAGGTATGACTGTTGAACTGGGAGGAATCGAATACGGAGAGACCGGAATCTATCAGCAGTTGTTTACGGCCTCCAACGGATGTGACAGCCTGGTCACCCTCGACCTGGTCGTATTTCCCGATCCGCCTATCATCGCTGATTTTGATACCAGGCCCACCTCATGTCAAGGAGCTGGTGACGGTTCAATTTTCCTCGCATCGATTTCCGGCACCAGGCCTCCGTTTATTTTTATAGTCAACGATAGTATCATCCCTCCCCCCAATACATTGATCTACGTTCCGGCAGGCACATATACCGCCAGGATCGAAAATGAGTACGGTTGTTTTGACGAGGAAGTGATAATCGTAGAGGATGGCCCTCCGCTGGAAATTAAGACAAACGAAGACACTACGATTGTCCTCGGCCATTCCATCTTGCTGACGACACAGACCAACCTTGATGTTTCGGGTGCATCATGGACACCATTGACAGGCGTTGTGTGCCCTGTATGCCTCAGCACCTATGTCACGCCTTTGGATGATCAGACTTATGTCATCGAAGCCATGACCGAAGACGGTTGCACAGATACAGATTCAGTAACCATCAGGGTAGACCGCACTCCTGTATTGTATGTGCCCAATGTCTTTTCCCCCAATGGAGACCAGATCAATGATTACTTTTCAGTGACCACCGACCCTCTCAATATATCTTCCATTGACGAGGTCCTGATCTTTGACAGATGGGGAGGAATCATCGCCCATAGCGCAAATCTGATGTCCGATGATTCAGTTATTCTCTGGGATGGAGAAACGCCCCACGGCCAGGCCCTCACGGGTATTTATGTCTACCTCATCACCTTCACCATGGCCGACGGCACCACCCGAAATGTGCATGGCGATGTAACCCTACTTCGTTAGCATCACACCCACACCCACTCACTCACGCACTTCTCATTCTTCACTATTCACTCTTCACTTTTCACTCTTTACTCCCTTGCCCACACCTCTTACTTTCTCACTGTCTAACCCTCTCACACAGTCTACACCTCAAAATACTTTTTGAGGATATGTGCATCAACAATATTTGGTAGAGTGATTTCCAGCCTCTCTTCCTTCTTCATCGCTTCCTTTGCGGTAAATACCGCATGTGGATTCCTCGCCCAGGCCCTTCTCGCGATACCGTTGTTGACATCCCAATGCAACATCGATTGCAAGGCCTGCTCACTTGATTCACTGCCATCCAGGACCAATCCAAACCCACCGTTGATTGCTTCACCCCATCCGGTTCCACCACCATTGTGGATGCTCACCCAGGTAGCTCCGCGCATTGCATCTCCGATCACATTGTGGATAGCCATGTCTGCAGTAAATTTTGACCCGTCATAGATGTTGGCTGTTTCACGCCATGGACTATCTGTTCCACTGACATCATGATGATCTCTTCCCAACACTACCGGCCCTTTTAGTTTTCCATCCCGGATGGCCTGGTTAAATCGCCTGGCGATATTGATCCTGCCTTCAGCATCCGCATACAGGATCCTTGATTTGCTGCCCACTGCAGGAATATTGGTTCCCGCTGTTTCAATCCAGTGGAGATTATCCTCCCACTGGCTCTTGATTTCACCAGGACAGGTCCGCAGCATATCCCTGATCGCTTCACCTGCAATGCTGTCTGTAGTCTTGAGATCAGCGTTGTCACCGGAAGTGCAGACCCAACGGAATGGGCCAAAGCCATAGTCAAAGCACATTGGCCCCATGATATCTTCTACATAGGATGGGTATTTGAACCCGGAAGGCTGGTGAGGATCCAGGATATCTGCGCCTGCCTTAGCGGCTTCAAACAAAAATGCATTTCCGTAATCCCAGAAGTACATGCCCCGGCTGCACATCACATTGATCGCATCTACATGACGACGTAGTGACCGTTTGATAGCATGGTCAAATGCTTCCTTGTCATCATCCAGCAATACCTTGGCTTCCTCAAATGTGCATTCCACCGGACAGTATCCCAGATGATCAATATTGTGACATGAGGTTTGGTCTGACCCCAGCTCTATTTGGATATGCCTGAAGACGAGTCTTTCCCATACATCCACGATGTTACCTTGATATACAAAGCACCTTGCCTCCTCCGCGGCCTTGGCTGCTGTAAATTGGGTGAGCATGGCGTCGAGGTCAGTAAATACATCTTCCTGCCGGATATAATGATCCGCGATGCGCTGGTGTATGGCGTCCCTATCCACTTCAGCTATGATACCTGTAGCTCCTGTGACCAGCAATGCCCTGGCCTGCGCTCCGGACATGCCACCAAGTCCTGAAGTCACAAAGGCCTTTCCCTTGAGGTTGTTGGTGCCAAGCCCCTTGAGGCGGCCTGCATTGAGGAGCGTGATCGTGGTCCCATGGACGATGCCCTGCGGACCGATATACATGAAGGATCCAGCCGTCATCTGGCCATACTGGGTGACGCCCATAGCATTGTACTTGTTCCAGTCCTCCTTTGAACTATAATTAGGGATCATCATTCCATTGGTCACAACTACCCTCGGAGCAATAAGGCTGGATGGAAACAGGCCAAGGGGATGACCGGAATACATCACCAGCGTTTGCTCTTCAGTCATCTCGCTGAGATATTTCATCGTCAGCAGGTATTGTGCCCAGTTTTGAAAGACCGCACCATTGCCCCCATAGGTGATTAGCTCATGAGGATATTTAGCAACCAAAGGATCCAGGTTGTTCTGGATCATCAGCATGATCGCAGCAGCTTGTCTGCACCTGGCAGGATAATGGTCGATCGGCCTCGAATGCATAGGGTAGGAAGGCCTGAACCTGTACATATAAATCCGTCCGTATTGGACCAGTTCTTCGGCAAACTCGGGTGCCAGGACGGCATGGAGTGACTCAGGAAAGTATCTTAGGGCATTGGCCAGGGCCAGTCTGCGCTCTTCTATGCTCAGGTTGCTGATGCTGCGCACCGGGGCATGTTGCATCGTTGTGTCCCTCCCGTAGTATTCAGGCAGGGTAGCAGGCAAGCCGGTTTTTATGGCTTCCTGAAAGGATTGCAGATCTTCATTCATATGGGATAAAGGTAAGGCATGAACAGATTTTATCAGGATATGATCACTCCAATGTCGCATCAATTCACCCACTATCAAATGATATAGGTCATAGCACCATATAAGGGTTATCAGTTGATCTCCAATCATCAAACCGATTTTCACTCTCTACGCTTCATTCTTCATTTTTCACTTATTTCCGGTTGCTAAGCGTAGTCAAAGCATCATTTTTCTCTTTTCATTTTTCCTTTTTCATTTAACTTATCTTTGCCCCCTATGGAAACTAAAAGGGTCCTGGTGACAGGTGCAGCCGGTTTTGTCGGCCGTTTTTTGCAGGTGGAAGGGTTGAAGCGGGGATATGATGTATATGGTAGCTATCGTGATGATGTGGAAAAGTCCTTTCTCGAAGGCGGGACTAAGAGTTTCTTCCTCGAGTTTTCTGAAAGGGAAACGCTGTATAAGAGACTGGTAGATTTCGCAGCAGAAACAGGCGGGTTTGAATATGTAATCCATTGCGCAGGCATCACCAGGCCTCAGAAAATCGAAGAGTTCTATGAGGGGAATGTAGTGTTCACTGACTTTTTTATCAAGACACTGCTGGAGACTCAACCAGCTTTCAAGAAGTTTATCTTTATCAGCAGCCTGCAGGCCCTCGGACCTGGAGATCCGGTGACGATGGAACCAATCAACGAAGAGTCTGTCCCAAAGCCATTCACACCTTATGGGATCAGTAAGTTTGAAGCAGAAAAAAGAATAAAAGCATACCCGGAGCTCGACTGGATCATTTTCAGGCCTACCTCAGTCTATGGCCCCAGGGATACCAAGTTTATCCATGTGATTTTAAATGCGGTACAGAAAGGCTTCTCTGTCCGTGTAGGCCCCAAAGGTCAACTGGTGAGTTTTGTATACGTCAAGGACCTGGCCCGTGCATTGTGGGATGCGGTAGATAAAAATGTGCACCGCCAGATTTATGTTGTCTCGGATGGCAATGACTATGACCCTTCATTGGTCAATGAATATCTGACCAAACACCTCGGTGTCAAAACCATGAAAGTAAAAATCCCACGGAGTCTTTTGCTCGGTATAGCCAATGTGCGGCTTCTCCTTGCCCGCATGTTGAGCAAGCCCCTCCACGTCAGCCCGTTTAAGATCAAGGAGATCACCGCCCGCAACTGGCGTGTAGACAATTCCAAAATGGTCCGCGAACTGGACTTCAAACCTCAATACACCCTTGAGCAGGGAATAAAGGAAGCCCTGATCGAAGACGGCATTATAAAAGTGAAGAATGAAAAGTGAAGAGTGAAAAGTGTTTAGCAAATAAAAAAGCCTGTGATTTCTCACAGGCTTTTTTATTATTGCCTCTTCAGCCCCTTTAGCCCCTTCAGCCTTTTTAGCCTCTTCAGCCTCTTTAGCCTTTCAGCCTCTTCTGCAAAAACTACACTCGAACGAGTGAAGAGTTTATTGAAGCACTGGATTCAAGACTTTATCCTGGTATGCACCGGCTTTCAGCTTGTCCTGCACTGCAGTAAAGGCCTCCAGTGTTTGCTTCACATCCGCATCTGTATGTGAGGCGGTAGGAATCATACGCAGCAGGATCATGCCCTTTGGAATCACCGGATAGATGATCATCGAGGTGAATACACCATAGGACTCACGCATATCGTGTACCAATTGAGTAGCCTCAAATGGAGTACCATTCAAATAGACAGGAGTCACTACGGTATTGGTATCACCGATATTAAAGCCTCTTTCCTTAAGTCCCTTCTGCATCGATGTAGCAATATGCCACAGGTGCTCCTTGTATTCAGGATGGTTGATCATGAGCTCAAGGCGCTTGAGGTTTCCTTCCACGATAGGCATAGGCAAGCTCTTGGCATGGATCTGTGATCTCATAGCATATTGCAGATACTGGATGATATCGGCATCACCGGCAAGGAATCCTCCTGTGCAGGCAAATGACTTGGCAAATGTTGAGAAGTAGATATCAATGTCATCCTGGCAGCCTTGCTCCACACCAGCACCACGACCACCATCACCAAGGGTTCCGAAGCCATGCGCGTCATCTACGAAAAACCTGAAGTTGTATTTCTTCTTCAGTGCGGCAATCTCTTTGAGGATACCCTGATCACCGCGCATACCAAATACACCCTCCGTAACGACAAGTATTCCACCGCCCTTTTCGTCAGCATATTTTTTTGCACGTTCAAGGTTCTGCTCGACACTGTCGATGTCATTGTGCTTGTAGGAAAAACGCTCGCCGATATGGAGACGTGTTCCATCTATAATGCATCCATGGCTTTCTGCATCATAGACTACAGCATCCCTCCTCGTCAACAAGGCATCAATAGCACTCACAACTCCTGGATATCCATAATTGACCACTGCCGCAGCTTGTTTGTAAACATGCGCAGCAAGTTTACGCTCCAGTTCTTTGTGCAGAGATGTTTCGCCTGTCATCAGGCGCGCACCCATAGGATAAGCAAGGCCCCAGCGGGCTGCAGCCTCTGCATCAGTCTTACGCACTTCAGGATGATTGGCCAGACCCAGATAGTTGTTGATGCTCCACACCACGACTTCCTTGCCATTGAACATCATGCGCGAACCGATCTCCCCCTTTAATTCAGGGAACATATAATAGCCTTCACCCAAATGGGCATATTGACCTAAAGGACCACGCTGATGGCGTATTCTCTCAAATATTTCCATAGTTTTTGATGTATTTATTAAAGACGCGTTCTAATCGACGTTGGATCTGGTAGCTCGGAGCATAATCCGCGATCTTGCGGATAAAGCCCTGCTTCTGCATCCAGCCATTGTTATAAATCTTACTCATGTATTTGCTGCCGTGATCTGCAAAGAGCAGCACCACCACGTCGGTAGGCTTAAATTCCCTGCGCATCCGCATCAGGGCTTCTATCACGGCACCACTGCTGTAACCGACAAAGATCGCTTCGCTCTTGGTGAGTTGCCTTGCACGGAAAGCACTGCTCCGGTCATCGACTTTGACAAACCGGTCGATCGTGTCAAATTCAACATTGGAAGGAATGATATTTTTACCCACACCTTCAAGCTGGTAGGAATGTATCTCACTTTTGTCCAGGATGCCTGTCTGGTGGAACTTGGTCAGTACTGACCCCTCGGCATCTACGCCAATCACCTTGATATCCGGATTTTGCTCCTTGAGGTATTTTCCTGCACCTGAAATCGTTCCTCCGGTACCAACGGTAGCGAGGTAATGGGTGATTTTTCCACCTGTCTGGTTCCACAGTTCAGGCCCGGTACTCTGATAATGCGCCTCTACGTTGGTATGGTTGTAATACTGGTTGACGTAGAAGGAATTTGGAATTTCCCTGGCAAGGCGCTCAGCCTGGCTATAGTAGGACTGAGGATCGTCAGACGGGACGTGGTTTGGGCAGACCAGAACCTCAGCACCAAGCGCTTTCAATTGTGCGATTTTCTCTTCGGCACTCTTATCAGTGGTCGTCAGGATGCATTTGTATCCTTTGACGATACAAGCCATCGCGATTGAAAATCCGGTATTGCCTGAGGTAGATTCAATGATGGTACCGCCTGGCTTGATCAGCCCTTTCTTTTCGGCAGATTCAATGACAGCTAATCCAATGCGGTCTTTGGCGCTCAATCCAGGATTAAAGGATTCGAGCTTTCCAAGGACCAGGCAGCCGGCCAATTTTGACAATCCATGCAACTTGACCAGGGGCGTATTGCCCACTGTCTGCATGATGTTGTCGTACCATTGGGGCTTCAGATGGGATGATTCCTGGGTCATAGAATATCACTTCCTGTTATCATGGCCCTTCACCAGGTCATGGTGATACAAAGATACAAGTTCATTTGGGTTGACGAAACGATGAAGGGAAATCAATCTATATCTGATCGATAGACTAAATTTATCTGCACATTATCAGTCAGTTAGCAATTGTTAATGGCTGGTTATGCGATGTTGGGATATTTTGGACGATTTTCATTCCGCTCATGGGTCGACCAACCTTCCAGGCTGCGTTGAGCTGTAAAGGTCAGAGCATCAAAACCTTAGGCTTTAAACTAAAGAAGCCGGCTTGCAGGCCGGCTTCCAAAGCTTTCAAATTTTATTTTGATTATCCCTTTGAAGGAGAGGATGTTTTTACTGCGGTTCCACTATTAGTGGTTGTTGTTGTAGTTGAAGTCTGCTTTCCTTTATCAGCGCAGCATGACTTAGTGCCAGAAGTACCCTTAGCACTGCCACCCGCACAGCAGCTCTTTCCGCTACCTGAAGTGGTTTTAGCACTGCAACCTTCATGTGCGCCCATGGTAGATGGGGCAACGTTGACAAATGTATTGGTAGCTGCATCATAGCTCACATCTACATAGGAAACGGTTCCGGTTGTTGATGTTTCTTTTCTTACATAGGATACTGTCCCGGTCACAGGGCAGGTTTTGGTTTCGATGGTTGCATCCATGGATGCCAGTTTAGCCGCAGCATCACCATTTACGCCGGTAGCGGAAGTGGCTGATTTGCTTTCACATGCTGCTGCAGGTTTTGCAGTACATGATTTGCTGCTGGAGCAGGATGTCTTTTGTGCCTGAACACCAAGCGCCAGTGCAGAGAAGAAGAAAATTGAGAAAAGGACTTTTTTCATTGTATACAGTTTTTTAAGTTATTCAATTTGTCAACCAAAGATAAGGGGTACGTGCCATTCTTAACGGCCAAAACCGTTAAATTTTCTACTTTCGGACTACCTTAACAGTAATTTAACGCCAATCCACCGCTAATGTTTTCTAAAACTTTCATGTTATTGGCTGCAATTACCCTGGTGGTGTGTTTTTCATGCAAGCCCTCATCTGAGTTCCCTGCCAAATATGGAGGAGATCAGATTCATTTTGGTCAGGGAGGAGGCTTCTCAGGCGCGGTGACCTATTATGCACTCCTGGATGATGGCCGCTTGTTCCAGCGTCCCTTTGGAGATACTACTTTTGTCTTTCTCGATTCATGGGATAAACATTTCGTGAGCCAGATGTTTAACAACTATCATGCGCTCAGGTTGGATAAGGTGCAGTACTATGAACCCGGTGACCTGTACTATTTTATCCAGTTCAGATCCGGAGATGGGCCATTCCATCGGATCGGATGGGGAAAGCCGGGCTTCAAGGCAGATCAGAACGTCGTGACTTATTATAACTTGCTTTTTAAATCAACAAAACCAAAATCATGAGGACAGTTTATACCATTTTGATCAATCTGGTCATGCTGGCCGGACTGGTCGCCCAGACACCAATGAAACAGGTTGCAGACCAACCTTATGTAGCGCCTCAACCTTTAAGTATTGCCAAGGCTCCAGGTGCTTCCTCCGGATCCAGTAGATTAGGGGGGAAATGGAATCCTGTGACCCTTCATACTGTAAAGCCTGTAAATGAAGACATCACCGCGTATCATATTACTCCTTCCGGAAGTTTCTGGATTGATATGCAACCTAATACACTGTGGTCCTCAAGGACATCGGTAAAAAGTTTGATCGAAAATATCATCCCGGTCCAGAAACAAGATGAACCATGGGCAATGGACTGGACGATCATGAGCCAGGAAACAGACAAAAAGCAAATCACACACATAAGGGTGCAGCAGACACTTGCCGGAAAGCCCATCTATGGGCAGGATATGATCCTGCATGTAGACCGTGGAAGTCTCAGGGACCTCAATGGATTTGCCTGGACAGGGCAACTGCCATCAAAACTCCCAGCCCCGGTACCTGCTGAACAAGCATTGGGTGCAGCAAAAACATTTCTTGCATCAAAGCAGGTGAGTTTTCAGCCGTGGGCAATGATGCCAGGATTAAATCATCCGCAAGACAAAGCAGATCTTACTTGGTATCCACAAAACGGAAAACTGGTACTGGCTTATGAAATTGAGATGCATCCTAATATGATGGACCACTGGACGGTCTTTATTGATGCCTCAACGCTTGAGGTACTGAAGTCCTTTTCTGAGTTGTGCTCGATTGCTCCCCTTCAATTGTATGACAACTACGCTTGTATTGAAGTGAACGATAATACCAGTACAACACTTGATGCAGAAAACATGGATATGCCTGTTGTGATGGATGGCCCAACTGTAGTCACTGACCAGGATCTCAAAAACACTAACAGGACAGTTAATGGATACCTCGTAGGCTCTAATTTCTTTATGATTGATGCCAGCCGTACAGGAATGTACAAGGGTAATCAGTCTGTGATGCCAAATGAACCTGTAGGGGTAATCTGGACACTTGACGCGCAAAACACCTCTCCTCAGCAATCGAGTTTTGAAGTAGTCCATGTATCCAACACCAACAACAATTGGAAGAACCTTGAAGTATCGGCGCATTACAACGGTGGAGAAGCTTATGAATACTTCAGGACTAAGTTTAACCGCAATTCCATCAACGGCAGCGGAGGCAATATCATCTCGATCATCAATGTGACCGATGAAAATGACAATAGCATGGACAATGCATTCTGGAATGGAGCTGCGATGTTTTATGGGAATGGAAATGTTGCTTTTACGCCATTGGCAAAAGGACTTGACGTGGCTGGTCACGAGATGTCCCATGGCGTCATACAAAACACTGCCAACCTTGAATATGTAGGTCAGTCCGGTGCATTAAACGAATCGTACGCAGATGTCTTTGGTGCGATGATAGACCGGGAGGACTGGCAGATGGGTGAGGATGTCTCTAATCACGCCTTCTTTCCTTCAGGCACAATGCGTGACCTGTCCAATCCTAATAATGGCGGTAATCAGCTGGGTGATCCGGGATGGCAACCTAAGCACATGAATGAATACCAAAACCTCCCAAATACACCTGAGGGTGACAACGGGGGAGTGCATGTCAATAGCGGTATTCCCAATAAGGCCTTTTTTAATCTCGCCACCGCTATAGGAAAAGACAAGGCCGAGCAGATATATTACAAGGCCCTCACAGATTACCTGGTCAAGTCCTCCCAGTTTGTTGACATGCGCAATGCTGTAGAGAAAGCAGCTACAGATCTCCATGGTGCCAATAGTACAGAAGTGACTGCAGTGCGCAATGCATTTGCTGCAGTAGGCATTGGTGCAGGAGCCGGCGAAGATTATGAGGATGACATAGATGTCAATGGTGGTGATGATTTCATCATTGCGACCGATGAGACCCAGTCAGATCTGTATTGGATTCCACCAGGCAACCCGGGCCAGTTTGTCAAGATGGATGTTCCTTCGCCAATCAGCAGGCCAAGTTTTACAGATGATGGTGCGGCATGCGTCTATGTCGACAATGAAAACAATATGATCCTCATCAATTTTGACTGGTCCCAAGGCCTGAGCTATGGCGCTTTCTATCTCGAGGACAGCCCGCAGGGAATCTGGCGCAATGTCGTGGTCTCTAAAGATGGAACAAAGATCGCTTACACCACAAGCAACCTGAGGAATGAAATATTTATCTATGATTTCAATGCCGGAGTGAATGATGTGTTTACATTGTTCAATCCTACGACTGCCGTTGGTGGCGGAAATACCGGAGATGTGTTATATCCGGATGTTATGGAGTGGGACTACTCAGGCGAGTATGTCATGTATGATGCACTCAACAGGATTGAAAGTTCATTTGGGGATGGCATTGAATACTGGGATATCTCTTTCCTTAATGCCTGGGACAATGGCGCCAATCAGCTTGCAACAGGCCAGATAGGTAAGCTCTTCTCCGCCCTTCCTGAAAACATCAGTGTAGGTAACCCTTCCTTTGCAAAGAATTCGCCTTACATCATTGCGTTTGATTTCCTTGAAGGGTATTATGACAATTTCGGGCAGTATCAGACCGACTACAGGATCAAGGCAGCCAATCTCGAATCAGGAGATGTCAATGATATTTATCAGAATACTACGACAGGGTACCCTAATTATTCCCGTCTCGATGATAAGATCCTGTTTACATATGACAATAATGGATCTCTGCTTTTAGCTACAATCAATGTCACCAGCAATGACAAGACACTACCAGTTGCAGGCACTGATGTGGTCCTCATCACAGGAGCACAGAAGGGTATTTGGTTTACAACAGGAAACAGAGATTTTACAGCTACCGAAGAAGTGAACCAATCAGTGAATCATCTTTTTGTTTCACCTCAACCGGCAACTGAGTTTATAAAAGTTAGCGGTAATCAATTCACCGGTGTTTCCCTGTACACGATCTACGATCTCTCCGGAAGGGCATTGCTCAATGGCAGTCTCAATCCTGACCAACGTATTGATGTGCAGCCTTTGCTTCCGGGCGCATATCTGGTGCAACTGAAGACTGAGGACGGTACACTCCTGAATACAAAATTTGTCAAGCAATAAATCAGATTGTCTAAAAAAATCCTCGTCATACGGTTTAGCTCCATCGGAGATATCGTGCTGACGACACCAGTAGTCAGGGCCTTGCATCAGCAATTGGGTGCAGACGTTCACTTTCTCACGAAAGGAACTTTTGCACCCATGTTGCATTGCAACCCATATATCTCCAGGGTCATCAGCTTAACTGATGATTTTCATTCCCTCATTGCTGAACTGAAAGCACAGGACTATGATTACATCGTCGACTTGCATCATAACATCAGGACGAAGCGTATCAAAGCAGCCCTCAGCAAGCCGAGTACTTCATTTCATAAACTGAATTTTGAAAAATGGCTTCTGGTCAATTTCGGGATTGACAGGTTGCCCGATACCCATATTGTTGACAGGTATATGGCAGCGGCCTCATCCCTTGGCGTGCAGAAGGATGACCATGGCCTTGATTTCTTTATCCCTTCCGATAAGGAGGTAGACATAGAGGCAACCTATGGATTTCAAGCCGGGAATTATATCGCAGTCATCATAGGGGCAGCCCACCAGACAAAATGCCTTACTGCTCAACAGATTTCAGACCTATGCGGCCAGTTGGGTAAGCCGGTGATTCTCCTTGGTGGGAATGACGAGATAGAGAAGGCCAATTTCATTTTAGGTAATACATCAGCTCCATCGGTGAGAAGTGCATGCGGCCAATTGGATATTTTACAATCAGCCTCAGTCCTGCGCCAGGCGACCTCAGTCATCGCACATGATACGGGACTCATGCACATTGCCGCTGCCCTCAGGAAGCCACTGGCGGTGGTATGGGGCAATACCATTCCACAGTTTGGTATGTACCCATATTACGGAGCCGATATAGTGTCCTGGATCAGCTTTGAAGAAAAGGGTTTACGTTGCAGGCCATGCAGCAAGATTGGTTTTTCCAAATGCCCGAAAGGTCATTTCAAATGCATCCTTGATCAGGATATTCTCAGCATCGCCCGATCGGCCATGATGCTTGGGGGATAGATGCTGGCACTACGGTACATGACAGCAGGAGTGTCACATTTCTGATCTGGGTTGCTGTTTCCCTGTTTATGCTTTCCGTGGCTATTTGCCACTATATTTTATTTGGCCACCAACCATGGTCATCAACACTTTTGCGTGCGGTATGCTATCGTCAGGGCATGTCAGCAGGTTTGTGGAGATGATCGCGATGTCAGCCCATTTCCCGGGTTCAAGACTGCCTTTGATATCCTCCTCAAATGCAGCATATGCATTTCCCAATGTGTAAGAATACAAAGCTTCTTTCCGGGTCATAGCCTGCTCATTGTAGAACACCTGGCCATTGTCCAGCCGCTTCCTGGTCACGGAGGCGTATAGGTTTGGAAAGGGATCGACATGCTCCACTGGCGCATCTGTTCCATTGGCTATGATCACACCGAGATCAAGCAGGCTGCGCCAGGCATACGCCCCCTTACTCGCCCTTTCTTCACCAAGCCGCTTAACGACGAAAGGAGCATCTGAGGTGCAATGTATGCCTTGCATGGAAGCGATGATGCCGAGTTTTTTAAACCTTGGCATGTCATCAGGATTCAGGTGCTGGGCGTGTTCAATCCTCCATCGCAAATCTTTTTTCTCAGGATGAGCCACCATTTCTTTCTCATATACATTGATGACCTCCCGGTTGCCTCTGTCACCAATGGCATGCACGCACATCTGCATTCCTTTATCCATAGCGAGGGCAGCCATTTCATCGATTTCTTCGATAGGTGTTGTGTTTTGTCCGCTGGAGCCTGGCTTGTCCGTATAGGGCTTCAGCAACCATGCACCAAAAGAGCCTAAAGCACCATCCATCTGGGCTTTAAGCGCACGGCAGGTAAACATATCTTTCCCGGACCTGATGATTGGAAATCCATCCATGTGGTCTTTGATCTCATTGTACGGTTGCCTGAGCATAACCCACAGCCGCAGATCAAGACTGTCATGTTCTGCCATCGATTGGTAACGGCTGATGTCCGCAAATGAAGACCCGGCATCTTCAAAGGAAGTAATGCCATAGCTGAGGCAATGGTTCTGGGCCATTCTGATCGCGGTATACCACTCCTTCTTTTTGTCTTCTGCAGAAAGGCCATCCTCATATTCCTGGTACAATTTCGTAATCATGTCCATGGCATTTTCTTCAAATACACCAAGGCTGTTACCAGATCCATCCCGGACAATATGCCCTCCCTGCGGATCTGCCGTTTCGCGCGTTATGCCGGCGGCTTTCATAGCTGCTTCATTAGCAAACAAGGCATGACCGCTGGCATGAAACAGCATTACCGGATTTTCCGGAGAGGCTTTGCTCAGGAGCTCATGGTATGGATAACCGTTTACATTTTTCTCAACAGGGACATTCCACTTTTCCTGGTGCCATCCTCGCCCGATAATCCATTCTCCGGGCTTGGCTCTTGTCACCCTGTTTGACACACTGTCCACTATTTCCTGCCAGCTCTTAGTCTCCAGTAAGTCAAGGTGCAACAGGTTAAGCCCCAATCCACTGAAATGCCCATGGCCTTCAATAAATCCAGGCATCAGAAAATGGCCATTACAATCCATGGTTTCTTTAGACTTGTCTTTCCAGGCTTGAAGGATCTCCTCAGATTTTCCGATAGCTACGATCTTGCCATCGCTGATGACGACTCCTCCATTTTCGATGGGATCGCCCGATACCGGGTAGACAAATGCATTATACATGATCATGTCCGCAACCTTTTGATCTCCGGATGCATTCTCCTTGCAGCCGGGCAGGTACATCAGGCAGAGGATCACGATGAGGTAAAAGGGAAAAGTCCGTTTATTTTGCATCTTTATGTTCTTTCGTTTATCTGTGCAGGCTCATACAGCCTTTTTTGGGGTATTTCTGGATCCGCCGGTATTGGGTTCCATCACTATCCATCCATATTAAACTGCAAATTAACAATGAACCAGTACGACTATGTAGCGATTACCGGGAAATTTGAAACTTACCTTTCCTCCCACCAGCCTTACGGTTCGCCTGATTCATTGTACGAACCGATCAGGTACATCAACGAGTTGGGTGGCAAGCGCATCAGGCCGGCCCTGTTACTCATGGCCTACAATCTTTGGCATGAGGATATCACCCCGGCCCTGCCCGCTGCACTGGCAGTCGAGTATTTTCACAATTTCAGCCTCATGCATGATGATATCATGGATGAAGCACCATTGCGGCGAGGCAAGCAGACAGTGCACACGCGCTTTGGACAAAACAGCGCTATTCTGAGCGGCGATGCCATGCTGATCCGCTGTTTTGATCTCCTGCTTGAGGCTGGTAAACAAAAGGAGATGGGTGTTGAACTTTGCTCTATCATGTGCAAAGCAGCCCTTGAAATTTGTGAAGGCCAGCAGATGGATATGGATTTTGAAGCGCGTTCTTCGCCTACAGAACCGGAATACCTGGAAATGATTCGCAAGAAGACAGCATGTCTTCTTGGGGCAAGCTTACAGATGGGAGCTACCTTGGCTGGAGCAGGAATTAAGGAGTCAATGGCCCTATATACCTTCGGCGAAAAAATCGGTATGGGTTTCCAGGTGCAGGATGATTACCTGGATGTATTCGGAGACACCATCCTCACCGGCAAGCAGAAAGGAGGTGATATACTCAGGGGGAAAAAGAATTTTCTATATGTGCATACCTGCAATACGCTATCTCCCCCTGACCAAAAGGACTTTATCCAGATATATCATCAGGCCTCTGCAGAGCAGGATGCTTCCCGGGTCCTGGGCATCTATGAAAAAAATAATGTAGGGCCATACACCCAAAAAATCCAGGCTTCCTTTGTTGAAAAGGGACTGACAGAACTACAGGACCTGCAGCATGAAGGCACATTGCTCCTTAATAATCTTGCCGGGAGTCTTATGTCAAGGAATTATTGATTGGTGCAGGTTTGCTTGCCACTGAATTTGCATGTATGTAACAAAAGTAGCCGACGAAGATAAGGGATGAGGCCACCTTTGCCTCATCAAGACTTCATCATGGAAATAGCAGGTTATCTTTCTTCAATCATTATCGGAGTGTCCCTCGGGCTGATCGGAGGTGGTGGGAGTATTCTTACAGTACCGGTATTAGTTTATTTGTTCAGCGTAGATGCTGTCGCAGCTACGGCCTATTCACTTTTTATTGTCGGATTGACCAGTGCAGTAGGCTCTGTAAGCTATTTTAAAAAGGGCCTTGTCAATGTAAGGACAGCCATGATTTTTGGGATACCCTCCATCATCGCTGTATTTATGACCAGGGCGTATATAGTACCGTCTATTCCATCAGAATTATTCAAGGTGGGAAATATGGTAGCCACAAAAAGCCACATGTTGATGCTGCTCTTTGCCGCAATTATGGTTGCCGCATCTTACAGTATGATCAGGAAGGCAAAGGCTCCTGGCCCTGAGTCAACCGGGCCACAAAAATTTAATTACCCGCTCATCCTGATTGAAGGAGCAGTAGTGGGGGTGATCACCGGGCTCGTAGGTGCAGGAGGCGGATTTCTGATCATCCCGGCGCTTGTAGTGCTGAGCAAATTGCCGATGAAGGAGGCGGTAGGGACCTCACTGGTGATTATTGCCGCCAAATCACTGATCGGGTTTCTCGGGGAGGGGAGTGAAACTATAATTAATTGGCCTTTCCTGGGCACAGTCTCCATCTTTGCGATTATTGGTATTTTTATCGGAATGTCCCTGTCAAGGAAGATAGATGGGGAAAAACTTAAACCCGCCTTTGGTTGGTTTGTTTTAGTTATGGGGATTTTTATCATATTACGTGAAACCATCCTCCATACGAACTGAGATTTGTAACCAAAGTAACACTTTGGACAAATTAAACACCGCAACTTTGTATCGAATCAGAAATAAAAAGCATAAAAAATGAATATTGAACAAATTTATACCGGTTGCCTTGCACAAGGTGCATATTATATTACCTCCGACGGGGAGGCAGCAATAGTGGACCCATTGCGTGAAGTGCAGCCTTACCTGGATCGCCTGGAGAGAGATGGGGTCAAGTTGAAGTATATTTTTGAAACCCATTTCCATGCAGATTTTGTTTCCGGGCATCTTGACCTGAGTAAGAAAACGGGTGCGCCTATCGTCTATGGACCAACCGCAAAAGCTGCATTTGATGTCATCGTCGCTGACGATGGCCAGGAGTTTAAGGTCGGAAACGTCACGATCAAGGTGTTGCATACCCCTGGACATACTATGGAGAGTGCCACATTTTTGCTAAAGGACGAACACGGAAAGGATCATGCGATATTTAGTGGGGACACCCTTTTTATCGGTGATGTCGGCAGGCCAGACCTTGCCCAGAAAGCAGCCAATATGACCATGGAACAGCTCGCAGCGACACTCTATCATTCTTTGCGTGACAAGATCATGACGCTTGCAGATGATGTCATTGTATATCCTGCCCACGGTGCCGGAAGTGCCTGCGGCAAAAACATGAGCAAGGAAACGGTCTCCACGATCGGCAATCAAAAGCAATTTAATTACGCATTGAGGGCCAATATGACAGAAGCCGAATTTATTAAGGAAGTCACAGATGGCCTGTTACCTCCACCTGCATATTTCGGTATGAATGTAGCGATGAATAAGCAGGGATATGAAAGTTTTGACAATGTGCTCAACAATGGTATGCGCGCCTTATCCGCAAAGGAATTTGAGGTAGCCGCTGAAGAATCAGGCGCCTTGCTTCTTGATACCCGCAACAATGCCGAAGTCGCAAAAGGCTATATACCACAATCCATCAATATTGCGTTGAATGGCGAGTTTGCACCATGGGTAGGGGCAATGATTGTCGATGTGAAGCAACCCATCCTCCTGATTGCAGAATTAGGTAAGGAGGCAGAGACGGTGACCCGCCTGAGTCGTGTTGGTTTTGATAATGTACTTGGTCACCTCAAGGGTGGCTTTGAATCCTGGGTGAAAGCAGGACACGAGGTAGATACAATTAAGCGGATATCAGCTGAAGAATTTGCAGCTAAGGTTAAGATAGGGGAGGATGTCATCGTTGATGTAAGGAAGGAAAGTGAATATGCCGCAGAACACCTTGAAGATGCCTACAGCAAGCCTTTGGCCTATATCAATGAATGGGTCAAGGATGTAAATCCAAATGAACATTTCTATTTGCATTGTGCCGGCGGATATCGCAGCATGATTGCTGCAAGCATACTCCAGTCCCGCGGCTATAGGAACTTTACGGAGGTAGACGGTGGATTTAATGCTATTTCAAAGACGAACCTTCCAAAGTCAGATTTTATCTGCCAGAGCAAGGTGTTGAAATAGGCAGACAATAACGGTTTATTTCTCAGCAGCAAGGATGCCTTTTTCCAGGAGGTAACCTTGCTGCATATTTCGATGCATCACACCACCTTTAACACATTCTTCTAAAATGGAAATTTTAAAAAACCCCTGGCCGTGGTATGTAGCGGGCCCCCTGATCGGGCTCACCGTTCCGGTATTATTGGTTATAGGGAATAAGGCTTTCGGTATCTCTTCATCCTTGCGGCATATATGCGCTGCCTGCCTTCCGGCAAATCTTCCCTTTTTCAAGTACGAGTGGAAGAAAGAAATATGGAACCTTTTTTTTGTTGCCGGTATCCTTATAGGAGGTTTTATAGCCGTGAGTCTTCTTGGCAATCCTAACCCTGTAGTGGTTCATCCAGACCTGTCAGCAGAGCTTTCCGGTTATGGGGTCAGCAATTTTAACTCCCTAGTACCTCCAGAAGTTTTTAGCTGGTCGTCACTGTTCACCCTCAGGGGTTTTATCATGATGGTAGTCGGAGGATTCATGATTGGCTTTGGCACCAGGTATGCAGGCGGGTGTACGAGCGGTCATGCGATTATGGGCCTGTCCACATTGCAATGGCCCTCGTTGGTGGCAACATGTTGCTTCATGGTTGGAGGCATCATCATGGCCAACTGGATCCTTCCTTTTATTCTGGCCCTTTAAAATTAATTCATCATGCAAGTCAACACAACAGACAACATCCTGAATGACGGAATTGAAACCGCAGAAGAATTTCAGGTAAGGGCCCTGGATGCCATGTGCATCAATGAGAGCCATCTTACTCACAAGTGGTATCATAATCTGAAATACATGGTGGTAGGGATTGCCTTCGGCATTGTCTTTGTCAAGGCAGAAATCATCAGCTGGTTCAGGATTCAGGAAATGTTCCGGTTTCAGTCATTCCATATGTACGGAGTGATTGGTAGTGCGGTTGTCGTAGGGGTTATTTCGGTTCTCTTGATCAGGAAATTCAAAGTTAAGACCATCTATGGAGAGCAGATCGAATTCCATAAGAAGCAATTCAGTGTAGGCCAGATTTATGGCGGACTATTATTTGGATTTGGTTGGGCTGTCACCGGGGCATGCCCGGGTCCGCTCTTTGCGCTTATTGGATCAGGTGCCACTGTCATAGCTGTTACACTATTGAGCGCCATTGCAGGTACTTGGACATATGGATACATGCGCGAAAAACTTCCCCACTAGACAATACCGGCAAGGCCCATTATGGATCAGCATCAGGAAAGGGTTGACCGAATAGCCAGAGCAATAAGCCAGTTGAAGGCGTTGCTCATTTTTATACTTGTGGCGTTAACCCTGGTGCCTATTACCCTTTTTTATGGTGATGATCTCATGAAGCGAATTGACAGTGTGCTTCAGGCAAGGCGACAACCCGTGGTGATCAGGGAAGAATTACCAAAAGAAGTTTTTTGGATTGCTCCAGATCCTGGCAGTATTAAGGATGTTTCCGTCCAGGCCCAAATTGCGTACGGAAAGGAGTTGATAGCACATACTGCAAAATATCTTGGCCCAAAAGGGATCGTTATGCAGATCAGCAATGGCATGAATTGCCAGAATTGCCATCTTGATGCGGGTACTAAGGTGTTTGGCAATAATTATGGAGCAGTAGCTTCCATCTATCCTAAGTTTAGAGCAAGGAGCGGAACATCTGAGAATATTTATAAACGGGTCAATGATTGCTTCGAACGCAGTCTAAATGGAAAGGGCCTGGATACCTTGAGCAAGGAAATGCAGGCCATTAAAGCGTATATCATTTTTCTGGGGTCAAACGTGACTAAAGGATCCATACCAAATGGGTCCGGACTAAAACAACTTGCCTATCTCGACCGTGAAGCTGATCCTGAAAGGGGCAAATCCATCTATAACGCAAAATGCGTAACCTGCCACCAGGCTAACGGACAGGGCCAGAAGGCTGCAGATGGGCTTGAATACACTTATCCACCTTTGTGGGGACCACATAGCTATAATGATGGTGCGGGTTTGTACAGGATTTCCACGTTCGCAAAGTATGTCAAATACAATATGCCTCAAGGCGTGATCCATACCAACCCTTTATTGACAGATGAAGAAGCATGGGATGTGGCAGCCTTTGTCAATTCGCAAAGCCGGCCACATATCAATGTTCCTCGTGACTGGCCTGATATTGCTAAAAAGCCGGTTGATCACCCTTTTGGGCCCTACGCTGATTCCTTTACTGAAAAGCAACACAAGTATGGCCCATTTAAACCCATCCTTGAAGAGCAGAAAAAATCTATGACAACTGCACAGAAATAACATGACTGACAATAGAAGATCATTTCTAAAAAAATTAGGCGCAGTGGGTGCTGTTACCAGCGTTTCAACAATGAATCCTGTCCTGGCATCCGCGATGTCTACTGATATGCATGCTGATGCTGCCTCGTTTGAAAAAGGCAAATCCTATACGCTCGAAATCCTTCAGACAACGGATGTCCATTGCCAGGTGCATCCTCATGATGAACTGTTCTGGAAAAATGACAAAGCCGTATTTCGTAAGACTGGCGGCTATTCCAGGATGGCGACCTTTTTCAAGAAAGCAAGAAAGGCTAATCCGGATACCTTTATCATTGATACTGGAGATATGTTTCAGGGAAGCGAACTTTCTGTTAAGACTACCGGAAAGGCCTTCGTCCCTATCTTAAACCAATTAGGGTATGATCTCTATCTGCCTGGTAACTGGGAAGTGATCTATGGGAAGCGGAATATGCAAACCTTGCTGGGCGCCCTGGATGCACCCAAGGTATGCGCAAATATGTATCATGATCTTGGGGAAGGGAAAAGAGGGGAGTTGATCTTTTTGCCATACTATATCTGGAATGTGCGCGGAGTGAAAATTGGATTCCTGGGCTATACGGACCCATTGGTTCCGATACGGCAATCACCCAATTACAGTAAGGGTATCCTGTATACCCCGCCAGAAGAAAATATAGCTCATTATATTTCTGTATTGAAGGAAGATGAGCGTTGTGATTATGTGATTGTCATTGCCCACCTTGGACTTTCGCAGCAGATATACCTGGCCAATCTCCCGCAATCAGAAGGGGTGGACTACATTCTTGGAGGGGATACACACGAACGCGTCAGGAAGCCAATTCAGTGCAAGTACGCTAAGGTCGTTGAGCCTGGAGCCTTTGGGTCTTTTGTCGGTAGCCTGAAGCTCACGGTTAAGGATGGAAGGGTCATCAGTGATCATTATGAGCTCATTGAATTGGATGCCGATTCAGTCAAACCAGATAAGGAAATGAATGCGCTGATCGAATCCAGTGAAGGTCCGTTCGACGTGGAGATAAATAAAGTGGTGGGCTATAGCACCTTGCCATTGTTTCGGTACTTTGTTATAGAGAATACAATCGATACGATGATCCTCAATGCACTCGCATGGCAAGTGCCCGAAGTGGATATTGTATTGTCCAATGGATTCAGGTTTTGTCCGCCTCGTTCGACTCCGGACCATACTGGAAACATCCCTGTCACTGAAGGATTTATCTTTGATATGTTGCCTGTGGACAGCTATGTGCGTAAAGCAAAAGCTACAGGTCATCAGATCAGGGAATGGCTGGAAAAGGAACTCAATAATGTGTTTGCTAAAAGTGCAGCGGAACGTTTTGGAGGTTGGGTGGTCAAGTTCAAGGGAATGGAAATAACGTTCAACGCTTTCGGTGACAAAGGCAAGCGGATACAAAGTATCATGATTGGTCAACTGCCAATGGAGGAAGACAAGCTGTACAATATTTGCGCATGCGAAAGGGATGGTGACCCTGCGGATATGTTGTGCAGGATTAAAGGCGTTAAAGATGCTGTCAACACCCCCTACACTTTACATGAAGTCATGAGAAGTTATCTCAGGACTAATAGTCCCGTGACCCCGACTCCGCCTCTGTCAGCAAGAATATTGGATGGCCCGCAGGAACTCCTCACGCAGGTGACAGGGGTTGATTATACATTTCGTTAAATACTAACCTATGAGAAATTTGAAGTTATTGATTGCATTGTTGTTTGTAACAACTTTGATGAACGCCCAAAATGAATCCACGGATGTTGACATGGCGCAACATAAAATTGTATTCCAGTTGACTTCCGCCGATACGAATGTGCATAAAATGCTGGTGAGGCAGTTGGGTAATGTCCTTGCTGCCGCCCCCAATTCAATGATCGAAGTAGTCTGCCATGGCCCGGGAATTGCAATGCTCACTACAAAGCAAACCATTGTCCAACCTAGAATCAATGAACTAAAAGGGAAAGGGATAAATTTTATGGTATGCGAGAATACGTTGAGGGAAAGGAAAGTCACGAAAGAAGAAATAATACAGGAAGCCGGGTTTGTAAAGGCTGGTATTATTGAAATAGTTAAGAAACAGGAAGAAGGCTGGAGCTATATCCGCGCTGGCCAATAGATTTCTTTCTTCTAGTCAAGTTGTATGAATCTTCGGATTTTGGTATTCCTGCTATGGAGTTTTGCACCTTCTTATGTTTTTGCACAACATCAGGAAATCAATGAACCTCCGCTTCCATACAAGGGAAAAGAACAGACTGAAAAGGACTCACTATCCATCCTTTCAGCATTCAGGCATGGTAGAGTGAATGGTCATTTTCGTTATTTCTTTATGGCCACGAATAATACCGGATCACTTAGTGATTATTATGCCAACGCTGCCGGAGGTGGTATTCGTTTCGAAACTGGTTCTTTCTATGGTTTCCGGTTCGCTGTAGGCGGGTCTTATGTCTTTAACATTGCTTCGTCAGATCTATCCGTACCGGATTCTATCACGGGTCTTTATAACAGGTATGAAGTGGGTTTGTTTGACGTGAGTCATCCGGATAATACGACAGGGCTCGACAGACTGGAAGAATTATCCTTATCATTTTCCTGGAGCCAATCAGAAGTGACATGCGGACGACAGTTTATAAATACGCCGTTCATCAATCTGCAGGATGGCAGGATGCGCCCGGGTGCAGTTGAAGGGATTGTATTGCACTTCAGGGGATGGAAGCATGTACATCTTGAATCAGGATTTCTGTATGCCATGTCTCCAAGGTCAACAGATAGTTGGTACGCTGTTGAAAATACGTTTGGCCTGTATTCATCGGGAGTTAATCCCGACGGATCTAAATCAGATTACAAGGGGCATGTTAAAAGTGACGGTATCGGTTATTTAGGCCTGACCGGAAAGTGGAAGGAAAAGTACACGATTCAATTGTGGGATGTACTAGTGGATAATGTGATGAATACAGCAATGTTTCAGTTGGATTTAAATCAAAGGTTGCGCGATAAAAACACCCTGGTGATATCAGCACAATTGATCCGTCAGGATGGAGTGGGTAACGGAGGAAGTGATGAAGTGAGCCAAACATACTATCCTGGAGATGCCAATTCAGTGGTTTACGGGGTTAAGGCAGGTTACAAGACAAGCCGGATTGAAGCCTCCATCAATTACAGCCGGATCACATCTCAAGGAAGATATCTTATGCCCAGGGAGTGGGGTAGGGACCCGCTCTTTACTTTCCTGCCGCGCGAACGCAATGAAGGGTTTGGGGATGTGCATGCCATTTTAGGTAAATTCAATTATTCATTCAAGCCGGGTTTGTTTTCAGTAGGCCTTGGTGTCGGATATTATAATCTTCCGGACGTAAAAAATACAACACTCAATAAGTATGGAATGCCCTCTTATGTGCAGGCCAACCTGGATGTCCGCTATTTCTTCAAAGGGTTTTTTGAAGGGTTTGATGTGCAGTACCTCCTCGCAGCAAAATTCAATGCAGGGGAAATCTATGGCAACGATAAATATGTTTTTAATAAAGTGAATATGCAGGTGCACAACCTTGTCCTAAATTTTCACTTCTAATACAGGATTTAACTTAGCATACCACCCCTGATCCCAGAGTAAAATCAGTTTCCTAAAAGAAGATCTTACAGTCCACCCACTCATCATCAAAGGCGGTATCATACTTCCGGTAAAAATTCAACCCGGGTTCATTCCAGTTGAGCACCTGCCATTTCACCAGGGCGACCTCCTGCCTTTTTGCTTCCTCCAGGAAAGCTTCAAAGAGTAATTTGCCAATCCCATGGCCGCGCCTGGCTTCTTTTACAATGAAATCTTCGAGATAGAGCATCCTTCCGCGCCACGTACTGAACATCCCGCAATAGAGCGCCATACCTACGATCTCCCCGTCCGTCTCTGCCACAAATGCCTCAAAGGCACCCTTGGCGAAATCCGCCTTGTAGCTTTCCGGGGTGGTGGTCACTTTATCTAATCCCCGCTCGTATTCCGCTAGTTCCCTGACCAGGAAATGGATTGCCTCAAGGTCGCCGGAATCTGCTTTACGAATATTTATTTTCATATATGATGTATTTTGATGTATATCCCGTTCTTGGATTGCGTGTTCACCCAAACTTTGCCAAGATAATAGGTTTACCACCCCAATAACCCCGGGCTCTTTTGGTCTTTTAACTTTTTTATCAACCCCCGGTTACGGTCGGCCTGATCGGCTCCTTCGGCATCCTTGCCTGACTAAAAATAGAGGTTAAGTCCTCCTTTTTAGCTAATCCATTGAGATTTACAGGAATAAATTGGGGAGGGTATACCAAGTATCCGGAGAAATAGTCATATCTTTGCATTCGCTTTCAAAAAAGGCGTCTGAATTAATGTGTAAAAATAACGTATGCCTACTATAAATCAATTAGTTAGGAAAGGTCGCGAGCAGGTTGTTTATAAAAGCAAGGCTCGTGCATTGGATGCTTGCCCTCAGAAGCGAGGCGTGTGCACCCGTGTATATACCACTACCCCCAAGAAGCCGAACTCGGCGCTTAGGAAGGTAGCGAAGGTAAGGTTGACAAACAGCATTGAGGTTATTGCCTATATCCCGGGAGAAGGCCATAACCTGCAGGAACACTCCATCGTCCTCCTCAGAGGCGGTAGGGTAAAGGACCTGCCGGGTGTTCGTTACACCATCGTACGTGGCGCGCTCGATACCGCAGGTGTTAACAACCGCCTGAAATCGAGATCTAAATACGGAACAAAGAGACCTAAGAAATAGTAGATACATATAGATCATGAGGAAAAGAAAACCAAAACTGAGGGTAATCCAACCCGATCCAAGATATGGTGACCCGGTCGTAAGCCGTTTCGTCAATAATCTGATGTGGCAGGGCAAGAAGAGCACAGCATACCAGATCTTCTACGACGCTATGGATATACTGTCAGAAAAGTCTGGCCAGAATCCGCACGAACTGTTTGGCAAGGCCCTTGAAAATACTACTCCTTCCGTTGAGGTGAAAAGCCGCAGGATCGGGGGAGCTACTTTCCAGATCCCTACTGAAATCAATCCAAAGCGCAAAGTAGCTATCGGTATGAAGTGGTTGATCCGCTTTGCCCGCGAGCGCAATGGCAAAGGAATGGCTGAAAAGCTTTCTGCAGAAGTCCTCGCTGCAAGCAAGGGTGAAGGTAACGCAGTAAAGAGAAAGGAAGACACACACAAGATGGCTGAAGCGAACAGAGCTTTCGCCCATTTCAAATAATAACCCCCTAACGGTTTACATAACACAATGGCTAAGGACCTTAGATATACACGAAACATCGGCATTGCCGCTCACATCGACGCTGGGAAAACCACGACGACTGAACGTGTATTATATTATACAGGTATATCCCATAAGATCGGCGAGGTACATGATGGCGCGGCTACCATGGACTGGATGGAGCAGGAGCAGGAGCGTGGGATCACCATCACCAGTGCGGCTACTGCAGCCCAATGGTCATGGAAGGACGAAGAGTATGCACTCAATATCATCGACACTCCGGGACACGTGGATTTTACCGTTGAGGTAAACCGCTCACTCCGCGTACTTGATGGATTGGTTTTCCTTTTCTGCGCCGTTTCAGGTGTAGAACCACAGTCAGAGACCAACTGGCGCCTGGCTGATAATTATAAAGTACCACGTATCGGTTTTGTCAATAAGATGGACAGGTCCGGGGCTAATTTCTATGAAGTGGTCAAGGATGTCGAAACTAAACTCGGCTCCAAGGCTATTCCGCTTCAGGTGCCTATCGGCGAGGAAGAACGCTTTAAAGGCGTTGTAGACCTCATCACCGGCAAGGCCATGGTTTGGAATGAAGATGACATGGGGATGACCTTTGTTGAAATTCCGGTACCTGCAGACCTGGTGGAAATCGTAGCAGAATGGAGAGGAAAATTACTTGAGGCCGTGGCTGAGTATGATGACACCCTCCTCGAAAAGTTTTTCGAAGATCCTGACTCCATCTCTCCTGATGAGATGCGCGTGGCTATCCGTCAGGCCGTGTGCGACATGAAGTTCGTACCGATGATGTGCGGTTCTGCTTTCAAGAATAAAGGTGTTCAGGCAGTGTTGGATGCAGTATGCGCATTCCTCCCTAGCCCGGTAGATATCGAAGGTATCAAAGGGATCAACCCTAAGACAGATAAGGAAGAATTACGCAAGCCTAGTGTAGACGAACCGTTTGCAGCACTTGCCTTTAAGATTGCCACCGACCCTTATGTAGGCCGTCTTGCTTTCATGCGCGTTTATTCTGGCGCACTGGATGCAGGTTCTTATGTCCTCAATACAAGGTCAGGTAATAAAGAGCGTATTTCCCGCCTCTACAAGATGCACGCCAACAAGCAAAACCCGATTGACAGGTTAGAGTGTGGTGATATTGCAGCTGGTGTGGGCTTTAAGGATATTCGCACAGGGGATACCCTCTGTGATGAAAACAGACCAATCGTTCTGGAAAGTATGGTATTCCCTGATCCCGTTATCGGTATCGCGGTCGAACCAAAGAGCCAGAAAGATCTTGACAAACTGGGTATGGCCCTGGCGAAACTCGCCGAGGAAGATCCAACCTTCCGTGTGAAGTACGATGAAGACACCAACCAGACCGTCATCAGCGGTATGGGTGAACTTCACCTGGAGATCATCGTAGATCGCTTGCGCAGGGAGTTCAAGGTTGAATGCAACGAAGGGCAACCTCAGGTTAATTATAAAGAAGCACTTACCGTTACTGTTGACCATACCGAAAGGCTCAAGAAGCAATCAGGTGGTTCAGGTCTCTTCGCCCAGCTTTCTTTCGAACTCGGCCCTGCCGACGAAGAATTCCTGCAAAGCGATGACTTCAAGAGCGGCAAGACAAAACTGCAGTTCGTTAACGCGATCTTCGGAGGTTCTGTTCCCAAGGAGTTTTTCCCATCTATCGTCAAGGGCTTTACAGCCATGATGGACAATGGTATCCTTGCCGGATACAATATTGACAGTATGAAAGTCAGGATCTATGACGGTCAGACGCACGCTGTCGACTCCAAGCCTATCGCATTTGAACTTTGTGCAAAGGAAGGTTTCCGTGAAGCTGCCAAGAAGGCCAAGCCGATCCTCCTCGAGCCAATCATGAAACTTGAGGTGGTAACACCTGATGAATATGTTGGTCCGGTTATTGGTGACCTCAACCGTCGCCGCGGATTACCAAAGGGACAGGATAGCCGTCCTGGAGCTATTGCCATCTCTGCTGAAGTACCGCTTTCAGAAATGTTTGGTTATGTAACACAGTTGCGTACCATCACTTCAGGTCGTGCTTCCTCAACGATGGAGTTCAGCCACTACGCCGCAGTACCGAAAGGCATTGCAGATGATGTGATTGAAAAGGCTAAAGGCACAGTGAAAGTATAAGTAAACGAATAAAGCCCAAAAGAGGGTTCACTAATTATATCATTAATTTTTTTGGTCGGAAATGAATCAGAAAATCAGGATTAAACTCCGCTCTTATGACCATAACCTGGTCGATAAGTCAACGGAAAAAATCGTTAAGACTGTTCGCAATAGTGGAGCCGTTGTTACGGGTCCGATTCCGCTGCCCACCGAGAAAGAAATATTTACCGTCTTGCGTTCCCCGCACGTAAATAAGAAATCTCGAGAGCAGTTCCAATTGCGCACACACAAACGTTTGATCGAGATTTACACTCCTACTCCTAAGACGGTAGACGCCCTCTCAAAGCTCGAATTGCCGAGTGGAGTAGATATCCAGGTCAAGCTGACATAGTAATGTTTCACAGCAGCTAGCTGTGAACGGAAAAGACTAATAATGGATTTTTATCCTGCCGCGAGGTGGGATAGAAAAATAATTATCAATCAATCAAATCATCTTACGGTGAAAGGAATAATAGGCAAAAAGGTCGGCATGACCAGCATATTTGACCAGAATGGCCGCTCAATAGCATGCACGGTCGTTCATGCTCAGCCCAATGTGGTGACGCAGGTCAAAACCATGGATTCTGATGGATATTCAGCACTCCAGCTTGCTTATGGCGAAGCTAAAGTGAAGAATACCCCACAGTCCATGCAGGGTCACTTTGAAAAGGCAAATACTGCCCCTAAAAGGAAACTTGCTGAATTCAGGGATTTCGAACTGAGCAAAAATCTCGGCGACCTTGTTTCGATTGACGAAATATTTACGGAAGGCGAGAAAGTGTCTGCCATCGGTACGAGCAAAGGAAAGGGATTTCAGGGTGTTGTCAAAAGGCACCATTTCGCTGGTATCATGCAATCCACACACGGTCAGCACAACAGGATGAGGGCTCCGGGTTCAATCGGTGCATCTTCTTATCCGTCAAAAGTTGTTAAGGGTCTCCGGATGGCCGGCCGTATGGGCGGTGAGCGCGTAAAAATCAAGAACCTTAGAGTAGCCAGGCTGCTTCCGGATCAAAACCTGATCCTGATCAAAGGGGCTATTCCGGGACATAACGGATCATTTATCATCATTGAAAAGTAACGGACCTATGAAGCTGGATATCTTAAATTCAAAAGGCGAGAAAACAGGTCGCAGTATTGAACTGGCTGAAGACGTATTTGGCATCAAGCCAAATGATCACGTTGTCTACCTGGCCGTCAAGGCTTACCTGGCCAATCAGCGTCAGGGCACGCACAAGACCAAAGAGCGCAGGGAAGTATGGCGTACAACCAAGAAGTTCAAGAAGCAAAAAGGAACTGGTGGTGCTCGTGCAGGTTCATTGAAGAACCCAATGTTCAAGGGCGGTGGCCGTGCTTTCGGTCCAAGGCCTCATGAGTATGATCTGAAAGTAAACAAGAAAGTGAAATTGCTGGCTCGTCGCTCAGCTTTGTCATCCAAGGCAATGGGAGGTAATCTTATCGTCGTGGAAGAAATAAAGATGGATCAGCCACGTACCAAGGATTTTGTAGCTGTATTGAAAAACCTGCAGATCGATAACAACAAGGCATTGTTTGTGACTTCTGAGGCCAATACCAATCTCTACCTGTCCGGAAGGAACCTTCAGAATACAAGACTGGTCAGGGCACAGGATCTCAATACATATGATATCCTCCGTTCACAGAAGTTGGTATTGTCAGAGCAATCTGTTGACCTGATCACCAAATCACTGAAGTAATAACATCATCGGCACTATAAAGCCTAAAGAAAATGAGCAACAAGATTATACTCGTCAAACCCTTAATCACAGAGAAGGCTGATACCTTGTCTGACAGCAAGAGCCAATACAGTTTTATCGTTGACAAGGGGGCAAACAAGATTGAAATCGGAAAAGAAGTCGCCAAGCTTTATACCGTCAATGTGGAATCTGTCAACACCATGGTGATTCCTGGAAAACGCAAGTCTCGCAATACCAAGAAAGGGGTATTACATGGACGCAAGTCTTCCTACAAGAAAGCCATTGTTACATTGGCCGCCGGTGAAACGATTGACTTTTTCGGAGATATCTAACAGACCTTAATCATTCAAGCAGTATAGAATAGGTAAATCATGGCCTTAAGAAAATTTAAACCCATTAGTCCTGGTACACGCTTCAGAGTCGGCAATGCCTACGTTGAAGTGACGACCAACAAACCTGAAAAGTCACTTCTTGAACCAATCAAGAAGAGCGGTGGCCGTAATGCAGATGGTAAGATGACCATGCGCCACATGGGGGGAGGACATAAGAGACGTTACCGTGTGATTGACTGGAAGAGGGATAAGGAGAATATCACAGGTACTGTCAAGTCGATCGAATACGATCCAAACCGTACGGCATTCATCGCATTGATTGAATATACAGACGGAGAGAAAAGATATATCCTTGCACCACAGGGCCTCAAGACCGGAGATAAGGTACTCGCAGGAAGCCAGGCAACACCGGATACCGGACATGCCCTTTTCCTGAAGGATGTACCCTTGGGTTCAGCAATCCACAATGTGGAGCTTTATCCAGGCCAGGGAGGTGCAATCGTACGTAGCGCAGGTACATCAGCAGTCATGATGGGCCGCGAAGATAAATATGCAGTGATCAAGCTCCCTTCAGGTGAAGTCAGGAGGGTAATGCTCAACTGTAAAGCAACCATCGGTTCAGTTTCCAATCCTGATCATGCGTTAACCGTTTTTGGTAAGGCAGGTTCTAAGCGTTGGACAGGCCGCAGGCCAAGAGTAAGAGGTGTGGCGATGAACCCTGTAGATCACCCAATGGGCGGTGGTGAAGGTAAGGCATCAGGAGGTCACCCAACGTCAAGGACTGGTATTATGGCCAAGGGCCAGAAGACGCGTAATCCGCGTGCCAACTCCTCCAAGTTGATCATCTCTCGTCGGAAATCTAAAAACAAGTCATAAGCAGTACTAACTCATCATGGCAAGATCAATAAAAAAAGGACCTTACGTATTCAACAAGCTGATAGCCAAAATCGAAAAGGCCAACTCAGCCAGCCGTAAATCTGTCATTAAGACATGGTCGAGGGCATCCATGATCATTCCGGACATGGTAGGCCACACGATTGCAGTACATAATGGGAAAACATTTATCCCTGTTTTTGTCACCGAAAACATGGTAGGACACAAGCTCGGTGAATTTGCACCGACAAGGACCTTCCGTGGACATGCCGGAAACAGGAAGTAAAAACATTCGAAGACGTATTAAAATAGATATCATACATGGAAGCTGTTGCTAAACTCAGAAACTGCCCAATGTCTGCCCGGAAGATGAGACTGGTCGCTGACCTGGTGAGAGGTAAGAAGGTGGAAGAAGCGGTCAATATCCTGAAGTTCACTAATAAGGAAGCTGCAGGATGGCTGGAAAAGCTTGTCTTGTCGGCCGTGACCAACTGGGAAAACAAAACCAAGGGAGCACAGGATGTGGATGAGCATGACCTCTTTATCAAGAAGCTCATGGTGGATGATGCCGGTCACCTCAAGCGCATACGCCCTGCACCACAAGGCCGTGCGCACAGGATCCGCAAACACAGCAACCACGTAACCGTGGTCATTGAAAACAGAATACCCTTCGACGGCGAGAACACACCTGCCGGTGACGAAGAAGAATAAATCGTAAGTACAGCAACATCAATAGAATAATATAATTTAAGATTCTAATGGGTCAAAAAACAAATCCGATTGGCAATAGGCTTGGTATCATCCGCGGATGGGAGTCTAATTGGTATGGAGGTCATGACTACGCTGACAAAGTAGTTCAGGATGAAAAAATCCGTGTCTACCTCCAGGCGAGGATTGAAAAGGGTGGTATCGCCCACATGGTGATCGAGCGCACGCTTAAGCGTGTGACCGTAACCATCCAGACTTCCAGGCCAGGTATCATTATCGGCAAGGGCGGACAGGAAGTTGATCGCATCCGGGAGGAGCTCAAGAAGCTCACCAAGATGGAAGTACAGATCAACATTATGGAAATCCGTAAGCCTGAACTGGATGCCAATATCGTGGCCGAATCAATTGCCAAGCAGATTGAAGCGAGGATCAACTACCGACGCGCAATCAAGATGGCAATCCAGTCTACGATGAGATCGGGTGCAGAAGGGATCAAGGTGAGGATCAGCGGCCGCTTGAACGGAGCGGAAATGGCCAGGTCTGAAGAATATAAGGATGGAAGAACTCCACTGCACACATTCCGCGCGGATATTGACTATTCTCTTCGTGAGGCACAGACTGTCTTCGGAAAGATTGGTATCAAATGCTGGATATGCAAAGGCGAAGTTTATGGTAAGCGCGAGCTGACCCTCAACGCCGGCGCGGACCAGGCTGCCAACAAGACCCGTGGAGGACGAAATGAAGGCGCTGGTGGATATGGACGTGACAGAGGAGGTTCCGATTTCCGCGAAAGAGGTGAGAGGACAGAAAGAGGTGGAGGAAGAGGAGCCGGAGGTGCAGGTCGTGGCGGTAGCGGCGGCGGTGGCAACCGTGCAGGCGGAGGTGCTAATCGCGGAGGCAACCGTCCAGGCGGAGGAACAAACCGTCCGGGTGGAAGCGGAGGCAGCCGTCCAGGCGGTGGTGCCCCAAGGAAAAAATAGAATTGAATAACATCAGAGAGAAGTTGCTAAAAAGCGTACCTTTGCCCAACTTTTCTCAAAAGTGACCAAAACAGGGTAATCATAAAGTATCATGTTACAGCCAAAACGTACCAAATACAGGAAGCAGCAAAAGGGAAGGAACCGGGGCATCGCCTGGAAGGGAAGTGATATTTCCTTTGGCAGCTACGGATTGAAATCTCTTGAACTTGGCAGGCTGACCAGCCGCCAGATTGAATCTGCCCGTATCGCCATGACGCGCCATATGAAGAGGGAAGGGGTGGTCTGGATCCGGATATTCCCGGACAAGCCAGTGACCAAGAAACCTCAGGAGGTGCGTATGGGTAAAGGAAAGGGAGCACATGACCATTGGGTAGCTTTAGTGCAGCCCGGAAGGATCATGTTTGAGCTAGATGGCGTATCACCAGCTGTAGCCAGGGAAGCTTTGGCATTGGCCGCCCAGAAATTACCGGTTAAAACTATTACAGTCGTAAGGCACGACTTTATCGAATCATAAGCAGGAGCTACAATGGCAACAAAGAAGTATATAGAAATAGGCGAAATGTCAGATGCTGACCTGAAAGCTGAATTGACGCAAATCAATGCCCAGTATCAGAAACTAAGGTTTGACCATACCATCAAAGGTTTGGACAACCCACTCACCCTTCGCAATACCAAGAGGGATATCGCCCGCCTGCAGACAGAAATCCGTCGCAGGGAGGTAGCCGCCCTGACACCGGAACAAACGGCTAAGAGGTCAAAAATCAGATTACGTCGTAAAAATGCTTAACGAAGTCATGAATACTAACGAACAGTCATTAAAGAAACAAAGGGTTGGTGTTGTGACCAGCAACAAGAATGACAAGACTATCACTGTCATGGTTGAGCGTAAGCTCAGGCACCCGATATACAGCAAATTCGTAAAGCGGAATACCAAGTTTATGGCGCATGACGAAAACAATGCCTGTGGAATCGGAGACCTGGTACGAATTGTAGAATCACGTCCATTGAGCGCCCAGAAGAGATGGCGCCTGGTGGAAATCATTGAAAAAGCGAAGTAATTAATTAACAGGCGTACGTAAAAGAGACAGTCAAAACATGATACAGCAGGAATCAAGACTCAATGTAGCCGACAACAGCGGAGCCAAGCAGGTGCTTTGCATAAGGGTTTTAGGCGGTTCAGGCAGAAGATATGCTTCTGTTGGCGATAAGATTGTCGTTTCAGTGAAAGATGCAGCTCCGGGCGGCCTCAAGAAAGGCCTCGTGTCGAAGGCAGTTGTCGTACGGACCAAGAAAGAAATCCGCCGCAAGGACGGTTCCTATATACGCTTTGATGACAATGCAGTCGTATTGTTGAATGCAGCAGATGAGCCCAGGGGCACCCGTATTTTCGGCCCGGTGGCCAGGGAACTGAGAGAGCGTGATTATATGAGGATCGTTTCCCTCGCACCGGAAGTAATTTGATTGACAAAGAATAAGCAATAAGCTTTAGCCATGAGCACAAAAAAAACAACCAACGACAAGAGCAGGCCAAAGCCTTTTCTCCGGAAAGGGGATAAGGTGATTGTCGTGTCAGGCGCAGATAAAGGCAAGAAAGGTAATGTGGTGGAGGTGATCCTCGACAAGCAACGGGTCATCATAGAAGATGTCAATATCGTGAAGAAACACAGGAAACCTACCCAGAATACACCAGGTGGTATCCTTGAAATTCCCGCTCCGATCCACGTATCCAATGTGATGCTGATCGACCCTAAATCAGGCGAACCAACAAGGATCGGCCGGAAACTGGTAGATGGTAAGAGCGTTCGCTATTCAAAAAAATCTGGAGAAATCATTAAGTGATGAGCTATACACCGAGATTAAAGCAATATTATGATGCCGTTGTGGCCCCTAAACTCCTTGAGCAGTTTGGGTACTCTTCAACGATGCAAATTCCCCGGCTTGTGAAAATATCCATGAACCAGGGCATCGGACAGGCTACACAAGACAAGAAATTGGTCGATGTTTACCAGGGTGAGTTGACTACAATAGCTGGCCAGAAGGCAGTAGCTACCATCGCCAAGACCTCCATCTCTAACTTCAAGCTCAGGGAAGGAATGCCAATCGGTGTCAGGGTTACCCTGCGCCGCGAAAGGATGTATGAATTCCTGGACCGTCTCATCACCGTGACCCTCCCAAGGGTGCGTGACTTCCAGGGCATCAACGACAAGAGTTTCGACGGACGCGGTAATTATTCGATGGGAGTGACCGAACAGATCATCTTCCCTGAAATAGATCTGGATAAAATCACCAAGATCAACGGAATGGATATCACGTTCGTTACGACTGCCAAGACCGATGCAGAAGCGTTTGCCCTGCTCAAGGAATTGGGTATGCCTTTTAAAAATCAGAAAATCTAATTTAATACCGCTATGGCAAGAGAGTCATTAATAGCAAGAGAGAATAAGAGGGTCAAATTGGTAGCCAAGTATGCCGATGTGCGCAAGCAGTTAAAAGCGGAAGGCAAATGGGATGAACTTGATAAATTACCACGTAACTCTTCCAAGAAACGCCTTCACAACAGGTGCAAGCTTACCGGCCGTCCAAAGGGATATATGCGCAGGTTTGGCTTATGCAGAGTGAAGTTCAGGGACATGGCTCTGGAAGGCAAACTACCAGGCGTAACCAAAGCAAGTTGGTAATCAGAATTAGAAGAACAGAATAACATATTCATATTTAAGTATTCATGGCAATCACAGATCCTATAGCAGACTATCTCACCCGCATACGCAATGCCCAGCAGGCAAGGCACAGGGTGGTGAGTATTCCAAACTCAAAGCTGAAGCGTAAGATTACAGAGATCCTCTATGAGCAGGGGTATATCCTTAAGTATACCTTTCAGGGTGAAGGTAAAGACGCTGTGATCACAATCGCGATCAAGTATGATCCGGAAACTAAATTACCCGTGATCAGGGAGCTTGGCCGCATGAGTAAGCCAGGGTTGAGGATGTTTGTTTCGCACGCCGAACTTCCACGCATCATCAATGGCCTGGGCGTAGCGATCATCTCCACATCACACGGATTGATGACGGACAAGGAAGCCCGTAAGCAAAACCTGGGTGGAGAGTGCTTATGTTATGTATACTAGGGAATAGACAAGTAAGTATTAATCATTAAAACAGATAGATCGTGTCTCGAGTAGGTAATTTACCGGTCAGTATGCCAAAAGGAGTGGATATCAATTTCACCAAAGGCAATTTGGTCACTGTCAAAGGACCCAAAGGATCATTGAGCGAACAGATTGATCCGGATATCACGATAAAGATGGTAGACGGAGAGATGACATTTGCCCGTCCAACGGATCAGAATCGTCACAAAGCCTTGCACGGCCTCTCCAGGGCACTGGTCAATAATATGATCGTTGGTGTTACGGACGGCTTTACCAAGACGCTTGAGCTCGTAGGGGTTGGTTACAGGGTTACCAATACTGGCAACCTCCTGGAAATCATCGTCGGCTATTCTCACCCGATCTATTTCTATGTACCTGAAGAGATCAAGGTAGAAACGAAATCTGAAAAGGGAGCAAATCCGATGATCATCCTCAGCTCTACGGACAAGCAACTGCTCGGACAGGTGGCAGCTAAGATCAGAGCTTACCGTAAGCCTGAGCCATATAAAGGAAAGGGTATCAAGTACTCTACAGAAATATTGAGAAGAAAAGCTGGTAAGACATCCGGTAAAAAATAACAAGAGCTAAATCGCTCCAATTATGGCACTAACAAAAACAGCAAGGCGCAAACGCATTCATATGCGTATCCGTAAGAAGATGGAAGGGACCAGTGCGCGTCCACGCCTTTCCGTATATCGTAGCAATAAGCAGATCTACTGCCAGCTCATCGATGATACCAAAGGCACTACACTCGCATCTGCATCATCAAATGATGAGGCAGTAGCCGGAGCCAATAAGACCGAACTGGCCAAGAAAGTTGGCGAACTGATCGGTTCAAGGGCACAGTCGATCAATATTTCAGAAGTAGTCTTTGACCGTGGAGGTTACCTGTTCCATGGCAGGGTGAAAGCACTGGCAGAAGGCGCAAGAAGCGCAGGACTCAAATTCTAATCCAAATATCAATAAGGATCTATCGTGAAAGAAACAGCAGGCAGAGTAAAAGCATCTGAGACGGAACTCAAGGATAAAATGGTTGCACTCAACCGGGTAGCAAAAGTTACCAAGGGGGGTAGGACATTCTCCTTTGCAGCTATCGTAGTTGTAGGCGACGGACAGGGGACTGTCGGCCAGGGATTAGGAAAGGCCCGTGATGTCAGCGAAGCAATTGCCAAGGCAATTGATGATGCCAAGAAGAACCTGGTGAAAGTGCCTATCCATAAAGGGACTATTCCGCATATGCAACTTGGCAAATACGGTGCAGGCAAGGTAATGATCAAGCCGGCTTCAGATGGTACCGGTGTTATCGCAGGCGGTGCTATGCGTGCGGTACTGGAAAGTGCCGGGATCCACAATGTCTTGGCCAAATCCATGGGTTCATCAAACCCGCATAACGTGGTCAAGGCAACAATCAATGCACTTACACTGCTGAGAAGCCCTCAGGCAGTAGCCAAGCAAAGGAAGGTGAGTGTCGATACAGTATTCGGCCAGCCGGTGAATGAAAAAGTTGAAGTAAACGGATAATACAAAAGGAAATGTCCAAGGTAAAAGTAACACAGGTCAGGAGCCATATCGACAGGCCGAAAAGCCAGAAGGATACCATCATTGCACTGGGACTAGGCAAGATCAGCAAGTCTAAAGTACATGAGGCCAATCCTCAGATTCAGGGCATGATTGAAAAGGTGGCTCACCTGATCAGCGTAGAAAAATTAGGTTAAGATTTAATCGAAATATAATATGGATCTCCATAATCTAACCCCGGCAACCGGATCGGTGCGGGACAATAAAAGAAAAGGCCGCGGACAAGGTTCCGGAAGAGGTGGTACCTCTACACGTGGTCACAAAGGGGCAAAGGCAAGGTCAGGCTTTAAGTCCAAGAGAGCCCACGAAGGAGGTCAGATGCCACTTCAGATGCGTCTTCCAAAGCGTGGATTCAAGAATCCAAACCGCGAAGCATTCATCGCACTCAACCTGGATCAATTGCAGGCCATGACAGAGAAGCACAATGTCAGCGTTTGGACACTCGAGGCACTTCAGGAACATAACGTTATTACACGCACGGACAAAGTGAAGCTCCTCGGAAGAGGCGAGATCAAAGCCAAAATCAACTTGACTGCCCATGCAGCAAGTGAAGCCGCCCGCAAAGCCGTAGAAGCTGCAGGTGGAAGTATCACCATTGTGTAAGAATATCAGGCAAGCCGAATGAAGAACTTTATCACTACCCTCCAGCATATTTGGAAGATTAAAGAATTACGTAACCGTATTCTTTTTACCCTTTTGATGATTGCCATATACAGACTGGGTTCCCGGATTGTACTTCCTGGCGTAGTGCCTTCAGTATTAGACAACTTTAATACGAACAGGAACAGCAACGACCTGCTTGGTCTGATCAACGTATTTACCGGAGGTGCATTCAACAATGCAGCAATTTTTGCATTGGGGATCATGCCGTATATCACCGCATCGATCATTATACAGTTGCTGGGCTTTGCAGTTCCTTATTTCCAGCGCCTTCAACAGAAAGAAGGGGAATCCGGACGTAAGAAGATCACCCAATTGACAAGGTTACTGACGGTTGCCATTACCCTTGTACAGGGAGGCGCTTACCTGACCTATATCAAGAGTGTTGGCGCCATTTCTCCTAATATCCCAGTATCTATCTTCTGGTTTTCCAGCATCATCATCCTCTCCACCGGAACCGTCCTCGCAATGTGGCTAGGTGAACGTATTACTGACAAGGGGATTGGAAATGGTATTTCCATGATCATCATGGTAGGTATTATCTCCAGGCTTCCACAAGCGATTATTTTTGAGTTTACCTCTCAGGTCAATAAAGGTGGGTTGCTGACTTTCGTTTTTGAAATAGCTGCTTTCTTCGGTGTGACAATGCTGTGCATCCTTATTGTACAGGGCGTTCGTAAGATCCCAATTCAGTTTGCCAAGAGAATGGTAGGCCGCGGCAATGCCAATATTCCACAATCAGGAGCTCGTGATTATATTCCTTTGAAGGTGAATGCAGCCGGGGTTATGCCGATCATCTTTGCCCAGGCTATTCTGTTCCTCCCGATGACAGTCGCTCAGTACTTTATGAAAGGCGACGGTTCGGCACCTCAGACAGGTGGATTCCTTCGCTCATTGAATGATCCCTTTTCAGCAGCAACCGCTATTTTTTCTTTCATTCTTGTTGTGGTCTTTACCTATATATACACAGCGCTGATCGTCAATCCACAGCAATACGCAGAGTATCTCAAGCGCCAGAATGCCTTTATTCCCGGCATCAAGCCAGGTAAGGATACTGCAGATTTTATCGACAATATCACGACCCGTGTCACATTGCCAGGTGCGCTGTTCCTCGGATTGATCACCATACTTCCAAAATTTGCTTTCAACCTCGGAGTTAACCAAGGCTTTGCGCTTTTCTTTGGAGGAACTTCGCTGCTGATTCTGGTAGGCGTTGTATTGGATACGCTGGCGCAGGTAGAGAGCCACCTCCTGATGCGCAAGTATGACGGTCTTGTCAAGTCAGGAAAGCTCAAGGGACGCAGCGGTAGCGGTATGCAGATCGGGGCAAATATGTAATCCTGATGATCACTGCCCTGTCCCAAGACTTAACTTCAATACTATCCTGATCCTTTATCCATGCCTATAGGATCTCGCTTTCACTACAAGACCCCCGAGGAAATTGAAATCATCAGGATAAACTGCCTGCTGGTAAGTGAAACGCTGGCAGAAGTGGCAAGGCATATTAAACCAGGAATTACAGGTCTCAAGCTTGATACGATTGCCGAAACGTTTATCCGCGACCACGGAGCACTACCGGCTTTTAAAGGATATCCCGGAAGCATTTCTGATTTTCCGGCGTCCCTCTGTATTTCATTTAATGAAGTTATCGTCCACGGAATCCCTGATCAGCGTGAGGTGAAAGAAGGAGATATCCTGTCTGTCGACTGTGGAGTCAAGATGAATGGGTATTTCGGGGATGCTGCGTTTACCTTTGCGGTGGGCCAGATCACACCCGAAGCGTTGGATCTCCTGGTGACCACAAGGGAAAGCCTTGATCTCGCCATTGGACAGGCCGTAGCGGGTAATAGGCTGGGAGATATAGGATATGCTGTTCAGCATCATGCTGAAGCTGAGCATGGATACGGCGTGATCAGGGAGATGGTTGGTCATGGCATTGGAAAAAAGTTACACGAACCACCGGAAGTCCCCAATTACGGCAAAAGAGGGAAGGGCCCCATTTTACACGAAGGATTGACCATTGCCATAGAACCAATGATCAACATGGGAACCCGGGAAGTAGTCCTGAAGAAGGACGGATGGACCCTGGTAACACGTGATTTGAAGCCCTCAGCCCACTACGAACACACAATTGCAATCCAAAAGTCAGCGGCAGATGTGCTTTCTGACCATAAAGTGATTGATCAGGCTATAAAAAATAATGTCAATTTGTCCGAAGTATGGATAAAAAGATAGATATTTGCACTCCAAAATCAAAAAATGGCAAAACAACAGGTCATCAAGCAAGATGGAATTATCGAAGAGGCCCTGTCTAATGCCATGTTCAGAGTACGTTTGGAAAACGATCACATGCTGATCGCTACCATCTCTGGAAAGATGAGGATGAATTACATAAGGATATTGCCCGGAGATAAGGTTTCTGTGGAAATGTCCCCATATGATTTGTCCCGGGGCAGGATTACATATAGGTATAAATAATTGACCGTTAGGTCCTTAAAAACAGTAAAAATGAAAGTTAGGGCATCAATCAAGAAAAGGTCTGCCGATTGCAAGATCGTGAGGAGGAAGGGGCGACTCTATATCATCAACAAGAAGAATCCAAAATTTAAACAGCGTCAAGGCTGATAAAAACCAGATAGATTATGGCCAGGATAGCAGGTATAGATCTCCCCAGGAATAAGAGGGGCATTATAAGTCTTCAGTATATCTATGGTATCGGTGCAACCCGTGCCAAAAACATTCTTGAACAGGCTTCGATTAGTGAACAGGTAAAGGTTCAGGACTGGACAGATGATAATGTGATGAATATCTCACGTATCGTGCAGGAGCAGTTCAAGGTAGAAGGGGAACTCAGATCTGAAGTACAGCTTCAGATCAAGCGTCTCATGGATATCGCCTGTTACCGTGGCTTACGCCATCGTAAAGGACTTCCTGTGCGTGGGCAGCGGACCAAGACAAACGCCCGTACAAGGAAAGGCAAGCGCAAGACTGTTGCCAACAAGAAGAAAGTAACGAAATAATCAGATTCTGATCTTATATCTCATTAGAGTATTATGGCTAAGACAATAAAGAAAGTAGCTAAAAAGCGTAAAGTTAAAGTAGAATCGGATGGAAAGGTATTCATCCAGGCTACGTTCAACAATATCATCGTGACACTGACTAACCGTGCGGGACACGTCATTTCCTGGGCTTCTGCCGGTAAGGCAGGATTCAAGGGATCTAAGAAGAATACCCCGTATGCAGCTCAGGTTGCCGCTTCAAGCGCAGCTCAGGAAGCTTATGATGCTGGTATGAGATCCGCAGAGGTATTTGTAAAAGGACCTGGTTCCGGTCGCGAAGCGGCTATCAGGGCCGTTGATGCGGTTGGTGTGCGTGTGTCTAAGATTCAGGATCTAACACCGGTACCACACAATGGATGCCGTCCACCTAAAAGAAGAAGAGTCTGATCTGCCATCTGTATGGCTGAAATAGTTTTAATTCCATCTATTCGAAATAATTATGGCAAGATATACCGGACCAACCACCAAAAAAGCCAGAGCCTTAGGCGAAATGATTTTTGGTTACGACAAGAGCTTCGAGCGTAAGAAATACCGCCCGGGTCAGCATGGTAACTCCAAGCGTCGTCGTCAAAAATCAGAATACGCCCTCCAGTTGCTTGAAAAACAAAAAGCAAAATACACCTACGGTGTGCTTGAGCGCCAGTTCCGCAACATTTTTGAGAAAGCCACCTCTAAGAGTGGGGTTACAGGTACTGTATTGCTACAGTTACTTGAATCCCGCCTTGATAATACAGTCTTCAGGCTTGGCGTTGCCAAAACACGCAGGTCTGCACGTCAACTGGTTTCTCATAAGCATATCCTGGTCAACGGAGAACTCACCTATGTGCCTTCTTATCAGCTGAAACCAGGTGATGTAGTAACCGTCAGAACCAAATCACAACACATCGAATTGATCACTGACAACGTGGCTGCCAAGCCAGACGTCAGGAAGTTTCCATGGTTGGAATGGAACCCTGATCGCATGGAAGGAAAATTCCTCACCTATCCGGAGCGTGATGATATTCCGGAGAAAATCAACGAGCAGCTGATCGTCGAGTTGTATTCCAAGTAAAAAATATAGTGCGATGGTTATGTCCGGTATTCAGGATGTAACCATCGTTCTCAATTATATTATTTCATTCAGAAATTACGTTTATGAGCATCCTGAATTTTCAAAAGCCGGACAAAATATTACTCCAGAAAGCAACAGACTTTCAAGGACAGTTCGAGTTCAAACCACTGGAACCCGGATTTGGCCAAACCATTGGAAATTCATTACGCAGGATACTCCTTTCTTCCCTGGAAGGATATGCTGTTTCCGCTATACGTATTGCAGGTGTCGATCATGAATTCTCTTCTATCCCTGGTGTGGTCGAAGATGTAGTGGACATCATCCTCAACATCAAGCAAATCCGCCTTAAGAGTGCAATCAAAGGGGACAAGGCTACCGAACACCAGATATATCTCACCATCAGCGGACAAGATGAGTTTAGGGCTAAGGATATCGAGTCCAGAACCAATGTATTCAAGGTGATGAACCCTGAGTTACTCATTTGCAGGATGGAACCTTCCGTCAACCTCGAATTGGAAATGACCATTACCAAGGGTAGGGGATATGTTCCTGCAGAAGATAATATGCCTGAAAATGCACCAATCGGTGTGATTCCGGTCGACGCCATCTATACCCCGATCAAGAAAGTATCCTACCACGTTTCCAATACCCGTGTTGGTCAACGGACTGACTACGAGAAACTCAGTATTGAGGTTGAAACAGATGGTACCATTCACCCCGAAGAAGCAATCAAGGAAGCAAGCCGCATCATGATCCAGCACCTCATGCTGATCACTGATGAGCACATCACCTTTGATGATAAGGTCGGAAAGGAAGACGGTATCGTCAATGAGCATATCCTCAGCATGCGTAAGCTGCTGAAGACATCGCTCGAAGACCTTGACCTTTCAGTACGCGCCTACAACTGCCTCAAGGCAGCCAAAATCAACTCACTCGCCGAGCTTGTGAAGTTTGATACACATGAACTCTTGAAGTTCAGAAACTTCGGTAAGAAATCTCTTGTGGAAATCGAAGAGCTGCTCCAGACAAAGGGCCTCACTTTTGGCATGGACCTCTCTAAGTACAAACTCGACGAAGAATAAAATTCAATTCATCATATTGCAGTTACCTCATAGGCTTATGCCGGGTGCTGCGGAGTCATTAAATCGTTAACCATCTTAATCCAAGGTCATGAGACACGGAAAAACAATTAATCACCTCAGCCGCAAAGCAAGCCACAGGTCTGCATTGATGATGAACCTGAGTCTTGCACTCATTCAGCACAAGAGGATTTTTACCACAGTTGCCAAGGCAAAAGCACTTAAGAAGCATATTGAGCCACTGATTACCAAGTCCAAGAGCAATACCACACACAACAGGCGTGTTGTTTTCTCCTATCTCAGCAACAAGGAAGCGGTCACAGAGTTATTCTCCATCATCGCTGCCAAGGTAGCTACCCGCCCTGGAGGCTATACCCGCGTGATCCGTACCGGTTTCCGTAAAGGAGACGGCGCAGAAATGGCCATGATTGAGTTGGTGGACTTTAATGAAGTCTATACCAATACCAAGAAACGTAGAAGCGAGAAGTCAGCTGCAAGCGAAACCAAGACTCGCCGCACCCGTAGGGGTAAGGCCAAGACCGGGGTCACTACAGCTACTGCTGCTCCAGCTGCAACAGCAGCAGATGCTGCTTCTGAAGAAGAATAAATTTTGTATTACAGATATAATCCAGAGGCCGGGCATCAACCCGGCCTTTTTTGTTTCAGGCAGGCTCCTGTATATTCATGAAAAAGGACCAATTACTTTTTTTCCTATATATTTGACCCCCTGAATGTAAGTGTTAATCACATGCCATCAGATTCTACAGCTCCAAAGGCTATAATCCTCCTGCAAGACGGTTCCTATTTCGAAGGCAAGGCCGCGGGACATCCCGGTACTGCCACCGGTGAGATCTGTTTCAACACAGGTATGACCGGATACCAGGAGATTTTTACCGATCCATCCTATTTTGGCCAGATACTGGTAGCCACCCATGTCCATATTGGCAATTATGGGATCAAATCCACAGAAGTGGAAAGTAGTCGTATCCAGATCAATGCCTTGGTCTGCAAGACCTTTATCGATGAGTATAGCAGGGCACAGGCAGATCATTCCATCCAGGCCTATTTTGAAGAGCACCAAAAGCTCTGCATCTATGGAGTTGATACACGCGCTATCGTGAGACATATACGCAGTAAGGGCGCAATGAATGCCATTATCTCCAGCGAAGTGACAGATATCGCCGAGCTTAAGAAAATGTTGGCTGCCGTTCCATCAATGGATGGCCTTGAATTGAGTTCCAGGGTCACTACAGCGCAATCCTACAGGGTTGGCAGCGAAGATGCACCTTACAGGGTATCAGCCCTGGATTATGGCATTAAAAACAATATCCTGAGGTGCCTGACAGAACGAGGATGCACAGTCAAGGTATTTCCGGCAACTGCATCTTATGAAGAGGTGATGTCCTTTTCCCCACATGGGGTGTTCTTATCCAACGGGCCGGGCGATCCTGCCGCTATGGGGTATACACATAATGTGATCCGAAAAGTGGTTGAAGATGGCCTCCCCGTCTTTGGTATTTGCCTGGGCCATCAGCTCCTGGCATTGTCACAAGGCATATCCACCTATAAAATGCATCATGGCCACAGGGGTATTAATCATCCTGTGCTCAATACCCTCACAGGCAAAGCAGAAATCACAAGCCAGAATCATGGTTTTGGTGTTTCCCCCGAAGCAATAGCCGCCCAAAAGGATGCCATCGAGATCACACACATCAATCTCAATGATCAGACCATTGAAGGACTAAGGATAAAGGGCAAGCCTGCCTTTTCAGTTCAGTACCATCCGGAATCCTCGCCAGGCCCTCATGATTCAAGATACCTTTTCGATGAATTTCTTAACCTGATGGCCACGGCTAACTAAGACTAATGCATCCAGTATCGCAATAACCGTATTCATATATTTCAACTTCCAGCTCTTTATTTCTAACTACTAACTACTAACTACTAACTACTAACTTCTATCTTCTAACTCCTAACTCCTTTTTATATGAGCGCAATCGTTGACATCATCGCCCGGGAAATACTCGACAGCCGTGGTAACCCAACCGTAGAAGTGGAAGTAGTCACTGAAGCCGGCCACGTCGGCAGAGCAGCGGTGCCTTCAGGCGCATCGACCGGCAAGCACGAAGCTGTGGAATTGCGTGATGGAGATCCCACCCGATACCTCGGAAAGGGCGTACAGGATGCATGTAGGAATGTAGAAGAGAAGATAGCAGAACAGGTCATTGGCCTTGATGTCTCTGAGCAACTTGAAATAGACCAGGCAATGATCGACCTGGATCCAAATCTGAATAAATCCGGGATCGGTGCAAATGCAATGCTTGGGGTCAGCCTCGCAGTAGCCAAAGCTGCAGCGTCGGAACACAGACAACCATTGTTCCGGTACATAGGTGGGGTCAATGCCCACATCCTGCCGGTCCCGATGATGAATATCCTCAATGGCGGATCCCATGCTGATAACAGTATCGATTTTCAGGAATTTATGATTATGCCTGTTGGCGCTGATCATTTCAAGGATGCGCTTCGTATGGGCGCAGAAGTCTTTCATCACCTCAAGAAAGTACTCCACTCATCAGGGTATTCTACCAATGTAGGTGATGAAGGCGGCTTTGCACCCAATATCAAATCCAATGAAGAAGCCATTGAAATCGTACTCAAGGCTATAGAAAATGCAGGTTACAGGCCGGGAGAAGATATGGTGATCGCACTTGATGCTGCAGCTTCTGAGTTTTATAATGAACAAGAGCAGCTATATGTCTTTAAGAAATCTTCAGGCATGAAGAAGACCTCTGAAGAAATGGTAGAGTACTGGTCAAAATGGTGTGATAAGTATCCGATCTTTTCCATCGAAGACGGCTTGCATGAAGATGACTGGAGCGGATGGGGAAAACTCAATGCAGCTCTTGGCCACAAGGTCCAGTTGGTTGGTGATGACTTATTTGTAACCAATGTAGACCGCCTTAGCCTTGGTATTGAAAGACAAAGTGCTAACAGTATCCTCATCAAGCTCAATCAGATCGGTACGCTTTCTGAAACTATTGATGCTGTTCACCTGGCTACCCGCAATGGATTTACCTCTATTATCAGCCACCGAAGCGGAGAGACCGAAGATGTCACTATCGCGGACCTGGCCGTAGCCCTCAATACCGGTCAGATCAAGACAGGTTCACTGTCAAGGTCAGACAGGGTGGCTAAATACAATCAGTTGCTGAGAATTGCCGATATACTAGGTGATTCAGCCTTCTATCCTGGGATATCCCTGCTGGGCAGGTAATTTCAATTGTTTCCTTCTTCGGGGACCTCATCTCCGGATTTATAGATTTGCCGGTCGGTGTACAACTTGCTTGGCACAGTCATTGCTATATCAGAGGTATCCCATCTTTCACCTTCTATTCCCATTGGACATATCACGGCTCAGCCGGAGTAGCTTAAATTCCCTGAACCAGGGGGCATGCGCTCATTTGTCCTGCTTAAGGGCTGACAGGTGAGCCTGCCCCTTTTATGCCTTCCTGCAGGTTTGGACAGATCGGTTAAAACGCTTATCTTTCGGACTTTACCATTAGGTCTCAACTACATGAAAAGACTAATTCATCTTAGGCAGGTGATTACAGATTTAATTGCCGCCGGCTGGCTCAACAAATACACAGTTTCCGCGGGACTGTTTGTCATGTGGATGTTGTTTTTTGACAAGCACAATTTTTTTACCCAATGGAACCTTAGGCGATCTGTTCATCAACTGGAAACGTCTATTGAGGATTACCGTGAGCAACTGGCTACTGCTGAAGCAGCCCACAAAGATCTGATGAACAACAAGGAAAAGTTTGCCAGGGAAAAATACCTGATGCACCGGCCGGATGAAGATGTTTTCTTGTTTCAATAATTGACAGCAGAACCACAATCGTTTTATGAGTGTACTCGTAGGAAAGGATAGCCGTGTTATCGTACAAGGCTTTACCGGGACAGAAGGAACGTTTCATGCCGGACAGATGATCGAATATGGCACCAATGTCGTAGGTGGGGTAACTCCTGGCAAAGGAGGACAGATGCACCTCGACCGTCCGGTTTTCAATACAGTTCAGCAGGCAGTTGAAGCGACACGAGCTAATGTGTCTATCATCTTTGTTCCACCTGCCTTTGCCCCTGATGCGATTCTCGAGGCAGCCGAATCAGGTATAAAAGTTATCGTGTGTATTACAGAAGGAATACCTGTACAGGATATGATCAGGGTGAAGGATTATATCAATAAATCGGGATGTCGCCTTATCGGCCCCAATTGCCCTGGCATCATTACCCCTGGAGAAGCCAAGATTGGAATCATGCCAGGGTTTATTCATCGCCCGGGGACGATTGGTATCGTATCCAGGTCAGGTACGCTTACCTACGAAGCCGTAGACCAGGTCACCAAGGCGGGTCTTGGCCAGTCGACTTGCATCGGTATCGGTGGTGATCCGATCTGCGGAACCACAACACTTGAAGCTGTGCAATTGCTTATGGCAGATCCGGGCACAGAAGGCATTATCATGATAGGGGAGATAGGTGGTAGTATGGAATCAGATGCTGCATATTGGATCAAGGAACACGGCACCAAGCCAGTAGTAGGTTTTATTGCAGGCAAGACTGCACCTAAAGGCCGTAAAATGGGTCACGCAGGAGCAATCATCGGTGGCAAAGCTGACACAGCTGCTGCTAAGATGGAAATATTGGCAGCTTGCGGTGTGCATGTCGTTGAATCTCCCGCTCAGATCGGGGCTACAATGGCCAAAGCGATTCTTAAGAAATAAGGTAATCTCCTGTAGGTGTACAGGTATCATTGAAATATTCAACAGTCTCACTTGATCATGAATCAACATCAGTTATTAGCAGGTAAAAGAGGGGTCATCTTTGGCGCACTTGATGAAAGTTCCATAGCATGGCATGTCGCTAAGCAGTGTGTAGCCGACGGCGCAAAAATCACCCTGACCAATGCCCCGGTCGCCATGCGGTTTGGTACGATTCAGAAGCTGGGTGAAGAACTCAATGCAACAGTGATTTCCGCTGATGCCACTTCCACAGAAGAACTGACTGCACTGTTTCAACAATCTGTTGACGTACTTGGCGGACCGCTTGATTTTGTATTGCATTCTATTGGCATGTCCCTGAATGTGCGCAAAGGCAAGGCGTATACAGATATCAATCATGAATGGATGCACAAGACATTTGACATCAGCGCGATGTCTTTTCATCGGATGATGCAGGTGCTCTACCAAATGGATGCTATGGCCAGTGGTGGTTCTATATTAGCCCTGACCTATATCGCAGCACAAAGAGTATTTCCGGATTATAATGAGATGGCTGATGCAAAGGCGCTGCTTGAGTCATTCGCCCGCAGTTTTGGATATCATTTTGGGGTAAAGAAAGGAGTGAGGGTCAACACGATCTCTCAATCTCCGACACGCACTACAGCAGGAAGCGGCGTGAAGGGTTTTGATGACTTTTATTCCTATGCTGAAACGATGTCCCCACTAGGCAACGCCAGTGCAGAAGATTGTGCAAGATATTGTGTCAGTCTCTTCTCTGACTATACCAGGGCAGTTACAATGCAAAACCTTTTCCATGATGGAGGCTTCAGTTCTATGGGAGTCAATCCCGCGGTATTAGGCAAAGAATAGCAAAACTCAGCTATCGTGCGTTATACCTTGTGCATGAACTTCATTAACCGTTTCTTTTTCTGCGTTTCGATAGTTTTCCTTTCGCTTGACCTGTCGGCCCAGGCCCAGCGCGATAATCTTGATCCATCCATTGGGAGTACCAGAAAGGATACTGTACCGAGTGGTATAATGCCACTTGATACTGCAGTGCCGATGACCTATGTCTTGATTGGCAATCCTCAGGAGTTACACTACTTCGCCGATACATTTCAATGGGAAGACAACAAGCATTTTCCTCTCTCGGGCGATCAGGCTCATTTAGGCAATCTAGGTTCTGCTACACGATCCCTTGCACCGGGTATTAACCATGCCATTGGATTTAATACGGGGTGGTCCCAATATGATCCTTATTACATTCAGCAGGAGTCCTTCAGATATTACAATCAGGATGTACCGGTGAGCAAGATTAAATACTCACAAGCCAGTCAGGAAGACACTTACCTCACACTTGACTTTGGCAGGAGTTTTGCCAAAGGGTTTAATCTGAGTGTGGCATACAGGCGAATCAACCAGGTTGGAGAGTATTTACATCAGCGCCAAAAGGATACTGGTTTTAGTGTTGGGATCTGGCATGATGCACCCTCTGGTAAGTATGATGCATTTTACAATTACCTTAACAACGCAACAGTCTCCCAGGAGAATGGGGGTGTCTCTGATCCGGATTCTATTGGCCGACCTAATTGGCCGGATCTGTCTATTCCAGTTTATTTGTCGAATGATGTTAATGACCCCTCTGCCGTTGCCACCTGCAAGCAAAGGTCATTTCTTACCAGACAGATACTGCATTTATTGACTGACACTGCAGGTTTTGGAATGGATGTTTGGGTACAAGGAAAGTTTTCAACCGGACTCTATAAATATGTAGACGAAGATATCATCGAATCCGCAGCTACCTATTACGGGCCCACTTACCTGACAGATGATCGGGGCGTACGTCAGTATACATTCCTTTCGGAGAACCTTTGGAGCGTTGGCATTACATTGCCTTGGAAAGCTGCCCATTCAACTTTAGATGCATCCATCAAATACAGAGGTATATCCTTGCAGCAGGAACCTACAGATCGAAACATCAGTGAGCTTTATCTTGATGCTTCAGGAAAATTCCAATGGATAGATCCACTCATACTCACCGGAAATTTATCATTAGGATTGGGACAGGCAGAAGGGGTGTTTTCGTTTGATGCTGCTGCAGATCTGAAGACAGGTATTCTTGGACACCTGATGGGTTATTGGTCGATTGCATCGAGGAAGCCGTACATGATCGAATCCACTTTGTATGTAAGCCAGCAATTGGTCTATAAAACGGATTTTCTGAATCCTTTTACCAGTGAATTTGGCGTGACCTGGGATATGAGAGAGCAGAAGTTACAGGCTGGCGTGAAATGGTTATTGTTTGACAATTATATCTACTTCGATTCAATTGCATTTCCCCAGCAAAAGGATGGTTCTTTTTCACTTCGGCGATTGTTCCTGACCAAGGATTTTGATTTTAAAAAGTTTGGATTCAAGGGAAGTATTTTCTGGCAGCCGGATTCTCCTGAGGAGATCGCCGTGCCTGATTTGTGGTATTCCGCCAGCCTGTATGGCCGGATTAATATTTTTGACCGTAAGGTTGTGCTTATGCCCGGGGCTGATGTTACCTACAATGGTGGCTTCAACGGGATTAGTTATTTCCCGGTCAATGGACAATATCATTTGACCAACGGTCCTGATATTCCTGAATCTTTCAGGATTGACATGGGTATTGGATTACAGATCAGATTTATTAAGGCCTTTGCCCGTATGGAAGATTTTGTTGGACTTTTTAAGGACAGGATCCTTTATCAGGCTGACTTATACCCTCATTATAGAGGGTATTTCAAATTTGGGCTGGAAGCTGGCTTTTTTAATTAAATCAGTTTAGCTTTTAAACACATACAGGTATTTGATGTTTCTAAATTACTTGTCGATGCTGACTATTCACTTTTTTTGCTAAAAGTCATACCTCCAAAGATGAAACTAAAGTTCTACTCCTTGTTTTGTATAGCCGGACTCAGTCTGGTTGCATCCACTGCCTTTGCACAAACTGATAAGTCTGCCAGGCCAAGCCCGCCTGTTGAGCTAAGAGACACCCTCCTGGGTGCACTTGTCTCGATAAGTTATTCTGCTCCATCTGTCAAGGGCAGAACTATCTGGGGCGATCTTGTGCCATATGGTAAGGTGTGGAGGACAGGGGCCAACGAGGCAACTACATTTGAAACAGATAAGGACCTCATGCTGCAGGGGCAGAAGCTTCCTGCCGGAAAATATGCACTCTTTACCATCCCCGGGAAAGAGGAATGGACCTGGATATTTAATGCTGTGTGGGATCAATGGGGTGCATTCAAGTACGATGCAGCCAAGGATGTGCTTCGGATAACTGCAGCCCCACAGGCATCACCCGTTTTCAACGAACGATTACGATTTGAGATTGAAGGGGATCATGTAAAATTATATTGGGAAAACCTGGCAGTAGGATTTTAGCAAAAGGCGACATGCCTTTGCTATGGAAAAGAGAAGCCCGCACGAATTACATGCGGGCTTCTCTTTTCTGCATACTCCATGAGGGGGATCACACGGTGACCAGGCCTAGAGCGTATAGTTTGGACTCAGCAGGTCATCACGTTGTGCATAGAAGTCGTTGATATATTTCACTACATCATCCGGGTCATCCATGATGGGTATCAGTTCCAGATCTTCACGGTTGATGTTTTTTTCCTTTTCCAGCATCACTTCAACGATCCATTCTTTCAGCCCTGACCAGAAGGAACTCCCGACCAGAATGACTGGCACCGGAGTTATTTTTTTTGTTTGCATCAGGGTCAATACTTCAAAAGCCTCATCCAAGGTACCAAAGCCACCAGGTAGTACAACGAAGCCCTGGGCATATTTTACAAACATGACCTTGCGTACAAAGAAGTATCGGTGACTGAGGTTTTTATCGCTGTCGATATAGGGATTGTGGGATTGTTCAAATGGCAGGTCAATATTGAGGCCCACGGATACACCCCCTTGCATGCTGGCTCCCTTGTTAGCCGCTTCCATGATACCGGGGCCACCCCCAGTGATGATTCCAAAACCTGCATCAGTAAGTTTCTGAGCGATTTTGACGGCGGTCTGATAGTGCGGGGAGTCCGCCTTTGTACGTGCACTTCCGAATATGGAAATACATGGACCGATCCGGTTGAGGGATTCAAAACCATCAACAAATTCTGCGATCACTTTAAACATGGTCCACGCGTTCTCACCTTTGATCTGCGTCCATTGTTTCATCAGGCGCGGGGGAAGTCCTTCTGGCATGTTATTGTTTTTTAAGTGATGTTGAGAAATGCGCTAGTCCGAAATGTGTTGGAAGTATAGCTATTCGATAGAGGCCTGGTAATTGGTATATTCCTGTTCGATGTACCGCTGCAGGTCCCTGAGATCAGAAAAGCGGGAGAGTACTTCTTTCATCTCCAGGGCAGATTGTGCCGTAGGCAGGACAAACCTATCGATATCCTGAGCGGATATGGTCTTGCCTCCAAGAATAATCAGTCTTTCTACCACATTTTTCAATTCCCGTATATTTCCGGTCCACGGAAGGGATTGTAGCTTCTTGATCGCCTTGGAATCAAACTGCTTTTCAGGTATACCATAGTCTTTGCAGATTTCAGCACAGAAATGCTGAATGAGCTGAGGTATATCTTCAACCCGTTCCTTCAATGGGGGCACGTCAATAATGATGACCGCAAGGCGGTGGTACAAGTCTTCCCTGAACCGTCCGGCATCGATCAACTTACGCAGGTCTTTATTGGTGGCCGCTATGACGCGCACGTCCACCCGGATTTGCTTATCACCACCGACGCGTACGATTTTATTTTCCTGGAGAGCCCTTAGTACTTTGGCCTGGGCAGATAAGCTCATATCTCCGATTTCATCGAGGAAGATAGTACCTCCGTTGGCCAGTTCAAATTTACCGGTCCTGGTCTTAATCGCGGATGTAAAGGCACCTTTCTCATGGCCAAAAAGTTCGCTCTCGATCAATTCAGATGGAATGGCCGCACAGTTCACTTCAATCAGCGGATTATCACGCCGGTTGCTTTTTTGGTGGATCCAATGGGCCACCAGTTCCTTTCCGGTTCCATTTTGGCCGGTTACAAGCACCCTGGCATCAGTGGGTGCAACGAGTTCTATAGTGGACATGATCTGGCCTATGCACTTGGATTGGCCTACAATGGGCTGGAAACGTGTATTGGAGACTTTTGTCTGGAGTACTTTGCGCTCGGTGATCAGTTCGGACTTATCCATTGCGTTCCTTAACGTGATCAGCAACCTGTTGAGATCAGGTGGCTTGGAGATAAAATCAAACGCTCCTTTCTTGACAGCTTCTACAGCAGTATCTATAGAAGCATGACCGGAAATCATCACGACCGGGGTTTCCCTTGCTATTTCCTGGATTTTGTCCAGGGCGTCCATCCCATCCATTTTGGGCATTTTGATATCAAGGATGATGACATCATAGGGATTTTGCTTGACCTTGACCAGGGCTTCCATCCCATCACATGCCTCATCTACCTCATATTTTTCGAATTCGAGGATATCCCTAAGGGTGTGACGTATACTGCGTTCGTCGTCGACAATCAGGACTTTTGACATAGCCATTTAATGTTAGTTGAAGAAAAGATATGATGATTTATTACCAAAAGTATAACATTGATTCAAAATAGTTTATAGTTTATAAAAAAAAATATATGTTTTAGGGTTTCATTTCCCTGACCCGGCGGAAAAAGGAATAGCTGGCAAGCCCAAAGGGAGCCCTCAAATGGAAAGGGTAGTATTAAGGATACGGGGAATGGAAGCTGATGTAATGAGGTCAGCGAGCTCCTGTAAGACCGGGGCAATTGGTGCTAAAGTCCAGAAAGGGCTATAAAGGCCATCAGGCCCATACCGGTCTCCAGGGCGTCTTCATTGATATCAAACCTATTGGAATGTACCGGGTAGTTTCTTTCCGGGTCCTCCCAGCCTGTACCCAGCCGATAAAACGAAGCTGGTGCCAATTGGGTATAAAACGCAAAATCTTCAGATGTCATCCGAAGGGGCAATTCATGGACTTTGTCTTCACCCAGGTATTGAATAGCAGCCTCCCGGCACATCGATGTGACCTTGTCATCATTGATCAGGCTGGGATAGCCAGTGACAATCTTTGCCTCGCACGTTGCACCTGAAGCAACGCAAATATGATCAATCAGGGTTTTAATCCTTTGGTGAGTTTCCAACCTCCAGCGCTCATCCATGGCCCTCAGGGTACCTTCCATATGCACTGATTCGGGGATCACGTTTGTTGCTCCTCCGTCAGAACAGATACGCCCTATAGTCAATACACCAGGAGCCATGGGGTCTTTTGACCTGCTGATCATTTCCTGTAAAGCGGTGACAACACGGGCTGCTATCACTATAGGATCAATACACAGATGAGGCGTGGCCGCATGTCCGCCTTTCCCCTTGATGGTGATATAGATTTCGTCTGCAGAGGCCATATATAGTCCGCTCCTGAATCCTACATGGCCTGCCTGAAGAGGTGGATGCACGTGTTGGGCGATGATCCTGTCAGGCTTTCCAACATTGAAAAGTCCTTCGTCAATCATCATCGAAGCTCCCCCGGGTAGTTTCTCCTCTCCCGGTTGGAAAATCAGCCTGATCTCGCCACGGATATTGGCTTTAAGTTCATTGAGGATCACGGCAGCACCCAGCAGGCTGCTGGTATGGACATCGTGACCGCAGGCATGCATGACCCCGTCTACTGCTGATCGGTAGGGGACATCATTTTCCTCGTGGATAGGCAACGCATCCATATCTGCGCGTAGCATGACTAAAGGCCCGTCCGTGTTTCCACGGATCGTAGCGACAATGCCATAGCCAGCCCAGCCTTCGGTAAACTGTATACCATGCTGAGCCAGGAAAGATTTGATGATCTCACTCGTGCGTTTCTCCTTAAAGGACAATTCAGGATGCTGGTGTAAATCCCTTCTTATGTTAACAATACTGGGGATCAGCGACTTTGCGGTGGCTTTGATCCTGGTGATGAGTTCACTTGCCATTTCCGGATAGGGTTTGTCCTGTCTTCATGAATTGGGCTACAAGGATAGACAGATCCGTAGTCCAGTGGTAATCACGGGCATAAACATAGTGAATGTGCCGGAGCCTTCGACTCACATCAATCTCATCTGTGGGATAGGCAGGACATAAAACACCAGGGGCTAGTGCTGGTAGGGAGTTGATAAGCGGGTCATCAGGGTGGTAGGACACCCAGGTTTTTTTTCCGCTCCCTACCATAGCGATATTTTTCAGGAGCGTTAAGGGATGCGGTATGATAAAAGCAAGTAAAGGAGATACCATCATCATCATCAGGGATGAAAGGATATCAAAAATCCGCTTAGCTCTTTTCGAAGAAGGTTGAGATAGTTGAAAATGAATACGTATCGCATAAGATTCACCTGCGGTGTCTTTACCAATGCTTCCCACAATATTCATTGTGGTAGAGGCAGCCAGCATATATCTCAATGACGGACCCAGCCTTGTCATGCTTGCGGTAAATACACTGAACGGTACATCCTGTGCGGAAAAGATGATTTCCCTTACCTGATGGATACGTATGATATCATCGAGTTGAGCTATCGTACCCAGCGAGCCGGCAGATAGGTTGCTTGATTGGTCCGGGCTTACCGTTCCGATGATATCAAGATGGTCTCTCGAACGATTGATCAGTTCCTTGATTCTTCCTGCTTCCTCTTCGCCTGCGACAATGATGGCCTTTCGCGCTGATGACTCAGCAGTATCTTTTGACAGGGAGTTCCAGGGTTTGAGGATAGACCTGGTGATGGACAACCATATCATATAGACCACTGACCCCATCAGGATGACCATCCTCGATGCTCTTAATTCTATTGGCAACAAGGCATATACAACCAGGATCATCACCAGCCCGGTGAAAAATCCGATCCAGGAAGATTTTCTGGAGAAAGGTTTGTCATAGGCTCCATTGAGATATAATGACAACAGGATGATACCTGTGTATAAGGGGATGTTGAAATAATAAAATTCAGGTTGATAATAGGCGGAAGATCCAAAACGAAAATGCGCCCAGAATTTGGTGACGGCAAAAAAGGAACTCCCGATGAGAAAGCAATCCAGGACTACGGGCCACCATCGGGATACATTTTGCCTGATGAGTTGCAGGAGTCCGTGAAAGTATATGGCTAACTTGATCAATACTTTCTGTCCGCTAAATTCCGGATGTTTCTGTGTAAAAATCAACATAGCCTCGTAAAAGGTGAGGATATAATTTAATGATGATTTGCGCGTGGATTCACCTTTGTAATGAATGATACTGGTCACCGGCAGATAATAGATGAAGTAGCCGGATTGAGTGATACGGTATGAAAGGTCAATATCCTCTCCATACATAAAGAAATCTTCATCCAGGTATCCGGCTTTCTGGAGTGCTTCACGTCTGATAAACATGAAAGCGCCGCATAAGACATCGACCCGTGCTGTTTCCTGTTCACCGATCTGACCCTGGTAGTATTGGTTCCATTTTGCAGATCGCGGAAAGAGGCGATAGAGTCCGGTCATTTTCATAAATGAAGCCGAAAGGGTAGGTAAGCCCCTCTTCGATTCAGGGAGAAAGCGGCCACTGCCATCCAGCATTTTAACACCTATCGCTCCCGCGTCCTGGTGTGATTCCATAAAAGCAAGACAAGTGGTGAATGTGTCTCCCGAAACAATAGTATCTGGATTGAGCAGGAGAATATGTTCCCCTGTAGCCAGGACAATGCCTTGGTTATTGGCTTTTGCGAATCCCCTGTTGTCCAGGTTGGCAATCAGCCGGACATCAGGAAAATGCTGTCTGACCAGCTGGGCAGTACCATCTACGGATGCATTGTCGACTACGATGATCTCCCCTTCGATACCGCCCATAGCTTGCCGTACGGATCGAAGGCAGTTATCTAGAAAAGGATAGACATTATAACTGACGATGATAACAGAGAGTTTCAAAAAGCAGGGGATTAGGCGTTCTCGGTCAGTTCGATGTTGGTCCTGGCCACGATAGATCTTCCGAGCGTGAGGCCGTCTGCATATTCAAGCTCACCTCCGAATGAAACACCCCTCGCAATGATGCTGATCCGGATCGGGAAGGGCTTGAGGAGCTTGCTGAGGTAAAAGATGGTCGTCTCTCCTTCAATCGTGGGGCTGATCGCCATGATAATTTCGGTGACTTCGCCTTGTTGAATACGGTGGACCAGAGAATTGATATTGAGCTCCTGTGGCCCGATACCTTCAATAGGGGAGATGATCCCGCCGAGTACATGGTACAAGCCATGATATTGACCTGTATCCTCTATAGCCATGACATCGCGTTCAGACTCCACGATGCAGATCGTGTGACGGTGCCTGGTGTGATCATTGCAGATACCGCAGATTTCAGTATCGGCCAGGTTGTGGCAGGTCTTACAGTTTTGAATATTGTCTTTTATTCCGTTAAGGCCTGCCATGAGTTCAGGTAGAAGGGTGGCCTTATTTTTAAGCAGGTAAAGCGCAATCCGCAATGCACTTTTACGACCTATGCCTGGCAACTGGCCTATGGTACGGATGGCATATTCAAGGTGACGGGAGGAGTATTGCGACATATATAAACAAATTTATATAAAAACCCCGAAGCAAGCTAGCGGAATGCCGTCTATACCAGCATTGAAACAGGATTTTCCAGGTATTGCTGCAGGGTTTGCAGGAATTTTGCCCCAGTGGCGCCATCGATTACCCTGTGATCACAAGACAAAGTGACTTTCATCACCTTGACAGCAGTGACTTTTCCATCGATCAATGCAATCTCTTCTGAGATAGCACCTACAGCAAGGATCGCCGCATCAGGTGGGTTGATAATACCGGTAAACTCATCGATGCCAAACATCCCAAGGTTAGACACAGTAAAAGTATTTCCCTGCATTTCCTGGGGTTGAATTTTCTTGCTTCTTGCTTTTTCAGCCAGACTCGCCACCTGGGTGTTGACCTCTTTCAGCCCCATGCGGTCGGCAGCAAAAAGCACTGGTACCAGGAGGCCTTCTTCAACGGCAACAGCCACGCCTATATTGATGTCTTTGTTGACTCTTATCTTATCTCCAAGCCAGGAAGAATTTATTGCGGGATGATGGCGAAGTGCCGCAGCACAGGCTTTGATCACAAAGTCATTGAAGGAGATACGAGTTTCCGGTTGTTCATTGATAAGCTTTCTTGCTTCCGCGGTCTTATCCATGTTGATTTTCATCGTCAGATAAAAATGAGGTGCGGAAAACTTGCTTTCTACCAGCCTGCGAGCAATTGTCTTGCGCATCTGGGAAAGTGGAACATCCCCGTATTGCGGGGGAGCAGCAGGGACATTGGTTTTCACCGGAGCGGCATCATGAGAGGCCACAAAATTTTCGACATCTCTTTTCACGATCCGGCCTCCATCTCCTGTGCCGGTCACAGCATTAAGGTCGATACCTGATTTTGCGGCAATGGTCTTGGCTAAAGGAGATGACTTAATCCTTGATTCTGGCTCGGTCGAAACATTCAAGGTGCTGATTTCCTTTTGGGGAGGACCACCATTTTCATCAACCTTAATGGCAGATGATGTGGGGGGATGAGTTTCAGAAGGCTTTGATTCACCAGCGAGCGCGGCTTTATAATCTTCATCTTTTCCTCCGATGACCGCCAGGACCGCATTTACAGGCACAGGGCCCTCCTTAACACTGACGTACAACAAATAGCCTTCATGGAAACTTTCCAGTTCCATGGTCGCTTTATCGGTTTCGACCTCGGCAAGAATGTCACCGGGGGAAACTTTATCGCCGACTTTTTTGAGCCAGCCTACGATGTTTCCTTCTTCCATCGTATCACTAAGCCTCGGCATTCTGATTATCTCAGCCATCAGGTGTCAGATATTTAGGGGGTGAAATTAAGGATATCCCCTAGTTGCTAGGGAATAAGCGCAATTAAAAAATCAAAAGCCCCTGATCAGGGTAGACCAGGAGCTTTTGAATACACAAAAAATCTATCTCAAATAACCCTAAGCAATTGAACAGGACTAATATCCTGAGTTATGATTTCCGGAATATTTTGAGCCTGGTCTACCTGATCCGGGAGTGTTCTTTCCGGCATCCGGTCCGGCAGGACGACTCATTTCGGTATCCGTAGAAGTAGCTACACGGAATTCTACACGGCGGTTCATGTAATGCTTGTATTCTTCTGTTTCAGTTGTCTTATAGCTGTCATTCAAATCCTTTACGATAGGCATTTCTTCGCCACCAAATTTCAGGATAAAGCGGTTACGTGGGATGTTATAGTTAGCCACAAGGAAATTGATCGCTTCATTGGCACGGTTGAACGAAAGTACATTGTTGTACTCACTGGAACTCCTGTTGTCAGCAAATCCATTTGCGACTACTTTAATCTCGGGATGTGATTGCATGACAGAGGCAATGTTCTGCAATGAACCATAAAACTCAGGCTTGATATAATATTTGTCAAGATCAAAATGGATCATGGGTAAAAACCAGTTAAGGTTGGACTCCATTACAGCTGCACGTTGATTGATGAGATCAACCACTTCGTCTTCAGACAAATAATCTTTTTTGATCTGGGCAACACCATTGTGGTCTACTTCATATCCAGGAGGGGAATATGGCTCCTGATCCTTGCAATCTACCACACCATCACCATCACTGTCAAGGGTCATACCTCTGGTGTCTACAGGGCAGCCAGCCGCTGTATTGATTTCCTGATCTGTCATATCGATTACACCATCGCCATCGCTATCCGTAAGGTCAAATTTAGGACGCTGCTTCAGATCAGCAATATCGTTGAATGGTGCATCCAATGGATTGACCCAATACAGTGGCTCAACACGTTTCTCCTTAGATCCAAGGTTGATGCCAAGTCTGATGGAGGTATAGTGAGGAATATCATTACTGGAAGTAGTTGCGACTTCATTTTGCTTTTCGAAACCATCAAGGAGGTCATTATCACTCAGCAATATCCGGTGTTCGATTCCGAGGTTGATCCTCTTGGATAATTTCCTGGTTATCCCAATCCCAAGGCTGACATGTGGGATTACTGTTTTGTAATCACCAAAGGAAATAACATCCTGCTCTACGCCACCGGGTGTTTCAAAATCACCATCCAGCAGGTTTTTCAAATTGTCTCGGGCATCGTTTCTTCCAGCCTTGGTGGTCAGGTCGATACCTTCGGTTACACTTTTGAAATCGTACAGTTGGCCATTTGCATCCAGGAGGTCAACACCAACGTCAGGGATGTTAACACCTATTCCGATAGCGGTATACAAATTCCATTTGTTGGATGGGCTGTGAAAAAGGATATTTCCAATATTCAGGACACCTTCTACAGTGAAAGCCAACATGTTGTTTTGGTAATTGCGATGGATATTATCATCATTGGTTGCTTCATCCGTATACCCTGCTAGCAGAGGTTCGTTAGCAATATTCTGGGCATATGTCCTTTCTACTTCCAGATAGTTATAATTTCTCGCGTCATAGCCTTTAGAAGACTGGTAAGTTGCGTCCAGCCTCCATGAAAGGGTGTAATTGATCGCTTTACGGAGATGCAGGCCAACACCATATCCGGCAGGGAACGGAGCCTCAACGTCACCGGCAATAAATGCAGATCCGCCGTGCAGACCAAGTTCCCACATGCTTTTTGGCTTTGCGGAATACTTGGATTGCCCGGTTCTCCACAATTTATTCTGGTCTGGATTTACGGTCATTTCGTCAGCTACTACCGAAGAAGCAAATTTTTCGGTGGTTGCCTGCGCTTTAATTGGTGCTTGAATTAGTACGGGGAGGCTAAACAAAAGGACAAGTAGTACTCGTGTCATAGGGTTCAGAATTTTTGAATATGATGTTTTGTGTTTTACAAATGTATTCTTTTTCTGGCAGAAAGGTTAAAAATGATGCGAAATAATATCCCATGCAGGCAGAAAAGGGCATATAAATGAGGCGGTTAGTAAAAATTTTAACATATTACAATTAAATTTAATATATTTACCACATGATATCTCATTGGTTTATTCCGGATGAAAAAAGTGCCATACGGCCCGAAAGGTTGAGTAAAAACTCGCTTTGGCATAAAGTCTGTTTTCTCCATGATCAGGACGCTGGGTATTCCCAGGGTGACTTGCTGATCATCAGTTTTGACAAGCTCATGGCTCAACGGATCAAGAAGAACCTCTACCAGTTTAGCACTACTCCTTCCCAGGCACTCCGGCTTGTAGATTGCGGTTGCTTTGCCCAACGCCAGCCAGAAGGTATACTGCCGGTGTTGAAAGAGATCAGGGATAGTGGCGCCATGGTGCTATTATTGGGTGCCCCTCCTGGCTTTATGCGTCTCCAGGTTGAAGGTATCCGCATGGCCAGTATAGTCAGGGAATCCAACCTCGATGATGATGTACATTTTAGACATTGCCAGCCTGGTACCTTGTTCCAATATATTGGCACACAGAGGCATCTGGTGTCAGAAACCCATCTCAATGTGGAAGGACATTTGAGATTGAGTGATCTGAGAGAAGACCTGAGTCTTGCAGAACCTTGCATCCGTGATTCAGATGTAATGATCTTTAATTGTGATAGTCTCAGCGCATCTGAAGCCGGATTCCTGACCGGCATGTCTGGCAGCGGACTCACGGTCATCGAAGCTTGCCAGTTGTTCAGGTACGCGGGTGCTGCCCAATCACTACGCTCAGCAGGGATCTATGGATATACTCATGAACTGGATGATTCGGGTATGCTGGGTAATGCTATTGCCCAGATGATTTGGTATTTACTGGAGGGTTCAACCCTTCGCGAAGATCCGGAGAAAAGCCACCTCACACAATATCATGTTCAGTCCAAAGACCATGAACATGCTTTGTTGTTTTACAAAAGCGAGTTATCCGGTAGATGGTGGATCGAAAATAAAGCCGGCCGTAAAGTCCCGTGTTCATACCAGGACTACCGTAAGGCCTGTGAAGAAGACTATAGTGAATTGATCATCAGGTCAGTGCTGGGCTAATGGAATAACTCATGCTGAGGTTAGTCATCCAGCAACTGTTCAAGATGCATAGATCTCGATCCCTTTAGCAGCAGAGCATTTCCTGAACAATCCGCCCAATTCCAACCAGCCTTTACAGCTTCTATCTTGTCAGCTGGAATAAAACGAGGGTCTTCTATTCCGGAAGTTTCCAATGCTTTTTTGAAAGCCTCTCCAACAAGGTAGATTCGCCCAAACTGCATCTTCGATACAAGCTTAACAATGTGCAGATGCGCACCAGGACCACTTGCTCCAAGTTCCTTCATGTCCCCGATCATAATCCAACCAACCGGGTATTGTGCTGAAAATGCACGAATGGCAAGTTCCATACTTGATGGATTGGCATTGTATGCATCCTTTACAAGGATACAATCCTTATAGACAAGTCGTTCTGACCGGTTAGCCCTGGGCTCGAATGTCGACAAAGCTTCAACCAATTGATCCCGATTTACATTGAAATACTGACCTACCGTATAAGCAGCCAGCACATTTGAAGCATTATAGATCCCAAACATTGAAGAATGGATAGCCAGTGCACTTCCTGAATCAGTTATTGTAAATCCGACCTGGTCCGGACTGGATGAATAGCTGAAATGCACGTTGGGTCCGGGAGCGGAATTGAAACCATATGTGACTTTGTGTGAAAGGGGAATAGCCAGATCTAAAAGGTTTGCATCATCTGTATTGACAAATGCAATTCCCCCATGATGATTGAGATAATCAAACAATTCACCTTTTGCTTTTTTCACTCCCTCAACTGAGCCAAAGCCTTCCAGATGTGCCTGGCCAATGTTAGTGATCAGGCCATGAGTGGGTAGGGCGATTTCGCAGAGCAGTGCGATTTCACCTGCATGATTAGCTCCCATTTCACAAACAACAAATTCAATGTCACTGGTTACACCAAGCAAAGTGAGAGGGACACCGATGTGATTATTGAGATTCCCATTGGTAGCGTGAACGCTGTATTTTGCCGAAAGGACAGAAGTGATCAGTTCTTTTGTTGTCGTTTTTCCATTGCTGCCTGTAATCGCCAAAACAGGTATAGTCAACTGCCTGCGATGATGGTTGGCAAGCGATTGCAGGGCGACAAGGGTGTCAGCAACATGCAATAAGTGGTCACCGGTCAAAAGCGGATCAGAGACCACTGCATAGGCTGCGCCTTGTTGCAGGGCTTCTGTAGCAAATGTATTCCCGTCAAAGTTGGCCCCTTTCAGGGCAAAGAAAATGCTGTTCTCCCTTATATTCCTGGTGTCTGTTGATATGTATGGATGCTCCAGGAATAGTTGATAGAGCATTGCGATATCTGTTTGCATGGGGATACGTTGTTCAGGTATGTAGGGTAAAAATAAAAACGCCCAGACAAATTGTTTGGGCGTTTTTATTTTTTACGATAGGCAAGTTTTACTTGTATCGTCTGGTTGATTTAGCGCTGCCACCGCCAAAGTCATGGCCACCGATTTCACCACCTGGTTCAGATCCACCGATCTGGTGCATAGCACACCTGAATCCAATGGTCCTGTCACCTTGTGTTTGATTCTTAAACCTTCTTGCTGCAGGGGATAACCAGTATAAGCGATCAGCCCATGAACCACCTTTGATTACCCTGGAACTATCATTGATCAGGGTCGATTCGCCATAGGCATAGTATACTGCTTCTTCATCATCATCCCTATAGTCGAGTACATTTCCTTGCTGATAGTTTTCACGCATAGCAGCGATAGAGTCGTCTACGATCGCATAACGGATACGGCCGAGGCTGTCTTTTTCAACCGGTCTGCCGTTTTCGTCAATAACTCTTTGCTTGAAGATGTTACCCCGGAATGGGTTGAGATCCTGGTTTTCTACGTCGCGAAGGGTTGTGCTGGTAGTTGGACGATATAGGTCTCCTGTCCACTCACTCACATTGCCTGCCATATTATATAAGCCAAAGTCATTCGGGAAGAAGGATTTCACTGGAGAAGGGAACGGAGCGTTGTCGTTTGGCTTGCCTGCTGTTCCCATGTAGTTACCTCTTGATTCCTTGAAGTTGGCCAACATTTTGCCCTGGTTTTTATCATGGATCTTATAGCGTGCACCGGCACCATCCCATGGATAGATGCGGCGATCTGAGATCAGCTCATCCTTTGCAGAAAGATTGTTGCCTTGAAGGGCGAGTGCGGCATATTCCCACTCAGCTTCAGTAGGGAGTCTGTAGGCAGGAAGCAGGATACCATCTTCAAACCTTACCGGGCGCTCACCGCCTGTCATAAGATCCGGGAGATTTTTCTTTACGCTTCCCTGATATTGTCCTACGAGGTAGGCTTCTGTGTTGAAGTTGTCTGCATCTTTTTGGTCAACGTTCAGGTTTAAGACCCCTTTTTCAACCAATAGCATTTCGTTTACGCGGTCAGTACGCCACAGGCAGAATTTGTTAGCCTGCTCCCAGTTAACCCCAATTACCGGATAATCCGCATAGCTAGGGTGTCTGAAATAAGTCTCTACCAGGGGCTCATTGAAGGCAAGTTCTTCACGCCACACCAGGGTGTCAGGAAGAATGCTCAGCACCTCCTGCGGATAGGATTCACCGTAAACACGCTTTGTCCAATATTCAAATTCACGGTAATGCGAATTGGATACTTCACTTTCATCCATGAGGAATGAGGAAACAGTCACCCTCCTGGGCACATTGTTCCAGTCATAGGTGACATCCTGATCGGTCAGACCCATGGTAAAGGTACCACCATCAATAGGGACGAGGCCAGGGCCTACTTCAAGGTCACCATGGGAGCCTTTTTCAAATCCACCCCATTCCTGGTCGTTATACTTCCAGCCGGTCACGGATGAACGCTCGGATTTCTTGCAGGCCCCAAAACCCAGCATCAACAGTGCTCCAGCACTGATTAAAAGAAATTTCTTCATTCTTAACTGAACGTGTTTGTTAAAAGAGGGACAAATATACATTTTCTGAAACGTATCCAGGGGGTAATTATTGTTTTGTTTTTCCTGGCTATTCCACAACAAAAAGTATGCCCTGAACTTTCAGTTTGATTACCTGAACAGCCTTAGACAGTCATTGTATCTTGATTCTTTTTGCCCGTCATCGGGTACAAAGACAAGGCCGAGTTCATGGGTACCACCACTGCCGGGAAATCCGGAAATAGTCATATCATAACTATATCCTATACGTAATTGCTTAGACCTTAATCCTATGGACCAAATAAATGCCTCAGATTGCTTAGAAGCAATGCGGTAATGTAAACCAAAGCTTACTGGTCCGGCATCAACTGTAGCACCCCCGTTGATTTGCTGGAATGGACCCTGCCGGACCAATATAATGGAAGGTGAAACAGACAGGTCAGTCCGGCTATTGAAAAGCCCTGAAAAGACAGGCCACGTCCCGCCACCGTGAAAAGTCCAACGTATCGGGATACCGGGAGAAAGGGATGGATTGATATCCAGGAAATCAGGCTTTGGTTGGTTTAAATGCCTGGCAGAGATACCCGCATATAATTTCTCTCCATATAATACGAGTCCCAGACCAAGGTCAGGATAAATGACACTGTTCTTCTCCGGGGCGTTTTCCTCAGTCGGAAAAGGGACACCGCCTGGACTGGTAGTGCCGAGATAATCATCTATCTGGTCTCCGAAAAGTAATCTGTCCCAGTTGAGTGTGGATTGTACGATGCCAATCTCCGTACCCATCTTGACAAAGAGATCGTCATTGAGCCGCAGGCGGAAAGAGAAAATGCCGGCAGCCTTGATGGTCTTTAAAATTCCATTGCCCGCATCGTCGGACAACAACCACAGCCCTGCACCACAATTGAGCGAAGGGAAAAACTGGTCATAGGAGACGGCATAAGTCTTGTAGGCATTATTAAAACCGGGAAATTGATTCCGGTAATTGGCTGAAAATCTTGGATCATCCGTAAGTCCCGCGAGGCCGGGGTTGAGTTGAAGCGGGGATAAGTAAAATTGCGAAAAAACAGGGTCCTGGGCATGTATCAACTGGGTATATATCAATGCCAGTCCTGCAATGACAGGAAGCCTGAGATGCCTGCAGAGGCATAGGATGGGGCGGAGTCGCCCGTTCATTAAGCTACCTGTCAGATGGTTCATTGATTGTATGCAATATTACCTAGTTTTCGTCAAGCTAACGTCAAAATGCCCCCATTCCGTCCTTGCGATTGCGAAAACTGAGCAATTTTGTCAACAATCAGCTAAATTTATTATCAGATAGCGGCAATAGTTGTAGGTCACTAACGTTTTATTAACGATTTTCAGCAACTCACTTCAGATCAGCAAAATGGTATGAAAGGATATTTCACCTTGTTTATTTGTTCGGGTATTTTTTCGTTTAGCTGGTTGGTTGCACAGCCGGGTGATGAAGCCGGTATATCCGGTGGAATGCGGAAGGGTCCGGATTTCAAGGAAACTTCTCTTCTTTCTGATGGTAAGGTGTATAAGATATCGGTTGACCAACCCGGAATTTACAAACTGGACTATAACTTTATCAAGGATAAACTCAAAGTGGATCCTGCCGGAATATCTCCTGCCGCAATAGGCATCTTTGGGAATGGGGGAGGACGGGTTCCGCAATGGAATGCGCAATCAAGAATTGACGATCTGGAGCAATCCGCCACTTTTGGATTCGGTTTGGATGACGGACAATTCAATCCCGGAGACTATTTGTTGTGGTATGCTGAGGGAGCAAACCGCTGGACCTTTGACCCGGTAGACCGCGTCTACAATATGGAGTTGAATAATTATGATGTGCTAAATCATTACTACATCATCATCAACGGACCAACCAGAAAGGCGCTGGAGACCAGACAGGATGGTACCGGTGGAGATTTTGTTTCTTCTATTTCCATGGATTATCAACGGCTTGAAGAAGAGAAGGTGAATCTCCTGGGAAGATACAGGCCACCTGGTTCAGGCCAGGAATGGTATGGTGATGAGATGGCTGTGGTCAAACAAATTGATTATACCGATAGATTTGATGTAAGGGATCTTATCCCGACGGATACCCTCAATTACAAGGTTAAGTTTGCTGCCCGGTCTGCTAATCTTACCCGGTTCTACCTGAAAATAGACCAGAAAGAACTAAGCCGTAATGTGGGAGGTGTTGATTTAGATAATTATGAGTCTTCGTTTGCCAATGATGCTTTGCTTCAAGGAGAATATGTACCCGGTATGCCTGTTCAGCAGATTTCAATCAGGTATCCTGAAGCCAATGGTGTGAACTCTCGCGGCTGGGTGGACTACCTTCAGTTAAATTTCTGGAAATCCAATCTATACCGTCAAGGCAGTGCATTATACATCAGGAATCCCAGGGCAATGTATGCAGGTGTGCCGATCTATACGATTCAGGGCCTTCCTGCTGGTGCTCAGGTTTGGGACATTACAGATCCCTTAAACCCTGTTGTGCAGGGATATTCCCAGGGAGCCAATGCAACGTTTATTCACCCTTCATCAGGAAACATTCCTGATGAGTTTGTCTGCTTTCATCCATCACATGATCTTCGTACACCACAGTATGAAGGTGAGCTACCCAATCAAAACCTGCATAGTTTGCAACGCGCGGATTTGATCATCGTTTATTATGATGATTTTGCTGAAGCCGCACAAAAGCTGGCAGCTCACCGGAGAGACATCAGCCATCTTGAAGTCACTGCAGTGCCTGCATCTCAGGTTTTTGAAGAATTTGGCGGCGGGTCAAAGGATCCCTCTGCAATACGTGACTTTGCCCGGATGATGTACAAGCGCGATTCCGAGTTTAGGTATCTGTGCCTCATAGGTGATGCAACCTATGATTATTTAAATCACTTTTCAGATATACCTTACCAGAATTATATTCCTGCTTTCGAAACAGAAGAATCACTTGATCCGATACGTTCATTTCCATCGGATGATTATTACGCCCTGCTGGATGATGATGAAGGCGACAATCTGATTGGCGCTATTGATATTGCCGTCGGGCGGATACCGGTGAGCACAGCTGAAGAAGCGTTGCAGATCGTTGATAAGATTATCTTTTATGATTCAGATCCGTCTACACTCAGTGACTGGAGGTCCAGGGTGATGATGGTCGCTGATGATGAAGACAGCAACATACATCTCAACCAGGCTGATGGCCTGGCTGTCCAGACCAGCCTTAATAACCCTGTCCTCAATACACAGAAAATCTACCTTGATGCTTTCCCACAGGAATCAACACCCGGTGGTGACCGGTATCCGACGGTCAATGATGAGATTGATTTGAATGTCAATAAGGGAGCACTTACTGTAACCTATATGGGACATGGAGGGCAAAACGGATGGACACAGGAACGTGTGCTGGGAATCAACCAGGCGCAGTCTTATGACAACCTCGAGAATATGCCCCTGTTTATTACCGCGACATGTTCATTCGCGGGATATGATGAGCCGGGCTTTATAAGTGCCGGTGAACATTTGTTGTTGAATACCAATGGCGGGGCCATTGCGCTGATGACAACTGTGAGGGCAGTTTATTCCGGTTCAAATGAACGCCTCACCCGTGCGGTTTTGAATTTGATCTATACGGAAGATAGTCCCGGTATTTATCCAAGCTTTGGTGAAGTGTTGCGAAGAGCAAAGAATGTCAATGGTATTGATACCCTGGACAATAACGCCAGGAAATTCACCTTGCTTGGTGATCCCTCCCAGAAACTGGCAATACCCAGTTTTGATGTTGTCGTTTCAGAAATAAATGGAATTCCAGTTGGCTCAGGGATTCCGGATACCCTAAGTGCATTGGAGACGGCTACCGTGTCAGGACAGGTAGTGGGCTTCCAGGGTGAAGTACTCACTGATTTTAACGGTCAGCTATTCTTAACGCTCTATGATAAGGTTCAGATCCGGAAGACGCTGGCCAATGATGAAGAGAGTTCAGTCAGGAGTTTCTCTACCCAGATCAGGCAGATATTTAAAGGCACAGCTACTGTCAATCAGGGGATATGGACGATAGAATTTGTTCTTCCTAAGGATATTGATTTTGCCTTTGGCCCAGGGAAGATGAGCTTCTACGCCCATGATGGTATTATTGATGCAGCAGGCTATTTTACGGACTTTGTCGTGGGGGGTGTTTCTCCTGATGGGTTGACAGATGATCAGCCACCTGTAATCAAGCTTTACATGAATGATGCAAATTTTCTGTCAGGAGGCATTACAGATGCAAACCCTGACATCTACATACGACTTAGTGATGATAATGGTATCAATGTTTCAGGTACCAGTGTCGGGCATGATATAGAAGCCATCCTGGATGGGGATGACCGAAACAGCCTGATCCTGAACGATTTTTACCAGGCATCCCTTAATGACCATACCAGTGGTGAAATCAGGTATCCATTATCAAACCTGGCTCCAGGCTTGCATACCCTAAGTGTTATTGCATGGGATCTTGCTAATAATCCGGCCGAGGCTTATATCGAATTCCAGGTGTTGAATGCTGACGGCCCTGTGTTGGAAAACCTTTTCAATTATCCCAATCCATTTTCGGATTTAACCCATTTTCAGTTTGAGCATAACAGGCCAGGGGTACCAATGCAGTTGCGACTCGATATATTTGATTTATCCGGTCGTTTTGTCAAGAATATTACCAGGGATGATTACGTTTCTGATGGATACCGGGTCAATGATATAGAATGGAATGGCCGGGACAACCAGGGTGGAGATCTTGCCCCGGGTATGTATGTTTATAAAATAAAACTCATTTTTTCTGGTGACAATGGCCAGGAAACGGTAGAGAGCGATGCCGAAAAACTCGTCATTCTCAGATGATATCAATTAAAGTATCTTTGCACTCAAATTTTTAATCAATTCAGATTTTCATGAAATACATTTCACTCTTTGTATTAATGTTTTCTGTGGTTAACATGGCTAAAAGCCAGTACTGTGATCCCGCGACAGAAAATTGCCCTAATGCCATTATTTCGGCGGTACCCTTCCTCCGTATAGTCCCGGATGCAAGATCTGCTGCTATGGGTGACGGGGGTATCGGCATTTCCGCTGATGCCAACTCCATGCATTTCAATGCTTCCAAACTGGCATTTGTTGAAAATGACCTTGGTCTTGCCGCAAGTTATTCACCCTGGTTGAGGTCACTTGGCCTCCAGGATGTGTATTTGGCCTACCTGGCAGGATATAAGAAGTTGGGAGACAATCAGACCATAGGCGCTTCACTCAGGTTTTTCTCACTTGGGGATCTCCAGTTTACAGACATTAATGGACTTTCTCTCGGTCAGGGGAGCCCTAATGAATTTGAGGTGGCTGTTGCCTACGCGAGAAAGCTGTCTACCAAGTTTAGTGCAGGTCTTACCGGTAAGTTTATCTATTCAAATCTGGCTGGTGGGCAACAAATTGATAATATTGATATTGTTCCTGCTACATCAGGTGCAGTTGATATTTCCTTTACATATGAAACCCCGGTCAAGATAGCGGATAAGAGCAACCTTAGAATTGGAGCTGCTTTTACCAATATCGGCTCAAAAGTGTCCTACACCAAATCAGAATTCAAGGATTTTATTCCCGGCAACCTGGGCTTAGGCGCAGCACTTGAAATGAATCTCGATGATTACAATCAGCTGACCTTCCTTTTTGATCTGAACAAAATGCTGGTACCAACTCCAATCAGTCCGGATTCACCGGATTATGATAAGAATGGTAATAGCTATCCTGATTTCAGGGAGAAGCCACTGTTTGAGGGGATCTTTGGTTCATTTACAGATGCTCCAGGCGGATTCAAGGAAGAAATGAGAGAGATATCCTTTTCTGTTGGTACAGAATATTGGTACAATAAGCAATTTGCCTTCAGGGCTGGATACTATTATGAGCATCCAACCAAGGGAAATCGTCAGTTTATCACAGCTGGTCTTGGCTTGAAGTACAATGTATTTGGCTTGAATATTTCTTATTTGGTGCCAACATCAAATCAACGTAGTCCATTGGATAACACGCTGCGATTCACCCTGATGTTCCATTTTGATGAAAAGAAGAATGAAGCCCCGGTAACCAACTAATATCAGTTGGTGGATTGGGCAATCACAATAAAAAGAAAGAGCCGGAAGATGAGATCATCTTCCGGCTCTTTCTTTTTAAAAATGCATCTGTGATGGATAAGCCGGATTCTGTTGTCCTGCCTTACGACAGGATATCTATCATTTATCTCGGCCCGGCATTGCTGCCTGGGCTCTAGCTGCCTACCCCCTTCAATTATTTACATATTCCAGCGAGCCGCCAGATACCTTTAGGCCATTTGCATGGCATCAGGAATTGAAGTGTACATGGCATTTCAGCCCGCAAGGTTTATCTCACGACCGGGTCACCCCGATCATGTGTGCGCTCTTACCGCACATTTTCACCCTTACCCTAAAGGACAAGCCTTTCGGGCGGAATACTTTCTGTGACACTTTCTGTATTCGCCTGGGCGAACCCCATCCGTTAGATGGTACGGTGCCCTACGCTGTCCGGACTTTCCTCTCCCTCTTCAGGGAGCGATAGATACACCACAGATGCTTCTTCATAACGACTAAAGACAAGGGATTGTTCGGCATGGGCCCTTATTATTTTAAGATGCCCGGAAAGAAACAAATCTGGGCAGTTAAATACGTGATAGTTAATTAATTATTTATTAAATATTATCTTTATGTGATTTTATGCGGATCACCTTCAATGCATATGGATATCTGATCATTGCCGGCACATGCCTTTTGGTATTGCTTGGCCTGATCGGCTTTGACCATCTGTCCTATGACCGGACCCACTTTGCCCAGCAGATCGAAGAGAATATACAGACCCTGGAGACAGAGGCTGTATATCAACTGAGGGAGGGGGATTGGATAGCTCAGATCAGGTCAGTCCAGAAAACTGACAGGATACTGTCCAACAGCCTGATCAGTGGTATAGAGAATCTCGGACAGCAACCTTTTACTGTATATCTCTACCAGAATGATAGCCTTATCTTCTGGTCCAAGCCCGGGCCAATCATAGATCCGGCGCACAAGGAGTTTGTAAGTTTCCCATGTGTCATCAGGGACCATCGCCAGGACTATTATGTCAAAAAGACAGAAATAGCAGATGGTCAGGACATCCTTCAGGTTTATTTTAAGATTCCCATTCTTCCTGAGCAGGAGCAAGCGTATAGTATTGGTGTGACCGCCTATAAATTTGGCCATCCATCTCCTGATGATGCTACCTTGATCAGAAGCATCGACGGTTCCCCGATAGCCCACATCCAGCTTCTGACAAAGGAGTTTTCGTTTTTCATGCAATCAGTCATCCTGGTGCTTTGCCTCATCATTTTCTGGTCGCTGAGCATGGCATGGATTGTCTGGATCAATTCCCGGCCTGCGCAGAAGGTATCCCATATCAATAAAGTGCTTTTACAAATGTCGATGGTGCTGGGTATGCGCATGGCGACCTTGTTTGTTCCATACCATGATTTTTTTGACCAGATATCCTTGTTGAGTCCAATCATACAGAATATCGACTTCCCATATTCAACAGCAGACCTGCTGGTGGATAGTTCCATTTTTCTATTCCTGTGTACACTGGCCAGTAAGATTTATAGCCGTGATCTGACCGATGGCCATACCGTGCCGGGTGCCCCTTTTTCTAAAAGAGGATGGAAAGATCGGCTGATGACTACAAGTCACTACCTGGTGGTGATCATGATGTGTGGGTTGACGGCCTGGATATTACGACAGGTCGTCGGGCAAAGTAATTTCAGGTTGGACCTGGGCGAAATTTCATTGTTTGATGCCCATCATTTTCTTTCAATCCTGGCTTGTGGGCTCATTGTGATGGGGGTCTTTACGTTTTCGTTCCAGATAGTTACGAGGGCAATTTATTATACGACCAACTTTTATGAGCGAATGATCGCCTTGCTCTTTGCCGGGGTGCTTAGTCTGCCATTGATTTTGCTCATCAAGATCGATATTCCTTTTGTTGGTTTCTATCTGGGTGTGTTTATTCTGATGACCCTGCTCGATTTGTACATAGAGCAAGGCAATAAGTCAGTCATTTGGGTGATGAGTTGGCTCGTTGCTATTTCTTCCATGACCGCATTGGTGCTGTATAAATATCAAAAGGATTTTGAAAAAATATCCAGGACTGATATTATCCAGAGCGCCCCGGCCGAATTTGGAGCGAATGGGAGATCCGAAGAAGCGATTATGGAATGGCTTCAGCATCTTCCGAGGAAGTACAGTCTGGGAATTTACCAGGAGGGGCAGTTGATATTTGGTGACCGATATGATTATCCTTTAGTCTTACCCAGGTATACAGGTGCTGAATCAGGTGAATACTTTGAATTGGCGACTGCAAATGATCGCACGGATATCGGTTTGAGGGATCAGAATGACCGTGTCATCCTGATCGGAAAAAAGGTGGAGGGGGTCAATGAAGTAGTCTCCTTGTTTTCATTGATTTTTACGGTTTTCAGTTTCGTCTTATTTATTCTTGCTGGGCTTAATGCTTTGTTTGGGTTCCTGCCCCGCAATATGGAGCTTACGATTTCACCTCGGCCTTCGCTGCGCAATAAAATTCAGCTGGCCGTAGTCATCATCATCATCCTCACCTTTGTCATCGTTGGCCTGCTTACCGTGTATTATATCCGTTCCAATAGCAGGGCAGATGAACTGCGCAGGTATGATGAGCGCTTGCGTAATATAGCCGGTTCGATACGCCAGTCACTCACGCCTGAGGCGACCACCTGGCGTGATGACATGCGCAAGGCATCAAGAATTGCCGTGGCCACCGGTGCTTCAAATAAGATTTATGACCCTGATGGAAATCTAATCCAACAACAGGACAATCCAGGCGCCAGCGAACATCAGATAGCATCAAAAATGGCATTTCTGCCAAAGATGATCCTCGATGCCGGCTCGAGGGACTACTATCTCACCGGCACGCATTCTGTGGAGGAAATGCCCCGGGAAAACAATGATGTTGGATTTGTGACTATTCATAACGGGGATAATCAATCCGGTTATATAGAGTTGACAGAGTTGTTTGCCAATGGAAGTGAAGGTGGAGACCCTGGCTCAGCTTTTTTTATGACCTTGCTCAATGCCTACGTGTTCATTTTTCTGATTGCTATAGGTATTGCTGTTTTTATGAGCAGGTCTATCACAGGCCCGGTAGCACAATTGAGCGAAAAACTCAAGAAAATCAGGTTGGGCAAAAAGAACGAAACGATCCAGTGGTCCATTGATGATGAAGTAGGGGAACTCATCAGGGATTACAATGGCATGGTGACTAAGCTTGACGAAAGTGCGTTGTTGCTAGCCCAGACAGAAAGAGATACCGCATGGCGTGAAATGGCCAAGCAGGTGGCCCACGAGATAAAGAATCCCCTCACTCCAATGAAGCTCAGCATTCAATACCTGCAAAACGCTGCGACAAGGGATGAGGATGTGGATCTGCCCGCGATGATCAAGAGGGTGAGTAAGACCCTCATTGAGCAGATAGATAACCTTACCCACATTGCTTCTGAATTTTCGAGCTATGCGAAGATGCCGCAAGCGATGAACGAGGTTTTTGTCATCAACGATATCCTTGCATCGGTGCATGATCTATTCCGTAAGCGTGAGGATATGGATATCCAGTTGCAGGTTCCGATCAATGATCTCTTTGTCTTCGCTGACAAGAGCCAGGTGATCCGCGTACTCAACAATATTGTCAAGAATGCTATTCAATCAATCCCTAAATCCAGGAGAGGCCTGATCCATATCAAGCTCAATTATTCAGAGGACCTGGTCATCATCTCTGTGCATGACAATGGAGTTGGCATTGATGAGCACATGAGGGAAAAAGTATTCTACCCGAATTTTACGACAAAATCCTCAGGCATGGGACTTGGCCTTGCCATTTGTTCCGATATCATTCAGTCCTTTGATGGTCGTATATATTTTGAGACGGAAAAGGGTGTGGGAACTACTTTTTTTATTGAATTGCCGCGCCACGCTATGCACGAAGATCAGGCACCTTCCTCTTCGGAAGATAAGGTCAAGCCCCTTGGCCAATATTGAAACGATAGGTTTTCAGCCTTAAATTACGTGGGTTACTATTTTACTGCTTTGATCAGGCTATCGGCATTTGACAATGCCGCCTTTGAGGGCGGATCTCCACTAAGCATTTTGGCGAGTTCGACGATCCTTTGAGGTGCTGTTAAGAATTGGATGGAAGATATGTCCTTGTCTCCATCAGTAACCTTTGAAACATGGTATTGGATGGTTGCATGTGCTGCGATCTGGGGAGAGTGTGTGATCATCAGGATCTGGTGTCCTTTGGCTAACGCCCTGATGAGTTGTCCCATCCGCCAGGCAACCTCACCTGAAATACCTGTATCGATTTCATCAAAGATGATGGTTGGCAATTGTGCCTGGGCAGCATAGATAGATTTCAGGGCAAGGCTAAGTCTTGAGAGTTCTCCTCCGGATGCAACTGCTTGCAGTGTCTGCAGAGCCATTCCCTTGTTGGCAGAAAACATAAAACTTATGTCATCCACCCCATGTAAGCCTGGCACAGGGAGTGGATTTATTTCGATTGTAAACTGGGCGTTTGACATTCCTAGTTCATGAAGGAGGCTGGTTACTTTAGGCATTAATCTTTTAGCGCCCGCCATCCTTTTTTTAGTTAGTTGTTCGGCCAGCCCAAGAAGCTCCTTGTTAAGTTCATCTATTCTTTTCTCAAGCTCCTCGATTTGTACATTGACAGATGAAAGTGATGCCCATTCAGCTTTCAGGGATTGATAGGTATCGAGCAGGCTGGCCTCATCGCTGCACTGGTATTTCTTGATGAGTCCATAGAGTTGATTGAGTCGGGATTGCACCCTTGCCAGTTTCGCCGGATCCTTTTGTCCGGGTCCATCCAGTCTTCCTGCTTCCATGGAAAGGTCCTGGATCTCTACTCTGACGGCCTGGACCCTGTCTCCGATTTCTGCAATCGGCGGATATACATTGCGGATGCTTTCGATCTGCTTGATCAGGCCTGTCAGTTGAGAGGTCATCGAATGTGAACCATCATTCATTACAGCCTGAACGTGAGCCAGCACATGGTCTATGGCTTCAGCATGCTCCAGCATATTCTGGGATTCCTCCAGAGCGACCATTTCTCCAGAGACGAGTTTAGCATTTTCAAGTTCTGCAAGTTGAAAGGACAGAAACTCTTTCTTGCGTGTGGAAGAGAGTTCCAGCTCTTTTGCTTTGCTCAACTCATTTTTTGCGGTGGCCAGCTGTTGGTACTTTGAACCATATTTCAAGTGCAGGCTCGTGCCTTCACTGATGGTATCCAGTACACTGATCTGGTAATCCTTTGATTGAAGTGCGAGGTTGTCGTGCTGATGATGCAGTTCGATCAGATGCCCGGTAACTTCCTGTAATTGTTTCAGGGATACAGGGGTGTCGTTGATAAAGGACCTGCTTCGGCCTCCGCTGCTGATTTCTCTTCGACAGATCAGTAATGAATCGTAGTCAAGTCCTTCTTCAGCAAAATATGGTTTGAGGGTATCATCCTCCAAGGTGAAATGAGCTTCAACAATACATTTGGAAGTATCTTCTGGCAATACCTTTGCATCCGCACGCCGGCCAAGTGCTAAGCCTAAGGCGCCAAGCAATATGGATTTACCTGCACCGGTCTCTCCGGTGATAATCGTTAGGCCGGGCTGGATAGCAATATCCAACTCCGGAATGATTGCATAATTTCGAATAATGAGCCGGCTAAGCATATGTTTTCCTGGTGGAGGTAAAGGTAGTCATTCTATAATTCGTCCAATCTTGCCTGTACTTTGGGTTCAATGGGCACTCCATATTGCTTCACTATACCATATACCTGACGGGCATTTTCATTTTGACCGAGGAGTAACAGGCTCTTCAGTTTTTCATAGTAATAAAGGCCTTGCTTATTGTTGAGCTGAATAGCTTTATCCAAATCAGGCAATGCTTCAGCAGGTTTGTTCATCACGTTGTTGATCCGCCCGCGTTCGTACCACAGGTCAGCATCTTCAGGATGCATGCTAAGGTATTTAGTGATATCTGATATTGCATTTTCCCACTGCCCCAGGGACTGGAAGATCAGGGATCTGTTCTTATAGCCGTTGGCGTGATCCGGTTTGAGTTGAAGTCCTTTGTTGAAATCCTCCAGTGCAGCCTGCATGTGATTGGTCAAGGCGTTGACCGCACCTCTGTTGATAAAATACTCACCTTCGGTACTGTCCATCGAAATGGCCTTATTATAATTTTCGAGTGCGACATCATATTTCTGAAGGTCAAAATAAAGTTTGGCACGTGAATTAAAAAGCGCGCCATCCGGCTTGAGTGAAATCGCAGAATTGTAATCTGCCAGGGCTTCTTCAGTTCTGCCCTGGTCACGGCGGTAGTTGGCCCTGTTGCGAAAAGGCAAAGGGGTCTTGTCATAGTACTTCAGTACATGCGTCCAAAGGGTGTCGCTGTTTGTCCATATTTTATTTTGATTCCAGGTCATCAGCATATAGACAGCCATTAATCCGCCAAGGCCGTACAAATACACTTTGCCTGCCTGGGGCTTCTCCTTCAACGTCCATTGAAGTCCATAGGCGGCAATAAACATCAGCCCAGCATAAGGAATGTAAGTGAATCGATCTGCCAGAAATCCCTGGCCGGCACCCACTACCTGCAATACAAACATGACATTGAATAAGAAGAAGAGTATTCCGAAGAGGACAGGTCGCCAGTCTTTCTTAAAGGCGGTATAAGATAATGCCAATATACCCAATACAGCAAAGGGGCCAATGATGTATACTGCTGTAGGTAATACGGCAGGGTATGGATAAAGCGGTGACATGATATAAGGGAATATAAACTTGGCCAGGTATACCCCCAGAGAATATCCTCCGATAAAGAGCCGCTCTACCAATGAATAGGTTGTAGTGTCGTTGATTGAGCCCTGGTCTTTGAGGAAGTAAATTCCGATCAAACCAATCATTAGCGAAAGCATGAAAAAAGCCCATTTTTCAATCACCAGTTTTATCTGGATCGGTCTCTTGAAATAATAGTCTACTAGCAACATTGTCAAAGGCAGACTGACGGCCTGGATTTTGGCAAACAAGGAAATAAAGAATAGTCCCATAGCCACGTAGAAATACTTTTTCAGGTAGCCGGACCTGACATATTGGATATAGAACCAAAGGGCTGCGAGGAAAAAGGCCCCAAAAAGCACATCCTTCCGTTCCGTAACCCAGGCCACTGACTCCACCCGCATCGGATGGATGCCAAATAAAAGAGCCCCAGCTCCAGAAGCCAATGCGGACAGGTCAAGGGATCTGAAAATCCGGTATATAAAGAAAACGCAGACCAGGTGAAGCAGGACGTTGTTGACGTGGTAGACGGTAGGATTCAATCCGAAAATGGCCCGCTCTATGGTAAAAGTCAATATGGGTAAGGGATTGTAGTTTCCGATGACCGGCTGGCTGAAAATTTTGACAATATTGTCCCAGGCCAGCAGTGCAGTATTGGCATTATTGGCCAGATTATAGTCATCATCCCAGTTGACGAAATCATTGGTGAGGGCAGGAATAAAGGCGATGAAAGTGAGGGCAAGAATCCCAAAAACATACTTCCAGTCCTGATTATCAAGCTTTTGGATTAAGGATTTTTTACCTTTCACACCGCTTTTCGCGGCATTCTTGTTTTGTTTTTTAGTGTTGGCCATACCCCAAAATTATACAGACTGGATGATATATCAGGATTCGGCTCTATGTATAGCCAATTCTATTTTGAATATTTAGGTGAATATATCGATCCTAATCTGGTACAGATATCCCGCGAATGTTAATTTTGCGCCATGATAATCAATGCTGCACAGTTGTGCGAGCTGCTCCAGGGTGAACTGATAGGTGACGGGGAGACGAAGATCTACGGACCTTCACAGATTGACAAAGGAATTCCAGGTACAGTAACCTTCTTGGCCAATCCAAAATACGAAGAGTATGCATATACTACTCAGGCCAGCGTATTGATTGTTTCGAGAGATTTTGCTCCCAAATCACCTTTGAACGTCTCTCTGATCAAGGTGGAAAACGTCTATGGAGCGATGATGTTCCTGGTGGAAAAATTCAGCAAGAACGGAATCCCTGAACCAGGTGTTTCCAATCTGGCCCAACTCTCAGGTGATTTTATACCGTCTACCGATTTATCAATTGGCGCCTTTACGGTTATAGAGCCGGATGTTACGATCGGGGATCGGACGATAGTTTATCCCCATGTTTATATTGGCCATGGATCAAAGATTGCTGAGGATGTGGTGATATACCCAGGTGTCAGGATTTATCCAAATACCATTATTGGCCGGCGGTGTATAATACATGCCAATGCGGTCATAGGCAGTGATGGATTTGGATACCGTCCCGATGAAAATGGCCGCTATGTCAAAATAAACCATGTCGGACGAGTCATCCTTGAAGATGATGTGGAGATTGGTGCAAACGCGGTGATCGATCGCGGGACACTGACCTATACGAAAATCGGCAGAGGATCTAAGATTGATAACCTGGTGCAGATAGCACATAATGTGACCATCGGCGAAGATACGGTCATCGCAGCCCAGGCTGGTGTGGCAGGAAGTTCAAGTATTGGTAACCATGCGAGGATTGGTGGACAGGTAGGTATCGCCGGACACATTCAGATTGCAGATAGGATTGAAATTCAGGCTCAGAGTGGAGTCCATACGGGTAAGTTCCCCGAGGGCAGCCGCTTGTTTGGTTACCCGGCAATCAACTATAATGATTATCTTAAGTCATACGCGGTTTTTAAGCAATTACCCGAGTATATGAAGAGAATAGCGGAATTGGAGAAACAAATTGCAGCACTTAAAGGGCAAAGCTTATGAAGCAGCAGACGTTAGCCAGGTCATTTAGTTTGGAGGGAGTAGGGCTTCACACAGGCAAGTCGGTGATCATCCAGTTTGAACCTGCCGAGGTCAACCATGGAATACGGTTTATGCGCGTCGATATGAAAGACCAGCCAATCCTGACCGCAGATGTCAACCAGGTAGTTTCGACTAACCGTGGTACTACGATAAGAAACGGAGAAGCACAGATCAGTACAGTTGAGCATGTCTTATCCGCACTGACCGGCACAGGGGTGGATAATGTCCTGATCAAAGTTGATGGCCCTGAAATTCCAATCATGGATGGGAGTGCAATTGATTTTGTGGAGGGAATTCTTGGCGCAGGGATCATGGCACAGGAGTCAGACCGTGAGTATTTTGAAATAGAAGAACCGATATCCTTTAAGGATGAAGTAACCGGAACTGAGCTCCTGGCATTGCCAGGGGATAAATTTGAAGTGACTGCAATGATCGACTTCAATTCTCAGATCCTCGGTCATCAATATGCCAGTCTGCAGCATATTGAGGATTATTCGACTCAGATTGCACCTTGCAGGACTTTTGTTTTTGTCAGGGAACTTGAACAACTTTTTGACCAGAACCTGATCAAAGGCGGAGATCTCGACAATGCTGTTGTGATTGCTGACAGACTCATGGATCAGGATGAACTTGACAGACTGGCAAAGAAACTGGGAAAGCAAAGCATCAAAGTAGAGAAAACTGGTATACTCAATACCACTTCGCTAAAATTCGAGAATGAGCCCGCAAGGCACAAATTGCTGGACGTGCTTGGTGACCTTACGCTCCTCGGAAGACCTATAAAGGGAAAAATCGTGGCACGTAAACCCGGCCACACCGCAAATATTGAGTTTACAAAGTTGCTCAAGCGGAAAATGGTTGAGCAGCGGAAACTAAAAGGCCGTCCAAGGGTAGATCCAGATCAACCACCATTGTATGACATCGAAGCGATCCGGAAGCTCCTGCCACACAGATACCCTTTTTTGCTGGTTGATAAGATTATAGAGATGACCGACAATTATATCGTCGGGGTAAAGAATGTGACTTTCAATGAGCCCTTTTTCCAGGGACATTTTCCGGGCAATTCGATATTCCCTGGGGTATTGCAGATTGAAGCATTGGCTCAGGTTGGTGGGGTCTTTGTTTTGTCCAAAGTCGAAGACCCTGAAAACTGGGGTACACTGTTGCTTAAGATAGATAATACCAAGTTTAAATACAAAGTCAGCCCCGGAGACCAATTGATTCTCAAGATGGAGCTGTTATCCGCGGTCAGGAGGGGCATCTGCCTCATGTATGGCACAGCTTATGTAGGTAATAAACTGGTATCCGAAAGTGAATTAACAGCACAGATCGTGCGTAATCAACCTCCTCATGAATAATATTCATCGAAACGCTAAAATCGGGCGAAATGTCCAGGTAGGACCCTTTACCACTATTGAAGAAGATGTGGTGATCGGGGACGGTTGCAGGATAGGGGCCAATGCCAGTATTCTCAACGGGACGCGCATGGGGAATAATTGCAATATCTATCCCGGAGCTGTTGTAGGTGCTTCTCCCCAGGACTTGAAATTTGAAGGCGAGAGTTCAACACTTGAGATTGGCAATAATGTTACGATCAGGGAATATTGTACCATCAATCGCGGGACTAAGGCAAGTTTCAAGACGGCCATTGGGGACAATTGCCTGTTGATGGCTTATGTGCATGTAGCCCATGACTGTATTGTGGGTCCTCATACTATTTTAGCCAACAACGTAAATCTTGCGGGCCATATCCATGTTGGCCACCATGTGGTCATAGGTGGGCTGGTAGCGGTACACCAGTTTGTCAAAATTGGGGATCATGTCATGGTTGGCGGAGGGTCTTTGGTCAGGAAGGATATACCACCTTTCGTCAAAGCGGCCAGAGAACCATTATCCTTTGTTGGCGTAAATGTGACAGGGCTTAAACGGAGAGGTTTCACGCAGGATCAGATCCATGCAATCCAGGATATCTATCGGGTATTATTTGTCAGAGGTTATAACATATCCCAGGCAGTATCAGTCATCAAGGAAACGATTCCTGACAGGCCTGAAAAGGAACTGATCCTGGAGTTTGTCGATCAGGCTGAAAGAGGCATCATGCGCGGTTTCAGAGCACACAACCCGGTCAATGGATCTGTCTATACAAAAGCTGAGTAAAGCATTTAACCAAAGGCCTGTCTTTTCCGAAATAACGGTCACGATTCCTGCTGGCAGCCGATTTGCGATTACCGGCGCAAACGGTTCAGGTAAATCCACGTTGCTGAAGATTATTTCCGGCGGATTATTACCCACCAATGGACATATTCGTTATTCCCTCGGGGGTCATTCAATCAGCGAGGATATACTCTACCGTTATGTCCATTTTGTTGCCCCATACAACACCGTTATTGAAGAGCTCAGTTTGCCAGAATTGTTTCAATTGCATCGGCGCCTTGGACTCTTAAAGGCGTATGATGATTACGATGCCTGGGCTTCGCTACTGGAATATAAATTCCATCCGGAACGGCAGATAAAAACCTTTTCTTCCGGCATGAAACAGCGGGTAAAGCTCGGTCTTGCTTTACTCGATGACCGTCCGTTGATTTTGCTGGATGAACCCGGATCAAATCTCGATGTCCAGGGTAAAGCATGGTTTTTCCAATTGCTGGACAAGTTAAAGGCAGATCAGACGCTTATCATTGCATCCAACGACCCGGCGGAAATAGCCCATTGCAATGCAGGTACAAGTGTTGAAAAGACAGGATAACAGAACTCAGGAAGAAAGCTTGTCATCAAGGTCTTTGAGTCGCTGATACACTGATTTCAGTCTGTCGACCAGATCAATTTGTTCGGAGAGAGTGCCTTTCTCTTTTCGCAGTTCCTGCTTGGCACCTTCAAGGGTAAATCCTCTTTCCTTGACCAGGGTATAGATAATCTGTATCTGCTGGATATTTTCTTTGGTAAAAAGCCGATCTCCTTTTCTGTTCTTCCGTGGGGTCAGAAACGAAAATTCATTTTCCCAATATCTCAATAGCGACCTGGAGACTTCAAACATCTCCGCTACTTCACCAATGGTGTAGTAGAGTTTGTCGAGGTTTTGGGTATCAATCGATTTCATGATCAGTTGATAATAAGCAATCAACAGGTGTCATCAGGCAATCGCCTTTGAAGAGCCAACCACTTTGCCTGCTATTGCAAAAGTGCCAGGCTGCTCCTGTTAAAGACTTAAATATAACGATAATTCCCTATAGGTGGTGCCTTAGTACCTCAAAATAAGGGTATTCCATCAATATGATTGCAAATGTTTGGTAAGGCAGTTGGCAGTAAGCAGTAGGCAGTAGGCAGTAAGAAGTATGTAGTAAGCAGTGGGCTTTAGCAACAAAGGGTTATTAACCTTTGGTTAATAACCTTACCTGATAGCTGACCGCGGATAGCTATTCCTAATCGAAAGACTGATTTTCCAGCGCTGCTCTTTCTACCAGGAGTTGATATTCCTGGGGAGTCAGGTCGTCAAGAACATAGGTGACGGGATCTACGGCATTGCCTTTGTATCGAACCTCATAATGAAGGTGAGGGCCGGTTGATGTGCCTGTGTTACCTACCAGGCCAATAGTCTGCCCCTTGGTGATGACATCACCTACCTTCACATTAAAGCTGGACATGTGGCCATAGAGGGTGACATAGCCAAACCCATGGTCAATGATGACATGGTTTCCATAACCAACACGCTCATGCTCTGCCTTGATCACTTTTCCGTTTCCGGTAGCTTGTATCGGGGTACCGATAGGGGCTGTAAAATCAATGCCGGCATGCATCCTGTCCACTTTGTGCACAGGATGAAGCCTGATTCCGAAGCCAGACATTGCATTGAGATTCTTTTTTAGTAGATCTATCCTGACCGGTTTGATACTTGGTATACTTGCGATCATGTCAGCCCTTTTATTGGCATTGGCAAGAATCGTGTCAAGAGAGTTTTTCTGGATCTTCAACTGAAGCATGAGTTTATCCACTTTCTGCTGAGTAGCGATCAGCATTTGGCCTGTATTTGGGAATTTGGCAAAATTGGCGTACTTGTCGCTACCACCCACTCCACCATTCCAGACTGCTTCGTCGATGGGTTCCATGCCGAGCATAAACCGGTGAATGCCTCTGTCGCGCTCCTGCACTACAGCAAGTTCAGAAGACATTTCATCCAGTTGCTCAGTAACACTTTCATAGTGATATTTCATTTGCTCCATTTCCCGCTTCAGTGCCAGCTCTTGCTGGCTGGGAAAATAGGTGCTGTGCAACATGAAGAAAACAAAAGCAGTCACCACGGTTGCACACAGGTAACCGAACAGGGTGAGCAATCTGAATTTGCCCGGAGTCTTATATTCCTCGAAAGAGAGGGAGGCTTCGTTGTAAACGTACTTCTTTCCAGCCATGAAATAACCTGATTTGACTAATTTTGACCTCGCCTTTTAAAAAGCGTTACTCAAGATGTTCACGTGGGGATCGTTTTGCGAAGATAGCTGTTGAGGATCTGTTTACAAAACATTTAACGATTTATTATATATCCTTTTTATCTGCAATATATACTTGATTTCAGGCCATTGGATATATAATAAAATATAATCATTTGTACAAAACACAATAAAAGGATATTATGGCCAAATCAGCCACAGAAATACGGAATACGTTCTTAGCTTTTTTTGCGGAAAAGCAGCACACCATTGTACCATCTGCACCTATGGTCAATAAGGATGATCCAACCCTCATGTTTACAAATGCGGGGATGAACCCTTTCAAGGACTTTTTCCTTGGCCACAAGCAACCTACCCACAAGCGGATTGCAGATACCCAGAAATGCCTCAGGGTCAGTGGTAAGCACAATGATCTTGAAGAAGTTGGACGTGACGGTTACCATCATACCATGTTTGAGATGTTGGGCAACTGGTCTTTCGGGGATTATTTTAAGAAGGAAGCTATCGATTGGGCATGGGAGCTTTTGACAGTGCGCCTTCAATTGCCCAAGGACAGGATTTATACCAGTGTATTTGGTGGTGACAAGGAGGATGGCCTTCCGGAGGATACAGAAGCCCGCGGATACTGGCAGCAATGGATGCCGAATGAACGCATCTTATCCTTCAGCCGGAAAGACAATTTCTGGGAGATGGGCGATACAGGGCCTTGCGGACCCTGCTCAGAGATTCATGTTGATCTCAGGACAGATGAAGAACGTGCACTCATTTCAGGTGCGGAACTTGTTAATATTGGCCATCCAAGTGTGATTGAAATATGGAATCTGGTGTTCATGCAGTTTAACCGCAAGGCTGATGGATCATTGGAGCCATTGCCTGCCAGACACGTTGATACAGGAATGGGATTTGAGCGGTTAGTGCGTGTCATCCAGGGAAAAACATCTAATTATGATACGGACATCTTTGCACCATTGATTCATTATGTAGAGCAGGCTACTGGCATACCATACCGAAATGATTATACAGGGGACGTAATGTCTGATATCGCCATGCGTGTGCTGGCAGACCATGTGCGTGCCGTCAGCTTTGGCATAGCGGACGGAGAGATGCCGTCCAATACCGGCGCAGGTTATGTGCTACGCCGCATCCTGAGGAGGGCAGTCAGATATTATTACACCTTCCTCAATACCAAAGAACCGCTGATGCACCGGCTGGTGCCATTGCTTGCTGATTTTTTCAAAGATATTTTTCCGGGATTCCAGGAGCAAAGTGATTTTGTCAGGAGAGTTATAGAGCAGGAAGAAATTTCTTTTCTCAGGACACTTGAAGGGGGTATCAAGCGATTTGAAACACTCAAAGCAACCAATACTGTGATTGCAGGAAAAGATGCCTTTGAACTCTACGACACCTACGGCTTCCCGATCGACCTCACCAGGCTGATGGCTTCTGAGAAAGGATGGAGTATTGATGAAAAGGGATTTGAAAAGGCACTCCAGGAACAAAAGCAAAGATCCAGATCAGATGCCAATGTTTCTGCCGGGGACTGGATTGATGTCAATCCAACCCATGCAAGTCCAGTATTTGATGGATATGACCATGACCAACTTGAAGGCATAAAACTGGTCAAGTACAGGAGCATGGAAGACAGGGATGGAACGCATTATCAACTTGTGCTTGATCGCACATCATTCTATCCGGAAGGTGGTGGTCAGGTTGGTGATATTGGTTTTCTTGCTTTTGGGAAAGAGCGAATTGAAGTCATTGCCATGATCAAGGAAAATGATCTTCCGATCCATATCACAGGGAGACTCCCAAAAGAAATCACCGCTCCTGTAACTACTCAGATTAATAGTGAACGCCGTCGTCTGATTGAGAATAATCACTCAGCAACCCACCTTTTACATGCTGCCTTGCGTGAGGTACTTGGTGATCATGTGCAACAGCGAGGGTCATTGCTTAACGAAGATTATCTGCGGTTTGACTTTTCACATTTTGCCAAAGTCACCCCTGAAGAAATCCTGAAAATTGAAACAATCGTCAATCATAAAATAAGGGAAGATATCCGGCTAAAGGAAGATAGGAATATCCCGATAAGCCAGGCAGAAGCTTCTGGTGCCAGGATGTTGTTTGGAGAAAAGTATGGAGAGAAAGTCCGGATGATAACCTTTGATCCAGCCTATTCAATTGAGCTTTGTGGAGGTTGCCATGTGCCTTCAACCGGAAGGATTGGATTCTTTAAGATCATTACAGAGTCTGCCGTCGCTGCAGGGGTAAGGAGGATAGAAGCGGTAACTGCAGAAGGAGCTGAAAGATATGTCCAGGAACAGTTGGATCAACTTTCACTCATCCGTCACGAATTGAAAAATCCAGCTGACCCAATCAAGGCGGTGAAGGAATTGTTGTCAGAAGTTAAAGAGTTGAAACAGCAACTTGAAGAAGTGGAGTTGAGCAAGGCTGCTGCAAATAAGTCATCTTTATTGCAAGGGGTTGAGGAGATCAATGGGATTAAATATATCAGTAGTGAGATCGCTATTTCAGATCAAAAACTCCTGAAGCATTTGATTTTCCAGATGGGACAGGAACTGGGAGGGAATTGTTTCCTTCTCCTGGGATCAAGAAGTGACGGAAAGGCCCAATTGACACTGTATATCAGTGAGGACCTGGTACAATCCAGGAAGTTTCATGCCGGAACTATAGTCAAGGAATTGGCCAAGTCGATCAATGGAGGTGGTGGAGGGCAGCCATTTTTTGCGACTGCCGGTGGTGCTAACCCTGATGGTTTGGCTGAAGCATTGGGAAAAGCAAAATCAATGATCATTTAAGCAATTTATGTTCCAGGGTGACCGGATCAAGATATTCTTCCTGCAATATCAACATGGGTAACACAGGAGTGTATTAACTGTAAAATTATGGGCCAGGCAAGTAAAGTTGAAATAGGGGTTATCGGTGCCGGGCATCTGGGCCGTTATCATATCGAGTGTCTCCAACGCATCGAGGGTTTTTCCTTGGTTGGATTTTATGACGTTGATCCGGTTCGTGCTGCTGAAATTTCGGAAAAGTATAATATACCATCATTTGAGAGCACCCCGGCATTAATGGACAACGTGCAAGCCCTTTGCATTGTCACCCCAACGGTCACCCACTACGAACTCGCAAGTGCTGCCATAGAGGCCGGAAAACATCTTTTTATTGAGAAGCCACTTACAGATGTATCCTCTACAAGCCGGAAACTTGCCGACATGATTGCAGACCGTCAACTGGTAGGCAGGGTAGGGCATGTAGAACGGTACAATCCTGCCTTTATTGCGGCTCAAAAAATGGGGATAGACAAGCCGGTATTTATTGAAGCTCATCGGCTTGCGCCATTTAATATCAGGGGTATGGATGTGCCAGTAGTCATGGATCTCATGATTCATGATATTGACCTTGTCCTCTCTATGGTAGATGCAGAGGTAGACCATATCGAAGCCAATGGAGTAGGCGTTGCCGGTAAATCTGCGGATATCTGTAATGCACGAATTACATTTAAGAACGACACAGTAGCCAACCTCACGGCGAGCAGAATCAGTCTAAAGCAAATGAGGAAGTTGAGGCTCTTCCAGCGTGACCAGTATATGGCGATGGATTTTCTCAATCACGAAGTACAAGTAGTCAAGCTCTTCCATGCTGAACCTAAGGATATGATGACTATGAAACTTGATCTTCCTGAGGGAGACCGGTGGATTGCAGCTGACAATCCTGTCGTCCATAAGCATAACGCTATTGAGTTGGAGCTGACTGAGTTTTATGAGGCCATCTGCCACAATTCTATATCAGGGGTTTCGTTTGAACAAGGTGCAAGGGCAGTAGAAGTTGCCACACAGATCATGGAACAAATCATGAAGCATGAAAAGTAAACCAACCCACCGCCTCGAATTTTGGATTCTCCTTTTTCTTTGTTTCAGTGCACTTAGTTGTGATGTGATCAACCCTGAAGAACCCTCACCGACAATATTGCATCTCAAGCCATTCCAGTTTGAAGTGCAGCCTGGCCAGGGTTCGGCAATGAATAAGATACCTGAAGTGTGGGTGTATGCCAACAGTAACTATATCGGAACTTTTGCCCCACCGGCAGACATATATTACCAGGAAGCAGGGGCAACTGTATTTACCTTTCGTCCCGGCATACGCAACAATGGCCTTGCAAATGATGCCATCGTATATCCACTGTTCAGTGGCTTCACACAGAACCTTATTGCTGATGAAGGTTCGGTTTTTGAAATTCAGCCGGAGACCAGTTATCTCCCCGATGCGGTGTTTAGCCTGATAGAGGATTTTGAAGTTGGGAATTCATTTACCGAAGACAGGGATACAGTAGCTGCAAGTGAACTAATCCGGTCCTCAATAGAGGTGTTTGAGGGGCAGTACTCAGGCCAGATGACAATGACACCTGAAGCAGACTTCATTGAGGTGACGCATACATTGCCACTGTCCGGGTTGCCTGCTGATGGCAGGCCTACCTATCTGGAGTTCAGGTATAAGAATGAAGTGGAGATGAGTATTGGGTTATTGGGCATTAACCTGGAGGGTCAGAGTTTTTCAAATTTCTTTTATCTCATCAGGCCTACTGACGAATGGAACATGCTCTATATTGAGCTTACAGATTTTATCAGTACCTCGGATTTGCCGGCGTATAAGATTATTTTCCGTTCACTATATCCTGACGGATCTACAAAAGCGCAGTACGATAATTTTCTAGACAATATTAAAGTGGTGCATCTATAGCGGCATGAAGAAGCTCAGGGGATTTCACATGTTCTTATACGGATGCGCTGACTTATTGTCGGCGATGGCTGCCTGGGCATTATTTTACAATGCAAGGGCGCATGCAGAAGGTAAGACCTTCCGTGATGGCGTGATCAATGATCACAACTTCTGGTATGGACTAGTGATCGTTCCACTGGCGTGGGTTATTTTTTACTGGATATTTGATAGGTATCGCGACATATACAGATTGTCAAGGCTGACTACCCTGTTCCGGACTTTTTTCTTATCCCTTTCAGGTGTCGTTATTATCTTTTTTACCCTTTTGCTGGATGACCAGGCTGATGATGTATCTGATTATGTTCAGTCCTTTTTCAGGTTATTCCTCCTGCATTTTAGTATTACCGCGATGGTGAGGATGATCGTGTTGACGATCGCAAGCCGAAAATTGAGAGCCGGAAAAATCACTTATACCACCATCATCATCGGGGGAAATCAAAAGGCATTCGAGTTGTTTGAAGAAATCAGGACAAGGAAGAAAAGTCTTGGTAACCGGTTGATTGGATTTATTGAGAGTGATACCAATGGTCCAAATGCACTTGATGGATATTTGCCTAAGCTGGGCACCATCGATCAATTGGCCGATATCATACAGTCACATGAAGTGGAAGAAGCCCTGATCGCTATCGAAACCTCAGAGCATAATAAGCTCAAGGGAATCCTTGATGTGCTGTTTGACTTTAATGAAGAGGTCCTTGTCAAGATCATACCTGATATGTATGATATCCTCTTAGGTACAGTCAAAATGAATTATATCTACGGCGCTGTTTTGATTGAAATCCGGCAAGGACTGATGCTCAATTGGGAGAAGCTCGTCAAACGACTGATGGACATTGTCGTTAGCGTTGTAGGCCTTATTATTCTGCTCCCGGTCTTCCTGTATATCATCATCAGGGTTCGGTTTTCATCTGCAGGTCCTGTGTTTTATTCACAGGAGCGGGTTGGACTCAATGGGAAACCTTTTATGATCTATAAGTTCAGATCTATGTATACCGGTGCCGAAGGCGAGACACCGCAGTTGTCGTTTGATGGAGATGACCGTTGCACCCCATGGGGGGCAGTGATGCGCAAATGGAGGCTTGATGAGTTGCCACAGCTTTGGAATGTATTGATCGGGGAGATGTCCCTTGTAGGGCCAAGACCTGAACGAAAATATTTCATCGATAAAATCATGGAGCAGGCTCCGCACTATAAGCATCTCCTCAAAGTGAGGCCGGGTATTACTTCATGGGGCCAGGTCAAGTATGGATATGCCAGCAATATTGAACAGATGCTCCAACGCCTTAAGTTTGATATCCTTTATATTGAGAACATGTCTATTAGCCTAGACATTAAGATCCTGTTTTATACAATCCTGATACTGGTTCAAGGGAAGGGTAAGTAGGCAGTAGGCAGTATTCAGTAGGCAGTATTCAGTAGGCAGTATTCAGTAGGCAGTATCCAGTAAGCAGTAAGCAGTAAGCAGTAAGCAGTGTGGGTACGGGTGACTTGCTTATGTAAAAAGGGAAAGGCAGGGGATCATAAAACATGAACCCCTGCCTTTTATGTCAGTACGTAAATTAGCTTAGAGAAAACTCGATTGAGTCAGGAATCAGATCCTTTTACGTCTTGGTTTATCATCGAAGTCGTCATCATAACGTTTTCTTGGACGATCATTGTCCTGGTAACGGTTAGATGATCTGTTGCGGTCATCGCCTCCGCCTCCGCCCCAGCGATCACCGCCTGGCCTTGGTCCGCTTGAACGACGATCTCCGCCACCGCCTCCTGAATTGAAAGGAGGCCTTCCGCCAGGTCTTGGACCACCTCTGCCACGGTCATTGCTGCGTGGCGCAGGATCGGATTCCTTGACCAGGATTTCTTTACCATCCATTTCAGTGCCATTCAGTCTGTCAATGGCATCCTTAGCTGCTTCATCGGAAGCCATTTCCACGAAACCGTAGCACTTAGACATGCCGGTATCGCGATCAGTAATAACCTTGGCATCAAGAACACTGCCATAGGATTCAAACATAGCCTTAAGACGTTCTGAAGTGACGTTCTGGGGCAGTTTAGCGACAAAAAGTTTCATTTATAAAAAAAGTTAATGTTTTGATATTCGTTGAAGTGTGTGCAGCCGGTCTAAGTTAAATGCAAAAGCTAAAAAACAAGTCGCTGAACCTGACGCCTCAATAAGGAACCAAAGGTAAACTAAATATCCTGATTACATATAGGTGAATTTTGTAAGATTTAGGTTAAAAGAGGAGGCAGGAAATTGGTGTTAGGAAGCCTGTGGATAGTTGGTGTGCCTAAGCTGAAAAATTTCCGGAAGACTATGCCACCAGGCAAAGAAAAGAATCCCGATTTGGAATCCTTAAGTGGAGCTATGGGGAGTCGAACCCCTGACCTTCCCGCCGCACTGCAGATGCGTGGCGGGACGCTCTAGCCTTTGAGCAAAAAAAAAGGATCCCGATTTGGAATCCTTAAGTGGAGTTGAACC
>WBZX01000062.1_pt1 | contig 99038 bp, 90 predicted proteins | sample 5204211 | NCBI WGS metagenome assembly WBZX01 (sample SAMN12344362, study PRJNA552823) | activated sludge metagenome | biome: Activated sludge suspended growth; feature: Nitrification reactor; material: Wastewater; isolation source: activated sludge from nitrification reactor of wastewater... | reverse complement strand
CCCTTCAACCCGGACCACCTGAAGCCTAAGATCGCTTGACAAACACAACGGTGTCTTGGCCCTCGCCGCTGTCAACCCACACGCGAATGTGCCCTCTGTCCGAAGGCACCACCACTGCACTGCAACCACCAACGGTGGCGGTCCGACTGATGGCGCGCCACCGCCGGTTCAAGGCAAGGGTGTCGGGTGAGCGATTGACGCAAGTAGAGGCGGAATGGCGTCAATCGCTCACCCGGCGACCTCTGCCCGCCACCCAAGGTGAAGGCATGGATTCCCGCCTTCGCGGGAATGACGGAGCTGAGAAGCGGGAATGACGGTGGTGCCGGCGCCTCTGGGACCGCAACGCGCCGCAAACAGCCTCAAGCCTTGTTGAGCTTGGTCACCAGGAAGCGCAGCGCCGCGCTGTAGCCCATCACGCCCAGGCCGGCGATCACGCCCTCGGCGATGCCCGAGATGTACGAGTGGTGGCGGAACGCCTCGCGCTTGTGCACGTTGCTCACATGCACCTCCACCAGTGGCAGGGCCACGCTGGCAAAGGCGTCGCGCAGGGCCACGCTGGTGTGGGTGAGGCCGCCGGGGTTGACCACGAAGGCCTGGGTGCCGTCGGTGCGCGCGGCATGGATGCGGTCGATCAACGCACCCTCGTGGTTGCTCTGGAAACACTGGGCCGTGGTGCCCAGCTGCTGCGCTTCCTCGATGAAGCGGCGCTCCACGTCGGCCAGGGTATCGGCACCGTAGATGTGGGGCTCGCGGGTGCCCAGCAGGTTCAGGTTGGGGCCGTTCAGCAGCAGGATGCTCATGGGGTGGGCTCGTCGGGTTGGCAGTGGGTGGGATTGTCGCGCGAGCAAGAGGCCGATTTTCAGATCACATATGGCAGTGATTTCGGCATGGATTTCTACGGCGTCAAACTTTGCGATCACATTTTTAAATGCGCGCGTATGATCCTGTCATGATCGACACCCTGCACAGCTTCCTCACCCAGCACCGCATCCACGAGGTGGAGTGCGTCATCCCCGACATGACGGGCATCGCGCGCGGCAAGATCCTGCCGCGCGATTTGTTCATGGCCTCGGGCGAGATGCGCATCCCCAAGAGCGTGCTGCTCAACACCGTGAACGGCCAGCAGCCCGACAACGGGCCCTACGTGGGCGACACCGACCCCGACATGGTCTGCAAGCCCGACGCCGCCACGGTGCGCATCGTGCCCTGGGCGGCCGAGCCGGTGGCCGTGGTCATCCACGACTGCGAAGAGTGGGACGGCCGGCCGGTGCAGCTCTCGCCCCGCGCCGTGCTGCGCCGCGTGCTGGCGCTGTATGCGGCGCGCGGCTGGCAGCCCATCGTGGCCCCCGAGATGGAGTTCTACCTGGTGGCCCGCCACCAGAACCCGCACGAGCCGCTGCAACCGCCGCTGGGCCGCACCGGCAAGCCCGAGGTGGGGCGGCAGAGCTATTCCATTGACGCGGTGAACGACTTCGACCCCTTCTTCATGGAGCTCTCGGCCTTTTGCCACCAGCACCAACTGGGCGTGGAGACGCTGATCCACGAGGCCGGCCCGGGGCAGATGGAAATCAACTTCAGCCACGGCGAGCCGCTGGACCTGGCCGACCGCGTGTTCCTGTTCAAGCGCGCGGTGCGCGAGACCGCGCTGCGCCACGGCGTGTTCGCCACCTTCATGGCCAAGCCCATGGAGGGCGAGCCCGGCAGCGCCATGCACATCCACCAGAGCATCAACGACGGCGAGGGGCGCAACATCTTCAGCCGCGCCGACGGCGAGGCCAGCGAGCACTTCCAGCACTTTATTGGCGGGCTGCAGACCTACGTGCCGCAGGTGATGCCCATGCTGGCGCCCTACGTCAACTCCTACCGCCGGCTGGCGCCCTACATGTCGGCACCCATCAACGTGCGCTGGGGCTATGACAACCGCACCTGCGGCATTCGCATCCCCAAGTCCGGCCCTGCCGCACGGCGGGTGGAAAACCGCGTGCCCGGCGTGGACGCCAACCCCTACCTGGCCATGGCCGCCACGCTGGCCTGCGGCTGGCTGGGCCTGCGCGACCGGCTGCAGCCCAGCGAGCCCACCGGCGACAGCGCCTGGAACGTCAGCCACGAACTGCCCCGCCACCTGGAAGACGCCATCGAGGCCATGCGTGCCTGCGAGCCGATGAAGGAGGTGCTGGGCGAGACCTTCGTCGCCGCCTTCTGCGCCGTGAAGGAGCTGGAGTACGCCACCTACAACCGCGTGATCAGCTCCTGGGAGCGCGAGCACCTCTTGCTGCTGGTGTGAGGGACAGCACATGAACCACACCGGCATCTCCCCCCAGCGCGTGCAGGCCCTGCTGGCCGCCGAGCGCGCGCACTACACCCAGCGCAACCCGCAATCGCTGGCGCTGGCCCACCGCGCCGCGCCGCAGCTGATGTTCGGCGTGCCGCTGCACTGGATGAACGACTGGGCCACGCCCTTCGCGCTGCACGTGGGCCAGGCCCATGGCGCCACGCTCACCGACGTGGACGGACACACGCTGGCCGACTTCTGCCTGGGCGACACCGGCGCGATGTTCGGCCACTCGCCCGCCGTGGTGGCCCAGGCGCTGGCTGCCCAAGCCCAGCGCGGGCTGACCACCATGCTGCCCAGCGAAGACGCGGCGGTGGTGGGCGAACTGCTGGCCCAGCACTTCGGCCTGCCCAAATGGCAGTTCGCGATGACCGCCACCGACGCCAACCGCTTCGTGCTGCGCTGGCTGCGCGCCGCCACCGGCCGCAAGGTGCTGCTGGTGTTCAACGGCTGCTACCACGGCACCGTGGATGACGTGTTCGTCGACCTGGTGGACGGCCGGCCGGTGCAACGCGCCAGCCTGCTGGGCCAGGTGCACGACCTCGCCGCCACCACCCGCGTGGTGGAGTTCAACGACCTGCCCGCCCTGGAGGCCGCGCTGGCCCCCGGCGACGTGGCCTGCGTGCTGGCCGAGCCGGTGATGACCAACATCGGCATGGTGCTGCCCGAGCCCGGCTACTGGGAGCAAGCGCAGCAGCTCATCCGCCGCCACGGCAGCCTGCTGGTGCTGGACGAGACCCACACGCTGAGCAGCGGCCCCGGTGGCTACGGCCGTGCCCACGGTCTGCTGCCCGACGCCGTGGTGGTGGGCAAGGCCCTGGGCGGCGGCATGCCCTGCGCGGCCTATGGCTTCAGTGCCGCGCTGGCCGCGCAGGCCGAGGCCGCCAAGCATGCCGCGCCGCCCGGCCATTCGGGCATCGGCACCACGCTCACCGCCAACCTGCTGGCCATGGCCGCCATGCGCGCTACGCTCACGCAGTTGATGACGCCCGCCGTGTTTGCCCCCATGCACGCCCTGGCCGAGCAACTGGCTGCCGGCCTGCGCGCGGCCATTGCCCGCCACGGCCTGCCCTGGTGTGTCACGCAAGTGGGCGCGCGGGTGGAGTTCCAGTTCTGTCCGCAGCCGCCGCGCAACGGCAGCGCCGCCGAGGCCGCAATGGACGCCGAACTGGAGCACGCACTGCACCTGGCCTTGTTGAACCGCGGCGTGCTGATCACGCCCTTCCACAACATGATGCTGGTCTGCCCCGACACCACGCCCGACAACGTGCAGCGCCTGCTGGAGGCCTTCGGCGCCGTGCTGGCGCTGCTCGCTGCCGACACCAGTTCGCGCCCGTGATTGTGACCATGTCCACCGCCCCCGAGCCCACCACCACCCAGCAAGACACCACCTACGCCACGCTGCGGCAATGGCTCACCGTGGGCCGCTTCCTGCCCGGCGAGCGGCTGAAGATCCGCACCGTGGCCGCCGCCATGGGCGTGGGCCAGATGCCGGTGCGCGCGGCCCTGCAGCGCCTGGCCGCCGAAGGTGCGCTGGTGAACGTGCCCAACGCCGGCGTGACCGTGCCCCGTCTCACCGTGCCCGAATTCGACGACCTGCTGCAGATGCGCATGCTGCTCGAAGGCGAGGCTGCCGAGCGCGGCTGCCTGAAGCTGGAAGCCGCCGGGCGCATCGCCCTGCGCAAGTTGTGCCAGCGCATGGCCAAGGCGCTGAAGGCCAACCAGCCCGCCGACTACCTGGCCGCCAACGAAGACTTCCACGTGCTGCTGTACAAGGCCGCTGGCTCACCACTGCTGTTCGAGCTGATCGACACCTTGTGGCTCAAGGCCGGCCCCATCTCCAACCAGCTGTTCGACACGCCAGAGGCCTCGTCAGTGCTGAACGAGGCGCACGAGGATTTGATGCGCGCGATGGACAAGCGCGACGCCGCCGCCGTGCGCCGCGCCGTGGAGCGCGACATCTTCGTGGCGGGGCAGTTCCTGAGGGCGACGTTGAAGCGGCGCTGATCGACCGTCGATCAGCGCATTGCCGTCATTCCCTCGTCGCCACCGTCGTCATTCCCGCTCCTCTGCTCCGTCATGCCCGCGTCCTTGCCTCGTCATGCCCGCGTCCTTGCCTCGTCATGCCCGCGCAGGCGGGCATCCAGGTTTTTAGCTTCGGCTGCAGCAGCGCAGCAGCGGCGCCTTCGGCCAACGGGCTCCTCGCGGACAAGCACCGTGCCCCCTGTCGCACCTGCGCTCTCTTGTCCCGCCTTGGCCCTCGGCGCTGTCAACCCACACGCGAATGTGCCCTCTGTCCGAAGGCGCCACCACTGCACTGCAACCACCGACGGTGGCGGCCCACCTGGTGGCGCGCCACCGCCGGTTCAAGGCAAGGGTGTCGGGTATCCGCCCGACGGAACTTAAGGAGGAATGGCTCACGCCCGGTTGAGGGCGTGAGCCAGGGGGAGATGGAGTCGGGCGGGTACCCGGCGACCTCTGCCCTGCCACCCAAGCCAAACGCTGGATGCCTGCCTACGCGGGCATGACGGAGCGGCGGGGAGCAGCAGGGAGGACGGCAATGCGCCGGCAGCACTCAACCAGCCACGGTGCCTCGGCGTGTTGGCATGCGCACCACGGCCTCGCGGGCGCGCAGCTGGCCGCAGCCGCCTTCCACGTCCTGCCCGGCCGATTGCCGCAGCTTGGTGAGAATGCCGCGCTGGTGCAGCTGCCGCGCAATGGCCGCAGCGCGCTCGGCACTGGGCCGCTGGAAGGGAAGCTCGGGCACCGTGTTGTACGGGATCATGTTCAGCACCATGTACTTGCCGGTGAGCAGGCGCACGATGCCGTCGAGCTCGTCCTCGCCGTCGTTCACGCCTTCCAGCAGCGTCCACTGCACCTGCACCGGGTAGCCGGTGCTGCGGCCATAGTGCTCGGCACGCTCCACCAGTTCTTCGGGCGAGATGCGCGGCGCACGCGGCAGCAGTTGCTCGCGCAGCGCGGCCTTGGTGGTGTGCAGCGAAAGCGCCAGCGCGGGCTTCACCGGCTGCAGCGGCAGTTGCTCGAACACGCGAAGGTCACCCACGGTGGAGAACACCAGGTTCTTGCGGCCAATGTCGCCCAGCGTGCCCAGCAGGTTGATGGTCTCCAGCACGTTGTCGAGGTTGTGCGAGGGCTCGCCCATGCCCATGAACACCACCTTCTTCACCGGCCGCAACGTGCGGGCCAGCGCCACCTGGGCCACCATCTCGCCGCTGGTCACCTGGCGCACCAGACCGCCGGTGCCCGTCATGCAGAACTGGCAGCCCACCGCGCAACCCACCTGGCTGGAGATGCACAGCCCGTCGCGCAGCAGCAGCACGGCCTCCACCGTCTGGCCGTCTTGCAGGCCCAACAGCAGCCGCGCCGAACCGTCCTCGCCCGGGTGCCGAGAGCGCAGTTGCACCAGCGCGGCCAGCTCGGCGCTCAAGCCTGGCAGCGCCGAACGCAGGGCCTTGGGCATGAAGTCTTCGAGCCGGCGCTTGCCGCTGTCCTGCGGCTGCGCCTGGGCCCACAGGCGCAGCACACGGTCTTCTACCTTGGGCTGGGCGCCCAGGGCGCGCAGGCGTTGGCGAAGCTCTTGAACGCGCATCAGCCGACTTTGTGCAGCGTGGTCTTGTACCGCGCCGCGTTGGCGATGTAGTGCTCGGCACTGCGCTGCAGCCCCGCGATCTGCTCGGGGCTGAGCGCGCGCTTCACCACGGCCGGACTGCCCACGATCAGCGAACCGTCGGGAAACTCCTTGCCCTCGGTCACCAGCGCGCCGGCGCCCACGAGACAGTTCTTTCCAATCTTCGCGCCGTTCAACACCACGGCACCGATGCCGATCAGCGAGCCGTCGCCGATGGTGCAGCCGTGCAGCACCACCTGGTGGCCGACGGTGACGTGCTCGCCGATGGTGAGCGGCACGCCGGCGTCGGAGTGCAGCACGCTGGCATCCTGGATGTTGCTGCCGCGGCCGATGCGGATGGGCTCGGGCTGGTCGCCACGCAGCACGGCGCCGAACCAGACGCTGCAGTCCTCACCCAGTTCCACGCGGCCGATCACCTGGGCCGATTCGGCCACCCAGGCCGAATCGGCCACCTGCGGCGCGATGCCGTCGATTTCGAACAAGGCCATGGTGTGCTGCTTTCGTGAGGGGTCAGGGGTTGGACGCTGCGGGGGCGGCTGCGTTGGGTGCAGAGGCTGGCTCGGACGCAGCGTCGGCCGGCGCGTCAAGGCCTATGCGCGGCACAAAGCCACCTTCGGCGTACTCGCTGTAGCGCCAGTCGCCGTCCACGTTCACCACGCCGTCGGGCGGCAGGTCGGGTTGCACGGGCACGCCCTTCAGGGCCTGGGCCATGGCGCTGATCCACACCGGCAGCGCCAGGCCGCCGCCGCTCTCGCGTTGCCCCAAGCTGCGTGGCGTGTCATAGCCTATCCACACCACGGCCACCACGCTGGGCTGGAAGCCGGCGAACCAGGCGTCCACCGCGTCATTCGTGGTGCCGGTCTTGCCGTACAGGTCGGGCCGCTTGAGCGTGGCCTGGGCGCGGGCCGCCGTGCCGCTGCGCGTCACCTCGTTCAGCAGCGCCCGGGTGATGAAGGTGTTGCGCGCTGGCACCACGCGCTGGCCGTCGGCGGCGCTGGCGGCAAAGGCCGGCATGGCGGCGTAGGCGGGCGTGGGCGCAACGCTGGGGGCCGAGGCGCTGTCGTCGGCGGCAGCCGCCGATGCGGGCGCGGCGGCCACGGGGGCCGATGCCGCCGCAGCGGGCGCATCGGCCAATGCGGCCGGTGCCGGGGCCTCGTACAGCACCGTGCCCTTGGCGTCGGTGATGCGTTCGATCACACGCGGCGAGACCTTGAACCCGCCATTGGCCAGCACCGAGTAGGCCGAGGCCATCTGCAGCGGCGTGACGCTGCCGGCGCCCAGCGCCAGCGTGAGGTTGTCGGGCTGCTTGTCCACATCCAGCCCGAAGCGGCCAGCCCACTGGCGGGCGTCGGGCGTGCCCATGTGCTGCACCAACCGCACGCTCACCAGGTTCTTCGACTTGGCCAGCGCCTGGCGCAGCGTCAACGGGCCGTCGAACTTGCCGTCGGAGTTCTGCGGGCTCCAGTCGCCGATGGTGAGTGGCGCGTCGTTCACCAGCGTGGCCGGCATCACGCCATGCTCCAGCGCGGCCGAGTACAAGAAGGGCTTGAAGCTCGAACCCGGCTGGCGCCAGGCCTGCGTGACGTGGTTGAAGGGCTGGCGTGTGAAGTCGAAACCGCCCACCATGGCGCGCACGCGGCCGGTGCCAGGGTCCATCGAGACAAAGGCGCCTTCGGCCTCGGGCCACTGCGAGATGGCCCAGGCCTTGTCGCCACGCATCACCCGCACGATGGCGCCGCGGGTGATGCGCAGATCGGCTGCTGCCTTGGACGAGAGCGCGGGCAGGGCCCAGCGCAGGCCTTCGCCCGTCAGGTGCACGGTCTCGCCATTGGTCAGGCGGGCCACCACCTCCTTGGGGCTGGCGCTGAGCACCACGGCCAGGCGCAGGTCTTCGTCGTCGCGGTAGTCCTTCAACGCTTGGGCGATGGCGGTGTCGTCGTCGTCATCGGGCAGGTCCACGCTGTCTTCGGGGCCACGCCAGGCCTGCTTGCGCTCGTGGTCCATCAGGCCCTTGCGCAGGGCGGCCCAGGCGGTCTGCTGCTCGGCCGCGATCAGCGTGGTCACCACCTTCACACCCTCGGTGTAGGCCTGCTCGCCCAGGCGCTCCACCACGGCCTTGCGGGCCATCTCGGCCACGTACTCGGCGTGCACTTCCACCTGGCTCTGCGAGCGGATCAGCAGCTTTTCGGCCTTGGCGGCGTTGTATTCGTCTTCGGTGATCACGCCCTGGTCGCGCATGCGGCCCAGCACGTGCTGCTGGCGCGCCGTGGCCTTGGCCAGGCTGGTGATGGGGTTGGCGCCCGAGGGGTTCTGCGGCAGGCCGGCCAGCACCGCGATCTCGGCGTTCGAGAGCTGGTCCAGCGGCTTGCCGAAGTAGGTCTTGGCGGCAGCGCCAAAGCCGTAGGCGTGCTGGCCCAGGTAGATCTGGTTCATGTACAGCTCCAGGATCTGGTCCTTGTTGAGCTGCTGCTCGATCTTCAGCGCCAGCGCGGCTTCCTTGAGCTTGCGCTCCACGGTGCGCCGCGACGAGAGGAAGAAGTTGCGCGCCACCTGCTGGGTGATGGTGGACGCCCCCTGCTTGCGCCCGCCGGTGAGGTTGGACAGCACGGCCCGCGCCACGCCCTTGTAGTCGATGCCACCGTGCTCACGAAAGCGGCTGTCCTCCACCGCCAGCAAGGCGTCTTGCATGCGCGGCGGGATCTGCGCCAGCGGCAGGTAGATGCGCCGCTCGGAGCCAAACTGGGCGATCTCCACGCCGTCGCGCGTCAGCACCTGCAGCGGCTGCTTGGGCCGGTAGTTGGTGACGGCGTCCAGCGGCGGCAGCTGCGGGTAGATGACGGCCACGGTCACGGCCACCACCAGGGCGGCCAGCACGGCCACCACCACCAGCACCAGCAACACCGAGGTGATGACGATGCCACGGCTGCGCGGGGTTGGGGCCAGCGCGGGGGAAGCAGGGGAAGTGCGCCGCAGCGCGTTGCGATTCAACCAGTTCATCGTGTCCCTTAACGTGGGCCCGATTATCGCGGGGGGATTTGCCCCCTGTTTCCAGGCTTTGCAGGCCGGGCCTGCACTAGCATGCGCCCTCGGTCTGCCACTTCGAAGGACGCCCATGCCTGCCTGGTTGATAGCGCTGAACCGTTTGTTCCCCATTCGCTACATGACCCTGCTGGGCCTGGCCATCCTGGCGCTGCTGGGGGCCTTTGTGTGGGTCTCCACCGGCCTGGGCAAGACGGCCACGGTGGTCGGCCTGGCTGGCGTGGCGCTGGGCCTGCGCGACCTGCGCCAGACGCGCCACGCCATCCTGCGCAACTACCCTGTCATCGGCCACCTGCGCTTCCTGCTCGAATTCGTGCGGCCTGAACTGCGCCAGTACTTCATCGAAAGCGACAACGAGGCCGCACCCTTCTCGCGCCAGCAGCGCTCGCTGGTCTACCAGCGCGCCAAGGGCGAGCCCGACAAGCGGCCCTTTGGCACCCAGCTGGACGTGCATCGCGAGGGCTACGAGTGGATCAACCATTCGCTGGCGCCCACCACGCTGGCCGGCCACGACTTTCGCATCACCATCGGTGCCGGCCGGGCCCAGCCCTACAGCGCCAGCGTGTTCAACATCTCGGCCATGAGCTTTGGCGCGCTCAGCGCCAACGCGGTGCTGGCGCTCAACAGCGGTGCCCAGCAGGGTGGCTTCATGCACGACACCGGCGAGGGCTCGATCAGCCAGCACCACCGGGTGCACGGCGGCGACCTGGTGTGGGAGATCGGCTCGGGCTACTTCGGCTGCCGCAGCGACGATGGCCGTTTCAGCGAGGAGCGCTTTGTGGCCAACGCGCGCCAGCCGCAGGTCAAGCTCATCGAGCTCAAGCTGTCGCAGGGCGCCAAGCCCGGCCACGGCGGCGTGCTGCCCGGCCCCAAGGTCACGGCCGAGATCGCGGCGGCGCGCGGTGTGAAGACCGGCGAAGACTGCGTTTCGCCCGCTGCCCACAGCGCCTTCGGCACGCCGCTGGAGCTGCTGCAGTTTGTGGACCGGCTGCGCACGCTGTCGGGCGGCAAGCCCACCGGTTTCAAGTTCTGCATCGGCCACCCCTGGGAGTGGTTTGCCATCTGCAAGGCCATGCAGGAGAGCGGCATCACGCCCGATTTCATCGTCGTGGATGGCGCCGAGGGCGGCACCGGCGCGGCGCCGCTGGAGTTCACCGACCACGTGGGCACGCCGCTGCAAGAGGGCCTGCTGCTGGTGCACAACACGCTGGTGGGCCTGGGCCTGCGCGAGCGCATCAAGCTCGGCGCCTCGGGCAAGATCGTCAGCGCCTTCGACATCGCCCGCGCCATGGCGCTGGGGGCCGACTGGTGCAACTCGGCGCGCGGCTTCATGTTCGCGCTGGGCTGCATCCAGGCCCAGCATTGCCACACCGGCGAGTGCCCCACGGGCGTCACCACCCAAGACCCGCACCGCCAACAGGCCCTGGTGGTGCCCGACAAGGCGACGCGCGTGAGGCAGTTCCACGACAGCACCCTGCACGCGCTGAAAGAGCTGGTGCAGGCCGCCGGCCTGCTGCACCCGAACGACATCACCCCGGCCCACATCGTGCGGCGGGTGGAGGGCGACCAGGTGCGCCTGCTGTCCAACCAGTTGGTGTTCCTCAAGCCGGGTGAACTGCTGGCGGCCGCAAAGGGCGAATCCGCCTGGCCCCACAAGGTGTACGAGTTCTATTGGCCGCTGGCCCAGGCCGGCAGCTTTGCGCCGGTGCGCAACAGCCGCGAGGCCCTGCTGACCTGAGCCTGGCCGGCTCAGTTGCGCTCGATGCGCGCGTAGGCCGAGTGGTTGTGGATGGACTCGAAGTTTTCCACGTCCACCGCGTAGCGGCCGATGCGGGCGTCGGCGTTCAGGCGCAGCGCCACGTCGCGCACCAGGTCCTCGACGAACTTGGGGTTCTCGTAGGCGCGCTCGGTGATCCACTTCTCGTCGGCCCGCTTGAGCATGGGCCAGATCTCGCTGGAGGCCGATTCCTCGGCAAAGCGCACCAGCTCGTGCCATTCGATGGGGGCGGCGGCCGGGTCCTTGATCTCGACGCGGATGGTGACCAGCGAGCGCTGGTTGTGGGCGCCGTAATCCGAGATTTCTTTCGAGCAGGGGCACAGGCTCTTCACCGGCACGCCCACCTCGGCCCAGATGCGGGTGACGCCGTCGCGGCGCTCGGCGATCCAGGCGCCGGCATGGTCGAGCAGGCTTTGCACACCCGACACCGGCGCGCGCTTGCGGATGAAGAACGAGAAGCGGGCTTCAATGCGGCCCTCGGTCGCGTCCAGCAACACCAGCATGGCGGCCAGCTGCTGCGCCAGGCGGGCGGCGTCCAGGGCCTGGTTCTGCGCCTCCAGCCACGCCACGAAGCGCGACATGTGCGTGCCCTTCTTCTCGGCCGGCAGGGCCACGTCCAGCGTCCACAACGCGGCGGTGTGCTGGTCGGCCCCGTTCACGCGCACGGTGAGCGGGTAGCGCACGTCCTTCACCCCCACGCGCTGGATGGCCACATGGCGCTCGTCGCGTTCGCTTTGGGTGTCGGGGATGTGCAGGGCGTCGGTCAGGTGGTTCATGAACGGGGCGGGGAAAGCAAGCCCCGATTCTCGCCCGAGCCGGCCGGGGCCTGCTTCAAAGGGGTTGATGGCAGGGTTCAGGCCGCTGCAGGGGGCTTGACCAGCGAGAGCGTGGCCCCCGCACCAAAACGCTGGGTGATGGCCTGCTCGATGCCGGGGGCGTCCAGCCCGCACAGCGAGAGCAGCTTGGCGTGGTCACCGTGCTCGATGAATTCGTCGGGCAGGCCCAGGTGCAGCACCGGCAGGTTCAGGCCTTCGGCCGCCAGCAGCTCGGCCACCGCGCTGCCAGCACCGCCGGCCACGCAGCCCTCTTCCAGCGTCACCAAGGCCGTGTGGCTGCGCGCCAGCTTCAACACCAGCTCGCGGTCCAGCGGCTTGGCAAAGCGCATGTTGGCCACCGTGGCGTCAAGCTTCTCACCGGCTTGCAGCGCCGGGTAGAGCAGCGTGCCAAAGGCCAGGATGGCCACGCGGCGGCCTTCACGGCGCACCTCGCCCTGGCCCCAGGGCAGCGCCTCCAACCCCGGCCGCACGGCCACACCAGCACCGGCACCACGCGGGTAGCGCACGGCCACCGGGTGGCTCTGCCCGTAGGCGGCGCTGAGGGCCTGGCGGCACTCGTTCTCGTCAGCCGGCGTGAGCAGGCTCATGTTCGGAATGCAGCGGATGTAGGCGATGTCGTAGGCGCCTGCGTGGGTGGCGCCGTCAGCGCCCACCAGGCCGGCGCGGTCGAGCGCGAACACCACGGGCAAGTTCTGCAAGGCCACGTCGTGGATCAGCTGGTCGTAGCCGCGTTGCAGGAAGGTGGAGTAGATGGCCAGCACCGGCTTCAGCCCCTCGCAGGCCAGGCCGGCAGCGAAGGTGACGGCGTGCTGCTCGGCAATGCCCACGTCGTGGTAGCGCTTGGGGAAGCGGCGCTCAAATTCGACCATGCCCGAGCCCTCGCGCATGGCCGGGGTGATGCCCACCAGGCGGGGGTCGGCCTCGGCCATGTCGCACAGCCACTGGCCGAACACCTGGGTGAAGGTGGTCTTGGCGGGGGCGGTGGACTGTTGCAGGCCCACGGCCGGGTCGAACTTGCCGGGGCCGTGGTAGTTGATGGGGTCGGCCTCGGCCAGGTGGTAGCCGTAGCCCTTCTTGGTCACCACGTGCAGGAACTGCGGGCCCTTGGCCTCGCGCAGGTTCTCGAGCGTGGGGATCAGCGAATCGAGGTCGTGGCCGTCGATGGGGCCCACGTAGTTGAAGCCGAACTCTTCAAAGATGGTGCCAGGGACGACCATGCCCTTGGTGTGCTCCTCGAAACGCTTGGCAAATTCGTACAGCGGCGTGTTGCGCAACACGCTCTTGGCGCCTTCACGGGCGGCGGCGTAGAACTTGCCGCTCATCAGCCGGGCCAGGTAGCGGTTCAGCGCCCCCACCGGCGGGCTGATCGACATGTCGTTGTCGTTCAGGATCACCAGCATGTCGGGCAGGCCGTGGCCGCCGGCGTAGCCGCCGTGGTTCAGGGCCTCGAAGGCCATGCCGCCGGTGAGCGCGCCGTCGCCAATGATGGCCACGGCCTTGCGGTTCTCGCCCTTCAGCCGCGCCCCATGGGCCATGCCCAGGGCTGCCGAAATGGAGGTGCTGGAGTGGCCCGTGCCAAAAGTGTCGTACTCGCTCTCGGCGCGGCGCGGGAAGCCGCTGATGCCGCCCAATTGCTTGAGCGTGGCCATGGCCTCGCGACGGCCCGTGAGGATCTTGTGCGGGTAGCTCTGGTGGCCCACGTCCCAGACGATGCGGTCGTAGGGCGTGTTGAACACATGGTGCAGCGCCACGGTGAGTTCCACCGTGCCCAGGTTGGACGACAGGTGGCCACCGGTGCTGGACACGCTGTGAACCAGGAAATCGCGCAGTTCAACGGCCAGGGTCTTGAGCTGCGGGCGGGTGAGGCGCCGCACGTCCTGCGGGCTGGCGATGCTGTTGAGCAGGCTGTGCGGCATGGCGGTGCCGTCTTGCGGGCGTAGGGTCTGCGGCATGGCGGGCTCAGCTTTGGCGGTCCACGACCTTGTGGGCCAGCCAGTCGAGGCGGCCCGGGGCCACCAGGCCGGCACGGTTCAGCGCAGCCAGGGCCTGGTCGCGCAGCTCGCAGGCGTAGCGGTTGGCCTGGTCCAGGCCCAGCACCGACACGTAGGTGGGCTTGTTGTTGTCCAGGTCCTTGCCGGCGGTTTTGCCCAGCACATTGGAATCCTGCGTGACGTCGAGGATGTCGTCCACCACCTGGAAGGCCAGGCCGATGGCGGCGCCGTATTCCGCCAGCGCGGCCCAAGCCTCGGGCGTGCAATCGCCGCAAGCGGCTCCCATCAGCACGCTGGCCTGCAGCAGGGCGCCGGTCTTGCGGCGGTGCATGTCGCGCAGCGTCGCCTCGTCCAGCGGCTTGCCCACGCTGGCCAGGTCGATCGCCTGGCCGCCGGCCATGCCGGCGTGGCCGGCTGAGCGGGCCAGCAGGCGCACCAGGCGGGCCTGCAGCGCAGGGGCGATGCCCTCGTCGGGCGTCAGTACGTCGAAGGCCAGGGCCTGCATGGCGTCGCCGGCCAGCATGGCCTGGGCTTCGCCAAACTGCACATGCACGGTGGGCTTGCCGCGCCGCAGGGCGTCGTCGTCCATGCAGGGCATGTCGTCGTGCACCAGCGAGTAGGCGTGGATCAGTTCCACGGCCACAGCCGCGCGCATGGCGGCAAAGGCGTCGCCGTGCACGGCCTCGCAGGCCGACAGCACCAGCAGCGGACGCAGCCGCTTGCCGCCGTCCAGCACCGCGTAGCGCATGGCGTGGCCCAGGCCCACCGGCGCATCGGCCGGCACCAGGGCATCCAGTGCGGCCTCGACATCGGCCAGTTGGTGACGCAACCAAGCGTCGCTGTTGTCCATTTTCATGTTGTTGTCCAGGGCTTGAGCTGCCCTTCCTCCAGGACCTTCACCTGCTGCTCCACGGCCTGCAGCTTTGAGCGGCAAAATTCCAACAGCACCGCGCCGCGCTGATAGCTTTCCAGCAGCCGGTCCAGCGGCATTTGGCCGCCCTCCATGGCACCCAGCAGGCGGTCCAACTCGGCCAGGGCGTCCTCGTAGCTGACCGGCAGGTCAGGCGGGGTCTTGGCGGCAGTGGCGGGCGAGCGAGGCATTTCGGCTGGTGAAAAGCAAAGCGGAATTGTAGTCAGCCAGCCTTTCACGGGGCTGGTACAAGCTCTCCAGCCTTCAGGATTGGGGCCCCAAATGCGACATGCGCCCAGAACGGCGGATGCCTGGCCGCGCGCGGAACGCTAGAATTCTCCCCCCGCCTGCCCACCTGGGCGGGGAATTCACCATCATCTATCCCACCCGCGGGGCCACCGGGTGGGGGGTCGTCAGACATGTTTTTGGGAGATCCTGGGGATCATGTCGAACCTGAGCACTACGCTGGAAGCTCTGGAGCGCACGCGCTCTCAACTCTCCGTTTTCACCTATTTCGACGAGGCTTTGCTCCAGCGCGAGCAAGAACTCATCTTTCAGCACGGGCCGCGTTACCTGGCGCACGAGCTGTCCGTTCCCGAGATAGGCGACTTTTACGCCCTGCCGCAGGAAGGCGAGGGGCGCGCCCTGGTGCGCACGCCGCACGGGGTGGAATTGGTGTCCAACGTCTGCCGCCACCGCCAGGCCGTGATGCTGCGCGGCCGTGGCAACACGCGGGGCAACATCGTCTGCCCGCTGCACCGCTGGACGTATGACCTGCGGGGCCAACTGATCGGTGCGCCGCACTTCGACCACGACCCCTGTTTGCACCTGAACAACTACAAGGTGCGCACCTGGAACGGCATGGTGTTCGAGGACAACGGCCGCGACGTGGCCGCCGACCTGGCCAACCTGGGCCCGCGCGCCGACCTCGACTTCTCGGGCTATGTGCTCGACCACGTCGAGATGCACACCTGCAACTACAACTGGAAGACCTTCATCGAGGTCTACCTCGAGGACTACCACGTCGGCCCCTTCCATCCCGGTCTTGGCAACTTCGTCACCTGCGACGACCTGCGCTGGGAGTTCGGCAAGCACCACTCGGTGCAGACCGTGGGCATCCTCAACCAGCTGCAGCAGGCCGGCTCGCCGGTGTACCAGCGTTGGCGCGACGCGGTGATGCGTGTGAACGGCGGCGTGCCACCCAAACAGGGCGCGGTCTGGCTCACCTACTTCCCGAACATCATGGTCGAGTGGTACCCGCATGTGCTGACGGTGTCCACGCTGATCCCGCAGGGCCCGCAAAAGACCCTGAACGTGGTGGAGTTCTACTACCCCGAAGAGATCGCGGCCTTCGAACGCGACTTCGTGGAGGCCCAGCGCGCGGCCTACATGGAGACCTGCATCGAGGACGACGAGATCGGCGAGCGCATGGACGCCGGCCGCAAGGCCCTGCTGGAGCGCGGCGACGACGAGGTGGGCCCCTACCAGAGCCCCATGGAAGACGGCATGCGCCACTTCCACGAGTGGTACCGCCGTGTGATGGGCATGGGCCGCGCCTCTTGGTGAGGCGGGGGCACGCGAACAAATTTTCGCGGCCGGTGTAAGAAGTCCGGGGCAGGCGCGACGAAGTTGGGCAAGGCGCATGGCGCCAAGCGCTCAACTTCATCCCACCTGACCAGGAGACTTCCCATGTCCACCACCGCGACCTCCACCAAGACTTCCACCAAGACTTCCACCAAGACTTCCACCAAGACCTCCAGCTACGCCCTGGCCGCTGCGGCCGCCGCCCTGTTTGCCCTGGGCGCCGCCCCCACCGCACAAGCCGCCGACGACATGGGTGGCGTGCACTGCACCGGCGCCAACGCGTGCAAGGGCCACTCGGAGTGCAAGACCGCCAAGAACGAATGCAAGGGCCAGAACAGCTGCAAGGGACAGGGCTGGAGCATGGCCAAGACCGAGAAGGAATGCACCCAGGCCGGCGGCAAGGTCGAGAAGATGGCCATGTGATTCCGGGCCGGCCGTGAACACCACTTTGCACGGCTTCGGCCTGGGCCTGCGCACGGCCCACTACGCCGATTTCCAGGCCCGCCCCGCGCACGCGTGGGGCGTGGACTGGCTGGAAATCATTTCCGAGAACTACATGGTGCCGGGCGGCCCGCCGTTGGCCCACCTGGACGCCATACGCCGTGACACGCCCATGGTGATGCACGGCGTCTCGCTCTCGATCGGCAGCACCGACCCGCTGGACCTGGCCTACCTGCACGAACTGCGGCAACTCATCCACCGCGTGCAGCCGGCCTGGGTCTCGGACCACCTGTGCTGGACGGGCGTGGACCACCGCAACCTGCACGACCTGCTGCCCCTGCCCTACACCGAGGCCGCCCTGCGCCACGTGGCCGAGCGGGTGCTGCAGGTGCAGGACGCGCTGGGCCGGCGCCTGGTGCTGGAAAACGTCTCCAGCTACGTGGCCTGGGCCGACGACGAGATGGGCGAGGCCGAGTTCATCGCCGAACTGCTGCAGCGCGCCGACTGCGAGCTGCTGCTGGACGTGAACAACGTCTACGTCAGTTCAGTGAACCATGGCTTGGATGCCCGCGCCTTCATCGATGCCCTGCCGCCCCATCGCGTGCGCCAGATCCACCTGGCAGGCCACGAGGTGACGGACGAAGGCCTGATCGACACCCACGACCACCCGGTCTGCGACGCCGTGTGGGCGCTGTACCGCCACACCGTGCAGCGCCTGGGCGCCGTGCCCACCATGATCGAGCGCGACGACCACATCCCGCCGCTGCCCGAGTTGGTGGCCGAATTGAACATCGCCCGCCAGGTGGCAGCGGATGCCCTGCAAACCAGTGAGGCCCTGGCATGACGCCGCCACTCGCCGACCTGCAACGCCGCTTCGCGGCCGGCTTGGTGAGCGATGACCCCGCCCCTGCACTGGCCCTGCTGCGCCCGCTGCGTGGCTGGCCACCGCGCCTGGGCGCCTACCGCCACGCCTACCGCGCGCGGCTGACCGAAGCGCTGCGCAGCAACCACCCACTGCTGCACCGTGCGCTGGGCGACGACGCCTTCGACGCGCTGGCCCTGGGCTACATCGCGGCGCACCCCTCCACCCAACCGTCGATCCGCTGGTTCGGCCACGACCTGGCCGAGCACATGGCGGCCCTGCCCGAACCGCAGGCCCCACACCCGGCCCTGGTCGATCTGGCCCGCATGGAATGGGCCCTGGGCCTGGCCTTTGATGCCGCCGATGCAGCGCCCCTGTCCCGCGAGGCCCTCGCCACCCTGCCGCCCGAGGCCTGGGCCCTGCAGCACCTGCAATTCCACGCCTCGGTGCACTGCCTGGGCCTGCAGTGGCAGGTGGAGCCCTTGTGGCAAACGCTGACCCACGATGCCGAAGCACAGGCCGACGCCCCCCACGCGCAGGACCACTCGCTGCTGGTGTGGCGCCACGGTACCGGCCCACGCTGGCGGTCGCTGGCCGCCCCAGAGGCCACCCTGCTGCGAGCCGCCCTGGCTGGCCAGACCCTGGCGGGCCTGTGCACGTTGGCGGCAGCGCACGCCCCACCCGAGCAGGCGCCCGCCAGCGTGGCGGCCACGCTGCACCGCTGGCTGGCCGACGGCCTGGTGTGTGGCTTGAGCACCAAGAGCGGTTGATAAAGGGCAAGGCGACCCTGCTTCTCCACGCCCGGCGAGGGCCTGCGGCGGTATCCTCGACAGATCGTGTCAATACGGGCTCTCCCGAGCCGATTTGTCGTGGATCAGCATTTCCTCACCCCCTTGTTCTCGCCCCGCTCCATCGTGGTCTTCGCGGGCGACCCCGAGCAGCAAAGCAACGCCGTGCCCATGGCGCGTGCCCTGCTGGCCGAGCTGACCAGCAATGGCTTCAAGGGCGAGGTGAACTACCTCGACATCGAGATGACGGGCACGCTGTCGGACCTCGCGCACTCGCGGGCCGACCTGGCCATCATCGCCCTGCCCCACGAACAGATTGAACCAGCACTTGAAATCGCCGGCCGCATCCGCTGCCGTGCGGCGTTGGTGCTCTCGTCCAACCTGCCCTCGGCCCAGTGCGCCGCGCTGCACACGGTGGCCAAGCGCCACGGTGTGCAACTGCTGGGCCCCAACAGCCTGGGCTTCCAGCGCCCCCACCTCAAGCTCAACGCCAGTGTGGCCGGCCCGCTGGCCACGCCGGGGCCGCTGGCCCTGGTGTCGCAATCCGGCGCGCTCACCTCGTCGGTGCTCGACTGGGCTCGGCAGAACGGCGTGGGCTTCTCCACCGTGGTCTCGCTGGGCGCCAACACCGCCGTCGACCTGGCCCAGGTGCTGGATTTCCTGGCGTCCGATGGCAACACCCACTCCATCCTGGTCTACATGGAGGGCATCACCCATGCCCGCCGCTTCATGAGCGCGCTGCGCGCCGCCGCGTCCATCAAGCCGGTGGTGGTGATGAAGGCTGGCCGCAAGCCGGCCGGCAGTTCGGCCGCGCTCACCCACTCGGCCGCCATCGTCGGCGCGGACGACGTGTTCGAGGCCGCGCTGCGCCGTGCCGGCGTGGTGCGCGTGCGCGCCTTCACGCAGATGTTCTCGGCCGCCAAGTGCCTGGCCTCGCGCTACCGCCCGGTGGGCAAGCGCCTGGCCATCGTCACCAACGGCGGTGGCCCCGGCGTGCTGGCCGCCGACTGGACCAACGAGATCGGCCTGGAAGTGGCCAAGCTCGAAGGCCCCACCCGCAACGCCCTGGCCCCGCTGCTCTCGCCCCATGCCTCGCTGACGCAGCTGATCGACCTGGGCGAGGAAGCCACCGCCGCCCACTACCGCGCGGCCGTGGAGGCCTGCGGCAGCGACAGCGGCGTGGACGGCGTGCTGGTCATCTACTCGCCCAAGCCCGCCGCCTACACCGGCGCCAACCCCGAGGAGATCGCCCAGGCGGTCATCGACGGCTCGGCCAAGCTGGGCAAGCCCATCATCGCCTGCTGGATGGGCGACAACGCCGTGGCCGGCGCGCGCAAGCTGCTCAACGCCAAGCCCCTGCCCAGCTTCCGCACGCCCGAGGCTGCGGTGGACGCCTTCGGCAACATCGCCAGCTTCTACCAGAACCAGCAGTTGCTGCAGCAGACCCCGCCGCCGCTCAGCACCCTGGCCACGCCCGACGCCGAGGGTGCGCGCCTGCTGATCGAGAGCGTGCTGGCCGAGCGCCGCCGCGTGCTCACCGAGATGGAGTCCAAGGCCCTGCTGGCGGCCTTCCACATCCCCGTCTCGCGCACCACGCTGGCCCGCACCGCCAACGAGGCCATGCTGATCGCCAGCCAGGCGGGCTACCCGGTGGCGCTGAAGATCGACTCACCCGACATCAGCCACAAAAGCGACGTGCAGGGTGTGGCGCTGAACATCTCCTCGGCCACCCAGGTGCGCGACACCTTCAACGACATGCTGGCCACGGTGGGCAAGGTCAAGCCGGGCGCGCGCATCAACGGCGTCACCATCCAGCCCATGAGCGGCAAGCCGCGCGGGCGCGAGCTCTACATCGGCCTCACCACCGACGACCCCTTCGGCCCCGTCATCACCTTTGGTGCCGGCGGCACCATGATCGAGCTGATCGACGACCAGGCCATGGAGCTGCCGCCGCTGAACCAGTTCCTGGCACGCCGGCTGATCGAACGCGCCCGTGTGGCCGAGACGCTGCAGCACTGGCGCGGCGCCCCACCGGTGAACATGGACGCGCTGGAGCAGGTGCTGTTGCGCGTGTCTGAAATGGTCTGCGCGCTGCCGCAGCTGCGCGAGATGGACATCAACCCCATCATCGTGGACGAGGACGGCGCCATCGCGGTGGACGCGCGCATCGTCATCGAGCACGCCGGCCCGCAAACCCAGGCCTACCACCACCTGGCCATCCTGCCCTACCCGGCCGGCCTGGAGCGCGAGTGGCCCATGAAGGGCGGCGACCTCTACACCATCCGCCCCATCCAGCCCGACGACGCGCAGATGCTGCAAGACCTGGTGCGCGGCCTCAAGCCCGAGAGCCGCTACTTCCGCTTCGTGAGCTCGATGCAAGAGCTGCCGGCGCGCATGCTGGCCCGCTACACGCTGATCGACTACGACCGCGAGATGGCGCTCACCGCCATCCACCGCACCCGCACCGTGCACGAAGACGGCAGCTTCACCGAGACCGAGCAGATCATCGGCGTCTCGCGCTACATCACCAACCCGGATCAAACCACCTGCGAGTTCTCGCTGGTGGTGGCCGATGCCTATGGCGGCCAGGGCCTGGGCAGCCGGTTGATGCTGAGCATCATGGACGTGGCGCGCAGCAAGGGCCTGGCCGAGATCGAAGGCCTGGTGCTGGCCAACAACGACGGCATGCTGCGGCTGATGCGCAGCCTGGGCTTCCACATCAAGGCCTTCCCCGAGGACGCCGACTTCAAGCTCTGCACCAAGACCCTGTAAGCCCATGCAAGACCGCGCCGATAGAATGTACGGTTGGCTTTTGATCCCTCTGGAGGAAACATGATCGACGAGAACGACGACGGTGCCCGCGTGGGCGTTTGGACGGTGTTCGGCATCATCACGCTGCTGCTGTTCGGCCTGATCGGTGGCCTCGCCATCCGTCAATCGCACAAGGCTGCTGCCCCTGCCGCCGCGCCCGCTGCCGCCGCCGAAGAGGCCCTGCTGGACGGCCCCGCTGCGGGCGAGCTGGCCGGCACCGTGTTCTTCGCCTCGGGCGCCGCCGCCCTGCCGGCCGGCGCCGCCGCCGAAGTGGCCAAGGCCAAGGCGGCCCTGGACGCCGCCCCCGCCAAGAAGCTGGTGCTCTCGGGCTACCACGACGCCTCGGGCGACCCGGCCAAGAACGCCGAGCTGGCCAAGGAACGTGCCAAGGCCGTGCGCGCTGCGCTGCAGGCCGCCGGCGTGGACGCCGCCCGCGTGGCGCTGCGCAAGCCCGAATCCACCCAGGCCGCTGGCGATGCCCAGGAAGCGCGCCGTGTTGAAATGCGCCTCGTCGACTGAGACCCGCCGCACTGCACCCGAAGCCGCCCTTCGAGGCGGCTTTTTTGACCCCGCTTCTCTTTCACCCACCATGGCCGGCATCCACATCACCGACATCGAGTCGGCCATCAACTGGTGGCGAAAGAAGAACCCCTCCGACGGCCTGCGGGCCTGCGCCGAGGTGCGCGCGCTGGGCGAGGTCTATGCGCTGATGGTCTACCACCGCGAGAGCGAGGCCGATGAGCGGAGCATGCCCGCTGCCGCCCGCACCGCCTGGCTGGCTTGGTACGCCAGCACGCCCGATGCACCCTGCATCGCCATCTGCTCCACCGCCCAGGGCGACCCCCTCTGCAAGGGCTGCGGCCGCACCGAGGACGAGGTGCAGCATTGGCCCACCCTCAGCCCCGGCGAGAAGCGCGCCGTGTGGCGCCGCATCACGCTGGACGCCACGGCCTGGCGCTTCAACCGCTACGCCGAGCGCGCCCGCCATGCCAGCGGCGTGGACCACCCGCCACCGGATGCCTTCGGGCCTGGGGTGGCGGGAGGATTCCCGCCTGCGCGGGAATGACGGCGCTGGATGGTCCGGCAAGCTTCTTTCTCATGAACCCCACCTCTCGCTTCGCCGCCGACGTGCGCCGCCTCGTTCCGCTGGCCTGGCCGGTGTTCATCGGCCAGTTGGCGGTGCTGGCCTTCAGCACCATCGACACCGTGCTGGTGGCCCGCCACTCGCCGGCCGACCTGGGCGCCTTCGCCGTGGGTGCAGCCGCCTACATCACCGTGTTCGTGGGGCTGATGGGCGTGGTGCTGGCCGTTTCGCCCGTGGTGGGCCAGCTCTTTGGCGCCGGCAAGCTGGCGGCGGCGGGGGATGAGTTGCACCAGGGCCTGTGGCTGTCCCTGCTGCTGTCGGTTCCGGGCTCGGCGCTGCTGGTGTTCCCGCAGCCCTTCCTGTGGCTGGCCCATGCGTCGCCCGAGATGGCGCAGAGTGTGCGCGGCTACCTGCTGGCGCTGGCGGTGTCGCTGCCGGCCTCGCTGGTGTTCACGGTCTACCGGGCCTTCAACACCGCCGTTTCGCGTCCCAAGGCGGTGATGGCCCTGCAGGTGGCCGGCCTGGCGGTGAAGCTGCCGCTCTCGGCCGCGCTGGTGTTCGGCGTGCCGGCCCTGCACATCCCCGAGCTGGGTGTGACCGGTGCCGGCCTGGCCACGGCCGTGGCCATGTGGGCGCAGATGCTGGCCGGCGCTTGGGTGCTGCACCGAGACCGCTTCTACGACCCATTCGACCTGTGGGGCCGCGGCCTGCATGCGCTGCACTGGCCGGCCATCCGCAGCCTGCTGCGCCTGGGCTTGCCCATCGGCCTGTCCATCCTCATCGAGGTCAGCGCCTTCAGCTTCATGGCGCTGTTCATCGCCCGCCTGGGCACGGTGCCGGTGGCCGGCCACCAGATCGCCATGAACCTGGTGTCGCTGATGTTCATGCTGCCGCTCTCGCTGGCCAATGCCGGCAGCACCCTGGTGGCGCAGCGCGTGGGTGCGGGCGACATGGCCGACGCCAAGCGCCTGGGCTGGCACGCCGTGCAACTGGGGGCACTGGTGGCCGCCGTGTTGAGCACCGCCGTGTTCCTGGGCCGCGAACGGGTGATCGGCCTGTACACCCGCGACGCGGCGGTGGCGGCCGCCGCGCTGCCGCTGCTGGCCTGGCTGGCGCTGTTCCATGTGACCGACGCCATCCAGACCATCGCCGCCTTCGTGCTGCGGGCCTGGCGCATCGCCGTGGTGCCCATGGTGATCTACGCCGGCACGCTGTGGGCCGTGGGCCTGGGCGGCGGCTACGCACTGGCCTTCAACCTGGCCGGCGATGTGCCACTGGCCCTGCGCGGCGCCACCGGCTTCTGGATGGCCGCCACCGCCAGCCTGGTACTGGCCAGCCTGGCCATGACCAGTTTCATGGCCTGGGTGCTGCGCAAGCGGTAGGCGGGCGCTGGCCTCTTACGGCATTGCGTTCAAAGATCAAGCGTGGTTTGCAGGGTCGCGGATCGGCGCACAGCCGTCGGTGGTTCTCGCGCCCCAGCTCTGTGTGCGGTGGTGCAGGTGGCCCGGGGTTCGTTCTCCGGGTCAGGCTCGCGGAACACGGCCCGTGCCCTTGGCAGGTCTGGGCAACCTTGCATTCCCGACGCACCCGCCTGCTCAGCGTCCCGCGAATGGCCCCTGCGCCCGAACCCCAAACCACCTGCCCCGCCAGGCACCGCGGCGCCCCACCAGGTGAACCACCACCGACACAGGTTGCAGGGCCCTGGTGGTGCCTACGGACAGAGGGCACATTCGCGTGTGGGTTGACAGCGGCGAGGGCCAAGGCGGGACAAGAGCGCGCAGGTGCGACCGGGGGCACGGTGCTGGTCCGCGAGGAGCCCGTTGGCCGAAGGCGCCGCCGCTGCGCTGCTGCAGCCGACGCCGAAAACCTGGATTCCCGCCTACGCGGGAATGACGAGGCCGGGTGCGGAGATGACGGCAACGCGCCGGGACCAGCCGCTGGTCGCCGCAGCACTCTTTTGTTGTTGAACGCAGAGGCGTATCAGTTGGCCAGCAAGCGCTCGGACGGCAAGGTGAGCGTGAAGCAGCTGCCCCCGCCCTCGCGCGCCGTGCAGGCCACACTGCCGCCATGGAACTGGGCGATCTGGCGCACCAGGGCCAGGCCCAGGCCCACACCACCTTCGCGCTCGGCGTGGCCGGGAAGGCGGTAGAAGGGTTCGAAGATGCGCTCGCGCAGGTCGTCGGGCACGCCGGCGCCGCGGTCGAGCACGCTCAGGCACGCCTCACCCGAGGCGCCATCGCGCTCCAGCGTCACCGCCACCGGTTGGCCACCGCCATAGCGCTGCGCGTTCTCCAGCAGGTTGCGCACGGCGCGGCGCAGCAGGCGGTCGCTGCCGCGCACGGTGAGGGCGTCGCCGTCCACCTCGGCGCCGTTGCGCGAGGCCGCTTCCACGGCCAGGCCCAGCAGGTCCACCGGGTCATCCAGGTCCATGGGAGCGCCGGCATCCAGCCGACTGGACAACAGCACCTCCTCCACCAGTGCGTCCAACTCAGCGATGTTGGTGTGCACCTCGCGCACCAGCTTGTGCTGCTGGGCTGGCGCTGCGCCATCCAGCATGGACACGGCCATCTTCAGCCGCGCCAGCGGTGAGCGCAGTTCGTGGCTGGCGTTGGCCAGCAGGCTGCGGTTGGACTTGAGCAGGGTCTCGATGCGCTCGGCCGCCTGGTTGAAGCTGCCAGCCACGGCCGCCACCTCGTCGCGCCCCACCACCGCCACCCGGTGCTGCAGATGGCCCTGGCCGAAGGTTTCCACGCCCTGGCGCAACACCTCCAGGCGGCGGGTGAGGTGGCGCACCACCGGGTAGGCCCCGGCCGCAATGGCCAGGAACAGCACCAGCAGCAGGCCCACCAGCACCAGGCTGGACGGCCAGTCGTGCGGCAGGAAGGCAAACAGCGGCTGCGCCCCAACCGGCAGGCCGCCCGGGCCGCGCACATCAGCGGGCCCACGCGGTTCGCGCTCACGCAGCGCCCCCGGGCCGTCCCGGTTCAATCGACCCGCAGGCGGGCGCAGCATCCACAGGCGCCGGCCATCGTCAAAGCGTATCGATGTGCTGCGGCCTGCCACGTGCCCGTCGGCCTCGCGCCGCGCATAGAAATCGCTGGTGGCCACACGCTGGCCCCGGGCGTCGTCCAGCGCCAGCGGCACGCGCAGGCGGTCAGACCATTCCTGCAGGGCCTTGTCCTGCACTTCCGGCTCGGCACTGGCCGGTGGCAGCGAGCTCTGGATGAGCTGGGCCATGTTCTGGATGCGCTCGGCCTGTGCCGCTTCCACGCGGCTGCGCTCCTGCGCCAAATGGGTCTGCACCAGCCACCCCGCGGCCAGCGCGAACAGCGCCAGCGTGGCCACCACGGTGAGCCAGATGCGGAGGTACAGCGCTTTCACAGTGCCACCGGCCGGCAGGGCGCCGTCACTCGCTGTCCTGCTTGCGGGCGAAGACGTAGCCGGTGCCGCGCACCGTGAGCACCCGCTTGGGGTTCTTGGCGTCGTCCTCGATCACCGAGCGGATGCGCGAGACATGCACGTCAATGGAGCGGTCGAAGGCGTCCACCGGGTGGCCCTTGAGCGCGTCCATGATCTGGTCGCGGCTCAGCACCCGGCCGGGGCTTTGCGCCAACACCACCAGCAGGTCGAACTGGTGGCTGGTGAGGTCGCAGCGCGCGCCGTCCAGGCGGGCCTCACGGGCACCCAGGTCGATCTCCAGGCGGCCAAAGCGCAGCACGTCGTCGGTGGCGGCCTCGGGTTGGGCGCGGCGCAGCAGGGCGCGTACCCGGGCCAGCAGCTCGCGCGGCTCGAAGGGCTTGGGCAGGTAGTCGTCAGCGCCAATCTCCAGGCCCAGGATGCGGTCCAGCGGTTCGCCGCGGGCAGTGAGCATCAGCAGCGGCAGGCGACGGGTGCGGGTGTCATTGCGCAGCTCCCGGGTCAGGTCCAGCCCGTCGCCGTCGGGCAGCATCAGGTCCAGCACCAGGGCATCGAACGGGCTGCTGCGCAGCGCCTCCCGGCCGGCAGCCAGCGAGGCGGCAGCAGTCACGTCAAAACCGTTCCCGCGCAGGTAATCACCCATCATCGCGGTGAGGCGGTTGTCGTCGTCGATCAGGAGAAGGCGGTTGTTCTGCATGGGGCATCTGGTGGGCGAACGCCTGGGCTCAGGCGGGGATTCCGACCCATCATGGTGCGCCCTTGATGTTGAGCGCCGGCCGTGAGCACCGTAAAGATCTGTGAACCCAACCCCGAAAACACAAACGCCCGCACAACCTTGAAAGTTGGGCGGGCGTGGATGGTTGTGGCGGAGAGGGTGGGATTCGAACCCACGGTACCTTGCGGTACGCCTGATTTCGAGTCAGGTACATTCGACCACTCTGCCACCTCTCCTGAATTCGGTGCACCTGTGGTCAACGGGTGAAGCCGCAGATTCTAGCCCAAGTCTGGCGGGTGGCCAGCAGCCTCACTCAAAACTCTCGGCAAAGGCGTCGTCGCCCCGCATCAGCGCCAGCAACTCTTCAGGGGGTGGCGCGCTGCGCACGCCTTCACCGTCGAGGATGCTGTCGGCCAGTTCGCGCTTGCTCTGGTGCAGCGTGATGATGCGTTCTTCCAGCGTGCCCTCGCGCACCAGGCGGTACACCGTCACCGGGCGCTGCTGGCCGATGCGGTGGGCGCGGCCGCTGGCCTGGTCTTCGGCGGCCGGGTTCCACCAGGGGTCGGCGATGACCACGTAGTCGGCCACCGTGAGGTTGAGGCCGAAGCCGCCGGCCTTGAGGCTGATGAGGAAGAGGTCGCCCTCGCCCGCTTGGAAAGCATCGACGCGCTTGGTGCGCTCGGCGGAGGGCGTGCTGCCATCCAGGTACTGGTAGGCGATGCCGGCGGCGTCCAGCGGCTCGCGCAGCAGGGTGAGGAAGTCGACGAACTGGCTGAACACCAGGGCCTTGTGGCCGTTGGCCACCAACTCGGCGGCGAGCTCGGCAAAGGCCTGCACCTTGGCACCCGGCATCTTCAGCGCGGGGCTCACCAGGCGCGGGTCGCAGGCTGCGCGGCGCAGCCGTGTGAGGCCGGCCAGGATGTTCATCTGCGCCTGGCCGGCGGCGTCGCCGCTCAGGGCCTTCTCGGCCTCGATCAGCGTCTCGCGGCGCAGGGCCTCGTAGTGCGCGGCCTCTTGCGCGTCGCTGGGGATGCGCAGAACCAGCTCGGTGCGCGGCGGCAAATCATCGAGCACCTGGGCCTTGGTGCGGCGCAGGATGAAGGGCGCGATCAGGCGGCGCAGCGTGCGCTGGGCGTGGCGGTCTTTCTGCCGCTCGATCAGCGCGACAAAGCGCTCGCCAAAGCGGTGGGCCGTGCCCAGCAGGCCGGGGTTGCAGGCGTTCATCACGCTCCAGAGCTCGGCCAGGCGGTTTTCGATGGGCGTGCCCGAGAGCGCCAGCCGGAAACCCGCGCGCAACTCATACACCGCCTGGCTGCGCTTGGCGGCGGCGTTCTTGATGGCCTGGGCCTCGTCCAGCACCAGGGTGGCCCACTCGCGTGCGGCAAAGGCGGGGCCGTCGTTCAGCAACATGGGGTAGGAGACCAGCACCACGTCCTGCTTCTTCAGCTTCTTGAGTTGCTCTGCACGTTCGCCGGGCGCGCCGCCTTCGGCGTAGAGCTGCACCTTGAGCGAGGGGGCAAAGCGCGCGGCCTCGGCGCGCCAGTTGCCCAGCAGCGAGGTGGGGGCGACGATAAGTGCCGGGCCCAGCTTGGCGCGGGCCAGCAGCACGGCCAGCGATTGCAGCGTCTTGCCCAGGCCCATGTCGTCGGCCAGGCAGGCACCCAGGCCGGCGTGGGCCAGGCGCATCGCCCATTCGAAACCTTCTTCCTGGTAGGGCCGCAGCGTGGCCTGCAAGGTGGCGGGCACGGCGGGCACGATGCGGCGCGCGTCGTCCAGTGCCTGCAGGCGGTTGCTGAAGCCGGCGTCGACCTCCACCTGTGCGCCGGCCACGGCTTGTTGCAACCAAGGCGCGGCCAGTACCGGCACGCGCAAGTCGGCCAGGCTGTGGCCGCGCTGGGCATGCGATTCGGTGACGGCAGCGAGGTCGTCCATGCGCTCGCGCAGCTCTTGCGTCAGCGCCAGGTAGCGGCCGTCGCCCAGCGGCATGAAGCGGCTCTTGTGCGTGGTGGCCCAGCCCAGCAGTTGCTGCAGGCTCACCACCAGTTCTTCGTCCACCTTGAGCTCGCCCTGCAGGCCCAGCCAGTCTTGCTTGGTTTGCACCTTGAGGCTCAGTTGCCCGATGGCGCCGGGGGTGACGCGCACCGGGCGGCCCTGCGGCCAGTCCAGCGCGGCCACGGCGTTCAGTGTGTGCAGGCGCTCCACCAGGGCCAGCGCGAGCTCGGGGTCGTCGATCAACCACTCGCAGGGCGCGTTGGGCGGTGGCTCGTCCAGCATGGGGCAGGCGTCCAGCACGGCTTCCAGCGCGTTGCGCTCGGCGGGCAGGTGGCGTTGCACGCCCAGTTGTTCACCACGCAACAGCGTCACCAGCCGCGCGCGGCCGCTGCCGGGCACCAGGCGCGGGCCGTCGGCGGCGTAGTCCATGCCGTAGGGGAAGGCCACCAGCCGCAGTTGCAGGCCGTCGCCCACGGGTTGCAGCTCGGCGCGCAGGCGGGCTTCGGCCAGCAGCTCGCGCGCGGCCTGCGCAGCGGTGGCGTCGTCGGCCAGGATGCGGAAGTGCGTGCCCAGGCCGGTGAGCACCTGCTGCAGTTGCACGGCGCCGCGCTCGGGGATGTCCAGGCCGTTCACGCCCAGCAGTTGCGCGGCACGCTTTTGCGCCGGGTTGAGCTGGATGACCTGGGCCCGTTGCGGGCCGTCGCGCAGCACGGTGATGAGGCGCAGCGCCTCTTGCTCCTTCAGCTCGGCGGCACTGGCGCCCCAGCCAAACTGGGCCTCGTCCTTGGCCACGTGCATGGCCGGGCGCATGCGCACGCGCAGCAGCTCGCCCTCGCGCAGCACCTCCAGCTCGGGGCTGGCCTGGGTGATTTCCACCAGTTGCTCGGGCTGGTCGGCAAAGGCCACGCTGGGGTGGCCTACCAGGGCCAGCATGGCGCTGGCCAGGTCCAGGCGCAAGCTGCGGCCGTAGGTCTCCTGCTTGATGCACACGGCCACCTTGGTGTCGTGCGCGGCCAGCGCGGCCGAGGTCTTGTGCAGGCGCGAGAGCGCCACCTCCTTGGGCTTGCTCCAGCCGCGCGCGCCCTGCTTCTGTTCCATGGCCGCGATGGCCTGCACCTGGCCCTGCGGACCCAGCGACACCAGCCACAGCAGGCGCGTGGCGTCGCCGCCTGCAGCCGGGCCGGCGGACGCGGTGATGGCGGCCAAGGCCGAGAGCGCGGTCTGCCAGCGCTCTTCACCGGCGGGCACGAAAAAGCCGGGCGGCGCGCCCTCGCCGGCCAGCACCTGCATGGCGGCGTCGAGCTGCTGGGCCAGCACGCTGCAGCCCATGCTGCTGAGCGACACCTTGAGCCGGCCGGCCGCGTCAGCCTCGGGCGCGGTGAGCGGCTCGGCCTGGGCCCCTTCCTTGAGCCAGGCGCGCATCAGCCAGCGCCAGGGGTCCAGCGGCGAGAGGTAGTGGTGGCCGTCGGGGCTGTGGCGGGTGATGTAGGGCTTGAACGGTGCGAGGTCGCGTGGCGACTCGCCCAGCTTCACCTTGATGGCCAGCGCGATGAAGCCGTGCGGCCCCTCCAGCACCGGCTCGCGCTTGCCACCCTCACTCAGGCAGAACTTCAGCGCCTTGGCCAGGTGCGCCGGCGTGCGCTGGGCCAGCAAGGCCAGCGCGTAGGGCACGGTGAGCAGGGCCGACGCCACGCCGCGCCGCTTGCCGCTGAGCTTGCGCAGCCGCGCCTGGGCTTCGTCGCCGGCAGCTTCGGCGGCCGCCCACTGGCCGCGCCAGGCCAACTGCGCCGCGTGCAGCGCCAGTTGCCGGGCCTGGGCCAGGGGGGCGTCCTCACCCGCCAGCGCCGGGGCCAGCAGCGGGTCGATCTGATCGCTGCGGTCGGTGAGCGTCAGGTGCTCGGCCAACAGCCAGCGCAGTGCGTGGGTGTGGGACGCCGTGTCGTCTTGCAGCAGCGCCAGGGCCTGGTCCACCAGCGGCGGCACGTGGGCGCCGTCCAGGCTCACCAGGGCCTGCTGCAGGCTGCGCTGCAAACGGTCCACCCGCAGCGTGGGGTGCAGGCGCGGCAGCAGGCTGGTGTCCAACGCGGGCGGCAGCACCACATCGGCCAGTTCGTCCAGGCCATAGCTGGCCCAGGGCTGGCGGGCGATCAGGCTTTGCAGGGACTCGGACGAGGCGCCGCCCAGCGCGTCCAGCCGCAGCCGCGCCACCATGGCCTCGAAGTGGGGAAACGGCCGGTAGGCGGTGAGCAGATGGGCCTGCGCGGGGTAGCCGTCCACATAGGCCAGGGCCACGCGCAAGGCTTCGGCATCGTGCGCGGCGAGCAGGCTGTTCCACACGAGGCCCAGGTGTTCGACGGCCACTGTCCAGTAGCCGGGCCGCCGCACGTCAGAAGCCAGCCAGCCCGCGCGGCTCAGCGCCAGCATGGTGTCGCGCACAGCTTCTTGCGTGGGGCGAGGGTTCAGGCCGGGGCGCAGTTGGGCGTCGTGCAGCAGCTGGTAGACCCAGGTGCGCGGGCGCGCCAGGCCGCCCAGGGCAAAGGCGTGCAACACGGCGCGCTCCAGGGGTGGCAGGGCGGTCGGATCAAGGGGGGCGGCGGAGTCGGACACGGCGTATGCAGAGCAGCTGAGCGCGCATTGTCGTCGCCCGCCATGAGGCAACATGCGGCCATGCGGCCCGCCCCCCTGCCCGACCACGCCCCCTGCCCCTGCGGCCGTGCCCAGGGCGCCCGCCAGCCCGCCCCACGCCGCTACGTGGATTGCTGCGGCCGTTGGCACGCCGGCCCGCAGCAGTTGCAGGCGCCCGACGCCGAAGCCCTCATGCGCTCGCGCTACAGCGCCTTTGTGCTGGGCCTGGCGGACTACCTGCTGGCCACCTGGCACCCGCGCACCCGCCCCGCCGCGCTGGCTCTGGACGAGCCCGGCCTGCGCTGGCTGGGGCTGGACCTGAAGCGCCACGTGGCGGTGGGCCCCAGCCACGCCACGGTGGAGTTCGTGGCCCGCAGCAAGCAGGGTGGCCGCGCCCACCGCCTGCACGAGACCAGCCGCTTCGAGCACAGCACCGCCGCTGGCGAGCCCGCCCGGTGGCTGTATGTGGACGGCGACCTGCATGCAGCCTGAGCCCACCGTGGCGGCGGACGCACCGCCGCCCCTGCCCGTGATCTACCGCGACGAACACCTCATCGCCGTGCACAAGCCGGCCGGCCTGCTGGTGCACCGCAGCGGGCTGGACGCGCACGAGTTCGACACCGCCGTGGAGCGCCTGCGCTGCCAGTGGGCCGGCCCGCCGCCCGCCTTCCTGGCGCCCGCGCACCGGCTGGACAAGGGCACCTCGGGTGTGCTGGTGTTCGCGCTCAGCAGCGAGGCCGCGCGGCGGCTGGGCGCCGCCTTCGAATCCGACGCCACCCACAAGCGCTACCTGGCCCTGGTGCGCGGCTGGCCCGAAGCGCAGGTGGTGGTGGACCACCCGCTGGCCCGCGACCCCGAGCTTCCCAGCGCCGGGCAGCCGCAGCTGGAGGCCTGCACCCGTTTCACGCGCCTGGCCCGCGTCGAATGGCCGTTCATCAGCGACGCGCGCCACGCCACGACGCGCCACGCGGTGATGCTGGCCGAGCCCGAGCAGGGCCGGCGCCACCAGATCCGCCGCCACCTCAAGCACATGGCCCACCCCATCCTGGGCGACGCCACGCACGGCAAGGGGCCGCTCAACCGGGCCTGGGCGCAGTGGGTGGGCACGAGCCGGCTGTGGCTGCACGCCTGGCAACTGCAACTGCCGCACCCGGCCGACGGCCACCCGCTGACGCTGACGGCCGAGCCCGGCCCCGAATGGCAAGCCTTGGCCGCGCACGGCCAGTGGCAAGAGCCGCTGAACCTCCGGGCTGTCCCACTGGGCCAGCACTGACACAATCGCCGCCCCATGCACCCCGGACTTGTCGCCGCCGCCCTCGCCTACGTGATCTGGGGCGTGTTCCCGCTCTACTTCCACCACCTGGCCGACGTGCCGCCACTGGAGATGGTGCTGCACCGCTCGGTCTGGTCGCTGGTGTTCGTGCTGGGCGTGCTGGCCTGGCAGCGGCGTTGGCGCTGGCTGGCCGACGTGGTGAGGCAGCCACGCGTGCTGGCCACCTTCGCCGCCAGCACGGTGTTCCTCTCGGCCAACTGGCTGCTCTATGTGTGGGCGGTGCAGCAGGGCCGCGTGGTGGAGGCCAGCCTGGGCTACTTCATCAACCCGCTGTTCAACGTGCTGCTGGGTGTGATGGTGCTGGGCGAGCGCCCGCGCCCACTGCATTGGGTGGCTGTGGGCATCGCTGCGGCCGGTGTGCTGTGGCTGGGCTGGCTGGCCGGTGCGCCGCCGTGGATCTCATTGGGCCTGGCGGCCAGCTTTGGCCTCTACGGCCTGCTGCGCAAGACGGCCACGTTGGGCGCGCTCGAAGGCCTGGCGTTGGAGACGCTGATGCTGGCGCCGCTGGCCGTGCCCGCTCTGCTGTGGGCCGGCCTGCACGGCGGCAGCGTGGCCACGGCCGATGGGCCGCGCTGGCTGTGGCTGGTGGCGGCCGGGCCGCTCACCGCCGTGCCGTTGCTGCTGTTTGCGTTTGGCGCGCGCCGCGTGACGCTGGCCACGCTGGGCTTGTTGCAGTACCTGGGGCCCACCATCCAGTTCGGTTTGGGGGTGTGGGTGTTTCACGAGGCCTTGCGGCCCGAGCGCTTGGTGGGCTTTGGGCTGATCTGGCTGGCGCTGGCGTTGTACAGCGCCGAGAGCCTGCGGGCCCTGCGCCAGCAGCGCTGAAAACCAGCGTTGTTCGGGCTTTGTGAGTTCGCGCAGGGGTCGATATTGAGGGGCATCCCCACCCGACTTGGTCTTGCCATGCTTCGCCTCAACCACACCTTGCGACTCTCGCCCGTCGACCTGGACCTGTTCGAGGCTTTGACCGGGCCCGGCCAGCCCGCGCCCACCACGGTGGCCGACTACAACCAGCGCCTGCGCCTGGCGGTGCAGACCTGGAACCAGTGCCCCTCCCGGGATGAGCGCTACCTGGGGGTGATCGCGAACAGCCTGCTGCTCGATGAAGACGACTGCACCTCGGTGATCGACCAGTCGAAGCTCCAGCCCATTTGGCACTGACTCGCCGCACTGCGCCTTCGATGGAAGGCGCAGCGGCGTCAGTGGTGTGCCGGCATCACCGCCGGCATGGCGTATTCGCGGCCGACCACGGTGCGGGCGTAGAAGTAGTTCTCGCGCGCGGTGTCGCTCAGGGTGTCCAGGTCCACATGGCCCTGGGCGTCACAGGGAAAGGCCATGGCCCGGCCCTGGTTGAACAGCGACTGGAAACGCAGTTCGAAATCTTCGGCCGGCAAGGCCGGTGCTAAGGCAAAGAGGCTCACGTCAGGCTCCACAGGGCGGCACCATCCGATGCCACAGTGCCATAACTGTGCGCCCCGGCCCTTCGGTTGACAGTCGGACCGGCGCGGTGTGCCTTGTAGGTGTTTTTCCCGCGCGCATGTGCGTGCTGCGCCGACAGCACCGCTCGGCGCAATTCAGGGCCTTTCAGCGCCCGCGCAGGCGCTGCGCCAGTGTCACCACCGCCAGGGCCAGCGCACCGGCCGCGATGCCAGCCGCCCCTTCGAGCAGGGCATTCACGGCCACGCCGTCCAGCGGGGCGATGGCCTGTTGCAACGCATGGTGCAGGCTGGGCAGGCCGTGCAGCAGGATGCCGCCGCCCACCAGGAACATGGCCACTGTGCCGGCGATGGCCAGGGCCCGCATCAGCCAGGGTGCTGCCCCCACCAGCCCGGTGCCCAGGCGGCGCACAACGCGCACGCTGGCGCCCTCGCCGGGCCGGCGCGCCAGGTACAGGCCCAGGTCGTCGAGCTTGACGATGGCGCCCACCAGGCCGTAGACACCAATGGTCATCAGCACGGCGATGCCGGCCAGCACCAGGGCGCGGGTGAGCAGCGGCTGGTCGGTCACGAAGCCCAGCGTGATGACGATGATCTCGGCCGAGAGCACGAAATCGGTGCGGATGGCGCCGGCCACGCGCTCGGCTTCCAGCGTGGCCATGTCCACCGAGGTGTCGGCCAGGTGGTGCTGCAGCTCGGCATGGTGTTCGGCGTCTTCCTGCGCGCTGTGCAGGAAGCGGTGGGCGATCTTCTCGAAGCCTTCAAAGCACAGGTACAGGCCACCCAGCATCAGCAGCGGCACGATGGCCCACGGCGCCAGGGCACTGATGGCCAGCGCTGCCGGCACCAGGATGGCCTTGTTCTTGAACGAACCCTTGGCCACGGCCAGCACCACGGGGATTTCGCGCTCGGCCGCAATGCCCGCCACCTGCTGCGCGTTGAGCGCCAGGTCGTCGCCCAGCACGCCGGCAGTCTTCTGTGCGGCGGCGCGGCCCAGCAGGGCCACGTCGTCCAGGATGGTGGTGATGTCGTCAAGGAGGGCGAGGAGGTTTGCAGCAGCCATGGGGCGGCACCATACCGCAGATGCGCGCAGGGACTTGGTCGCTGCATAACATCCCAACCATGAACACACGCCGCCCGACTTACCACGCCCCCCGCGCCATGTGCGCCGCTGCCACGATGGCCCTGTTGGCCTTGGCGCCACCGGCCAGCCAGGCTGCGCTGGCCGTGGGGGCCAACGCCCCCGACTTCACCGCCGAGGCGGCCGTGGGTGGCAAGGCCTTCCAGTTCAGCCTGGCCCAGGCCCGCCAGCAGGGGCCGGTGGTGCTGTACTTCTACCCCAAGTCGTTCACCAGCGGCTGCACGGTGGAGGCGCACGAGTTCTCGGAAGCCACCGAGCGCTTCAAGGCCCTGGGCGCCACGGTGATCGGCATGTCCAATGACGACCTCGACACCCAGAAGCGCTTTTCCATCGAGGCCTGCCGCGGCAAGTTCCCGGTGGCGGCCGACGCCGGCGCCAAGGTGATGAAGCTCTACGACGCCAGCCTGATGCTGGTGCCCAACATGGCCGACCGCATCACCTACGTGGTCAGCCCCCAGGGCAAGGTGCTGCTGAGCTTTGCCAGGCTCAGTGCCGACGGGCATGTGGAAGCGGCCATGAAGGCCGTGGAGCGGTGGAAGGCCGAGCAGGCCCGCTGATGAGCGCCCCCAAACCTGTCGCTGCGCGCCAGGCCTTGCAGGCCGCGCCTGGCCAACGGCCAGGCTCCTCGCCAGGCATGAACTGTCCACCGGACAGTTCAAGTCCGGGCTCGGCCCCCCGAGGGGGATGAGTCAACTCGGGAGCGGCCCAGCGTTGACTCATGAGCTTGCGCCGACAATCGCCGCATGGACGAACTTGATTTCGAATTGCGCGGCGAGTACATCCCGCTCGATGCCTTGCTCAAGGCCACCGGCCTGGCACCCAGCGGCGGCAGTGCCCGCATGCTGATCACTGAAGGCCAGGTGCTGGTGGACGGCCAGGCCGAGTTGCGCAAGACCTGCAAGATCCGCGCGGGTCAGCGGGTGAGCTTGGGCGATGTGCGGGTGAACGTGCGGGGCGCAGCGGGCGACGCCTCTGGCTAGAGCTTGAGCTCCAGCTGCAGGCGCCACGTCAGGTAGGTCTCGGTGCGTGTGCGGGCGGTTTCGTCGGCCACGGTGCTCACAGACAGCGCGTCCTCGGGCGCCAGGTTGCTGCCCGACAGGCGCAGCCGCGCCGTGGGGCTGATCTGCCACAGCGCGTAGGCGTCCACCACGCGCTTGCGCCCTGCGGTGGACCACTGGCTGGCCGACAGACGCGTGGCGGTGGCCGGCGTGAGGTTGACATTGCCGCCCAGTGTGAGCGGCCAGCCCGGCAGCTTGTAGTCGGCGCCCAGGTTGGCGGTGCCGCGGGCTTGCTGGTCGAGGCGGTTGTCAGGGCCGGGCACGCTGTCCACCGTTGAATGGAACAGGCTGAGGTTGGCGCGCAACTCCAGCGCCGGCGCCTCGGGCCAGGCTTCCCGGAAGATGTCGCTGAGCTTGCCCTTGGCCTCCAGCTCGATGCCCTGGGTGGTGGCGTTGCCGATGTTCTGCGGCGCGGCCACCCAGCGCGGCAGCGCCGACCAGCTCACGGTTTGCGGCGATGCCCCCACCACGGTGCGCATCAGGTTGTTGATGCGGCGGTAGAACACATTGGCGCTGAGCAAGCCGTTGCCAGGCAGGTAATGCTCGTAGGCGATGTCGATGCCGGTGGCCAGCTCAGGCTTGAGCCCGGGGTTGCCGGTGCGGTCGGGGCTGGTGGCGGTGTTGCTCACCGCGTCGGGGCCCTGGGCCGCGTAGCGCGAGGAGATCACCGGTTGACCCACCAGGCTGGCCAGCGAGGGCGAGCGGTAGCTGCGGGTGAGGCTCATGCGGATCTGGTCGCGTCCCTTGGGGTCGGGCTTCCACACCGCGTGCAGCAGCGGCGTCCACACCGATGAGCGGTTCTGCAGCGCCTCGCCGCTCAGCCCCTCGCCATGGGTTTCGATGCCCTCCCAGCGCAGACCGGCGTGGGCCGACCAGTTCGGGTTGAGGGCCCACTCGTCCTGCGCGTAGCCGGCCACGCGCAGCGAGGACGCGTCGAAGGCGTCGGCCGAGGTGATGAGCAGCGGCTGGCCGTTCTGCAGCGTGCTGCGGGTGTCGCTGCGCTGGGCGGCCTCCACCTCCAGGCCGGTGACCAGGCTGTGGTCGCCTTCCAGCACGGTGCTGAGCTTGCCGCGCAACTGGGCGGTGTCCTCCAACGAGTGCGTGCTGTCGTCCAGCGTGCGCTCGGCCAGGCCGCCGGTCTCGCGCCGGTGGGACTGGCTGCGGTGGGTGGCCCGGCCCAGGCCACCCTGCGCCTCCAGCCGCACGCCCGGGGCCACGTTGCCGCGCCACTGGCCGTTCAGGCGGGCCAGGCTGAAGGCATCGTCGCTGGCCGTGCGGGCCTGGTCGTACAGCGTGGTGCCGGTGGGGCCGACGCAGCCGGTGCAGGCCGCCAAGCTGTTCGAATCGCCCTGGGAGGCGATCAGCATGGGCATCAGCATCAGCGTGCTGCCGCTCTCCAAGCGCCACTGCAGACGGGCGCTGGCGTGCACACCCTGGCGCCGGCCCAGGCCGTCGTTCACCTCGTGCTGGTCAAGCTCGGGGGAGGTGGTGTCGGTCTGGCTGCGGTCGCCACGCTCGAAGTTGTAGGCCGAGAGCGAGAGGTTGTAGTTCAGGGCGTCGCTGATCTTGTCGTCGCGGGTCCAGGCGATGTTCTGGCCCCAGTGGTCGTTGGTGGTGCCCACGCCAAGCTTGAGGTCGTTCAGGCGCTTGCGGTAGCCCTCGCGCATGACGATGTTGATGGTGCCGGCGATGGCCCGGGCGCCGGTTTCGGCGGTGGGTGCGCGCAGGATCTCGATGCGCTCCACCTGCTCGGGGTCGATGCTGTCGAGCGAGAGCCCGCCCTGCACGCGCTCGCCGTCGAGCAGGATCTGCGTGTAGCCGCCGCCCAGGCCGCGCATGCGGATGTTGCCGCCCCGCCCTGCCACGCCATCCATGGTGACCCCGGGCAGGCGCTTGAGCACCTCACCCAGCGAGGCGTCGCCGTACTTCTCGATCTCTTCCCGGCCAACGATGATCTTGGCGGCGGTGGACTGCCTGCGCTGCTGGGTGTCGTTCTGGCGGTCGCCGGTCACCTCCACACGCTGCACCGGGGCCGGCGAATTGGCGGTGCCGGCCTCGGGCGGCGCGGTTTGCGCCAGAGCAGCGCCACCCAACAGCGTGGCGGCCGCCACAGACAGCCATGGGCGGATTGGGGCAGGCGATGGTCGGGGCATGGGTGCGTCGGACGGGGCTGAGGCCCGCATTCTCGGGCCTGCCATTGAAGCCCTTGTGAAGCGCCGCAAAGCTGTGTTGCTCGGGCACACCCGAAAAACGCTCAGCCTCTCAGTGCCCGGCCGCCGCCACGGTACAGCCGCGGCCCGCGTGCTTGGCTTCGTACATGGCGTTGTCGGCGCGGCCATAGAGCCGGTCCACCGAGACGCCCACCTCGCCGACATGCGCTGGGTCGGCCACCGCCACGCCCGCCGAGAATTCCAGCTTCACCGGCTCGCCCTGGTCGGTGCGCAGGTCCACGCCGCGCACGGCCAACCGGATCTTGTCGGTCAGCCGCACCGCCCCTGCCTCATCGGTGCCGGGCAGGATGAGCCCGAATTCCTCGCCCCCCAAGCGGCAGAACACGTCGGAATGGCGCAGCCGGTCGTGCACGGTGCGGGCAAACACGCGCAGCGCGGTGTCGCCCATGCGGTGGCCGTGCTGGTCGTTGATGGCCTTGAAGTGGTCCAGGTCCATCAGCACGAGGGCCACCGGCCCATGCTCGCGCTGGCCACGCTGCAGGGCATGGGTCAGCATCAGCTCGCCGGTGGCCCGGTTCAGGCAACCGGTGAGCCCATCGTGCGTGGCCTGCTCCTGCATGCGGCGCGCGGTGCGCTCGTACACGGCCAGCACAAAGGCCCAGCCAGCGGCCTGCAGCGCCAGAAAGCCGAGCAGAAAGCTCAGCCCCTGGCCCACGCTGGGCTGGTTGAACACCTGGTACTGCTCCGGCGCCAGCACGGCGTGCAAAGCCCGGCCCAGCATGGCCAGCATGGTCAGGGCCAGCATCACCCCCACCGCGATCATCGAGCGCTCCACCTGCAGTGCCGCGCGGAAGATCATCACCACGCCCGGCGCCAGGCTGAGGGCCAGCACCACTGACATCAGCGCCACGCGGGGCGCCACCGTCCAACTGAGCGTGAACGACACCAGGGCCACGAACAGCGGCAGCGCCCAGGGCAACCAGCGCACCGGCGGCGTGGCGTGCAGAAAGCGGTGGATGGCCTGGCTGAAGGTGAGCCCCGCGATGAACAGCGCCGTGTTGCCAACCACGATGGCCGAGCCCTCGGGCACATGGCCACGGGCCGACATGGCCACCAGCCCCAGCAGCGTGACCCAGCCCGCCACCGTCCAGTCGCGCAAGGCCGCATCGCGCACGCCGGCCCGCAGCGCGAAGGCGAGTTCGCCCACCAGCAGCACAAAACTCAGGGTGAGCGAGAGGAACAGGGTCGGGATGTCCAACATGCCTGGTCATGATGCCTGTGAAAGGCCGCCTCACCGGCGGCGCCAAGAAGGATTGGCAAAGAATGAGGGTTTACGCTAGAATCGCGGGCTGCACTGAAAAAGTCCTGTCGGAATTTTGTTCCCGCACCCTGTGAAGCTTGGAAAAGTCGCTTGAAAAAGCGGCTTGAAAAAGCCACCGGGACCCCACGCGGAGAACACCCACCGATCAGCGCTTTCCTCGCTGCTGATTCGTCCATCCCCTCTGACCTCTCCGGTTTGATGGCCTCGCCCGGTACGCCCGGCTTGAGCCCTTGAAGGCCTGACCAGGCGCAAGCTTTGCGCGCTGACAGGCGCGGTCGGCGGCGATGTTTTGCCCCTACCGTGCGCCCGCATTGCCTACAGAAGTCTTGGCATGGGCGCCTTTGGAAAAGAAACCATGAGCTTTGAATCCCTTGGCCTCGATGAGGCCCTGGTCCGCGCGTTGACCACCGCCGGCTACGAAAACCCCACCGACGTGCAAGCGCGCGCCATCCCCGCCGCCCTGGCCGGGCGCGACCTGCGCGTGTGCTCCAACACCGGCAGCGGCAAGACCGCCGCCTTCGTGCTGCCCGCGCTGATGAAGGTGCTTGCCGCCCGCCAGGACCCCACGCAAAAACCCAAGAAGGGCGAGATCCGCGGCCCGCGCATCCTCGTGCTGGTGCCCACCCGCGAGCTGTGCATGCAGGTGGCCAAGGCCGCCTACAACTATGGCCGCAACGTGCCCTTCTTCCAGGTGGCCAGCGTGGTCGGCGGCGTGCCCTACCCGGCCCAGCTGAAGGCCCTGCGCAGCCCGCTGGACATCCTGATCGCCACCCCCGGCCGCCTGATCGACCACATCGAGAGCGGCCGTTGCGTGCTCGAAAACGTCGAGATGCTGGTGCTGGACGAAGCCGACCGCATGCTGGACATGGGCTTCATTGAAGACATCGAGCACATCGCCGCCAAGCTGCCCGCCGTGCACCAGACCCTGATGGCCAGCGCCACCTTCGCCGGTGAAGTGGGCCGCCTGGCCCAGCGCCTGCAGAACGACAACGTCGAACGCATCGAAATCACGGGCCACACCGAGAAGCACGAGAGCATCACGCAGCAGCTGATGTGGGCCGACGACCTCGACCACAAGCACGCCCTGCTCGACCACATCCTCACCGAGCGTGAAGTGGACCAGGCCGTGGTGTTCACCAGCACCCAGATCGACGCCGACCGCCTGGCCGACCGCCTGAACGAGATGGGCCATTCGGTGGCCGCGTTGCACGGTGGCATGCCGCAAGGCCGCCGCACCCGCGTGCTGCAAGGCCTGCGTTCGCGCCAACTGCGCATCCTGGTGGCCACCGATGTGGCTGCCCGTGGCATCGACGTGCCCACCATCACCCACGTCATCAACTACGGTCTGCCGCTCAAGGCCGAGGACTACGTGCACCGCATTGGCCGCACCGGCCGCGCCGGCCGCACTGGCCGTGCCGTGACGCTGGCCGACCGCCGCGACCTGCCCATGATCCGCCGCATCCAGCACTACACCACGCAGCCGATCCCGGTGGCCACGGTGGTGGGCCTGGAGCCGCAGCGCGCCGCCCCCGACACCCTGGGCCGTGTGGTGCGCGATGGCGCGCCGCGTGGCAAGGGTGGCTTTGGTGGCGGCTACCAGGGCAACCGCCCGAACAACTTCCGCGGTGGCCCGCGCGACGCCGGCCCGTTCCAGCGCCGTGAAGGCTTTGGCGGTGATCGTCCGCAGTTCGACCGTGGCCATGACCGCGGTGGTTTTGGTGGCGACCGTGGCAACTCGTTTGATCGCCCGCAGCGCCCGGCCTTTGCTGAGCGCGCTGGCAACTCAGGCGGTGGCTATTTCGACCGCAAGGCAGCGGCGGGCGACGGCTACGGCGAGCGTCCGCGTTTCACCGAACGCGCCGACCGCGGCAACTTCGAGCGCCGCCACGAGGGTGCGCCCGGCCAGGGCGGCTTCCGCCCGCCGCAGGAAGGTGGCTTCCGTCCGCCGCACGACCGTGGCTTCAAGCCGCCGCATGACGGTGGTTTCAAGCCCCGCCACGAAGGTGGCCATCACGCGGCCGGCAAGCCTGCTTCGAGCAAGCCGCGCTTCGCCAGCAGCGGCCCGAGCTTCGGCAAGCGCCCGCGGAAGGACGTGTAAGCGTCCTGGGGGGCGACCGAGTCGCCCACCGAATAAATATGGCTCAGCAAACGCTGGGCCATTTTTTTGTCGAAGGCGTCACCCGCTTCCACAAAAGCGTTGAAGGCGTCGGCGTCCAGCACCTCGGCCCAGAGGTAGACGTAGTAGCCCGAAGCGTAGGACGCGCCAGAGAACAAGTGCTGGAAGTGGCACAGGCGGTGGCGCATGCCCACCTCGGGCGGCATGCCCAGGCGGGCCAGCGTCTCGGTCTCGAAGCGGCTGATGTCGTCCACCGCCCCGGCCTGGGCGTGGATCTCCAGGTCCACCAGCGCGCTGCCACAGTAGCTCACCGTCTCGTAGCCCTGGCCCCAGCGCTCGGCGGCCTTCAAGCGTTCAACCAAGGCGATGGGGATGGGCTCACCCGTCTGCCAGTGGCGCGCGTGCTGGCGCAGCACCTCGGGCTGGCTCAGCCAATGCTCGAAGAGCTGCGAGGGCAGTTCGACGAAGTCGCGCAGCACCTGGGTGCCCGAGAGGCGGTGGTAGTTCACCCGCGAGAGCAGGCCGTGCAGGCCGTGGCCGAACTCGTGGAACAGGGTCTTCGCATCATCGAACGAGAGCAGCGTGGGCTCACCCGGCGCCCCCTTGGCGAAGTTGTTGTTGTTGACGATCACCGGGCGCGCCACACCGCGGTTGGTCGACTGGTAGTTGAAGTCGCTCATCCACGCACCCGAGCGCTTGGTCTGGCGCGCAAAGTTGTCCTGCAGAAACAGGCCAGCGCTGCGGCCCTCGCCGTCAAACATTTCCCAGGCCAGCACGTCGGGGTGGTAAGCCTGCACATCGGGACGTCGCTCGAAGCGCACACCAAAGAGGCGCTGGGCGCAATCGAACATGGCCTCCACCATGCGGTCCAGCGACAGGTAGGGCTTCAGCTCGGCGGCGTCCACGTCGTAACGGGCCTTGCGCACTTTCTCGGACCAGTAGCGCCAGTCCCAGGCCGCCAGTTCGCCCTCCTGGCCGTGGCTGCGCATCATGGCCAGCAGGGCGTCTTTCTCGCGCTCGGCCGCCGGCAGCGCGCGGCGCCACACCTCGTCCAGCAGTTCGCGCACGGCCAACTGGCGCTGGGCCATGCAGTCGGTGAGCGCAAAGTCGGCATAGCAGGCGTGGCCATGGGCGCGCGCCACCTGGGCGCGCAGTTGCAGGATGCGGCGTGCCACCTCGCGGTTGTCGGTGGCGCCCTCGCGTTCACCCCGGCCCACCCAGGCGCGCCAGGCGGCCTCGCGCAGGTCGCGGCGCTCGCTGAAGGTGAGGAAGGGCTCGATCAGCGAGCGGTTCAGCGTGACCACATGGGCACCGTCGCCCAAGCCGCGCTCGGCTGCCGCCTGCAGCGCGGCAGCACGCGCAAAGCCCGGCAGGCCGGCCAGGTCAGCCTCGCCCTGCAGCACCAACTGGAAGTCGGCCTCGTCGGCCAGCACGTTCTGCGCAAAACGCGTGTTGAGCTCGGCCAACTCCTGCATGGCCTGGGCGTACGCGGCCTGCTGCGCCGCCGACAGCTTGGCGCCGGCGCGCACGGCATCCGAGTGCAGGCGCTCCAGCAGGCGATGCTGCTCGGGGGTGAGGCCCAGGTGCTGGCGCCGGCCAAACAGCCCGTCCAGCCGCGCAAACACCGCCGGGTGCATCTTCACCGCGCTGTCGTGCGCGGCCAGCGGGGCGGCGGCCTCGCGCTGCACCGCCTGCAATTCGGGCGAGGTGTGCGAGGCCGTGAGGTTGCCCAGCACCGCGTCGATGCGGTAGAGCTGCGCGCCCGCACGGTCGAGCATGGCCACGGTGTTGTCGAAATCGGGCGCCGACGGGTTGGCGCCAATCGCATCCAGCTCGGCCAGGTGCGTTCGCATGGCCGCGCGCAGTGCCGGCATGAAATGCGCCGGCTGCAGGGCAGCAAAATCGGGCAGGCCAAAGGGACTGCCCCAGTGGGCCAGCAGGGGGTTGGTGTGGGCTGTGTCGTGCATGCGGGATGACCCCGGATCACGGGGCGACGGGTAAAGGGCACATTGCCAGTCGGGTGGGCATGGCTGCGGTTACAAGCTCAGCGATGATGCCAGCCTGGGCCTTGCGCGTGTCTGCACGTAGACCCCAGCCCCATCCCGGTCATCTCACCCCGAACAGGAGCCCTCATGCCCCGCTTTGTCAAAGTCATCGTGCTGGTGCTGGCCGCTGTCGGCGCACTGCTGTTCTTGGGCGGTCTGGCGCTACCGGGCCGCTTCCACATCGAACGCAGCGTGGTGAGCAGCGCGCCTCCCGCCAAGGCCTATGCCCTGGTGGCCGACCCGCACCACTGGAAGCAGTGGACGGTGTGGAACCGCCGCGACCCGGCCATGGCCATCACCTACTTCGGCAACCCGGCCGGCGCCAACTCGGGCTGGGCGTGGCAGAGCAAGACCGAGGGTGACGGCAAGATGACGCTCACCGCCGTGACGCCCGACCAGCGCGTGGCCTACGACCTCTACTTCCCCGACATGGACAGCACGTCGACCGGCGAATTGCGCTTTGAACCCGCCGCAGCGGGCACCCGCATCACCTGGACCATGGACGGCGACATGGGCGCCAACCCCCTGATGCACTGGATGGCGCTGATGATGGACCGCATGGTGGGGCCCGACTTCGAAGGCGGCCTGGCCAACCTCAAGGCCTTGGCTGAGCAGCCTTGATGGCGGCTGGCGGCGCATAGCTGTCATTCCCTCGCCGCCACCACCGCCGTCATGCCAGCGCACGGCCACTCCGTCATGCCCGCGCAGGCGGGCATCCAGGTCTTCAGCGTCGGCTGCAGCAGCGCAGCGGCGGCGCCTTCGGCCAACGGGCTCCTCGCGGACCAGCACCGTGCCCCCGGTCGCACCTGCGCTCTCTTGTCCCGCCTTGGCCCTCGCCGCTGTCAACCCACACGCGAATGTGCCCTCTGTCCGAAGGCACCACCACTGCACTGCAACCTACGCCGGTGGTGGTCCACTTGGTGGGGCGCCGCGGTGCCTGGCGGGGCAGGTGGTTTGGGGTTCGGGCGCAGGGGCCATTCGCGGGACGCTGACCAGGCGGGTGCGTCGGGAATGCAAGGTTGCCCAGACCTGCCAAGGGCACGGGCCGTGTTCCGCGAGCCTGACCCGGAGAACGAACCCCGGGCCACCTGCGCCACCGCACACAGAGCTGGGGCGCGAGAACCACCGACGGCTATGCGCCGCAAGCGGCCCACCAGCCGCCGCCGGCGCCTTGCTCACGCAGGGGTGCGTCAGCCCTGCGGTTCTGCCACGCGCTTGGCCAGGTGGGCCAGGGCTTCTTCCACCTGGTCCACCAGCACCAGGCACAGGTCGCCCGGGTTCAGGCGCGACAGGGCGTGGTCGATGGCGATGAACTCGCCGCGGATCTCGTCCACGTGCCGGGTGCGCGGCGCCCCTTCCAGGCCCTGGCGCAGCAGAGCCAGCACTTCGCCGTCCTCGCGGCCACGCTGGCAGGCGTCCTGGTAGAGGATGACCTCGTCGAAGGCCTTGCCCAGGATCTGCGTCTGCTCGCGGATGTCTTCATCACGGCGGTCGCCGGCACCGCTGATGACCACCGAGCGGCGCTGCGCCGGCATTGCTTCCACGGCCTGCACCAGGGCGCGCATGGCGTCGGGGTTGTGGCCGTAATCGGCGATCAGCGTGGCACCTTTGTAGTCCATCACGTTGAAGCGGCCGGGCGCGTTGTCGGCGTCGTTCATGAAGCTGGCCATGCCAGAGCGGATCGCGTCCCAGTGCAGGCCGGCGCCCCAGGCCGCGGCGATGCTGGCCATGGCGTTTTCCACCTGGAAGCCGATGTGGCCGCCACGCGTGATGGGAATGTCGAGCAAGCTCACCGTCTCGCGCCAGTTGCCCTCGTTGGCCACGATGTGGCCGTCGTCGACGAACACGCAGCGCTGGCCCTGGGCGCGGTGTGTGGCCAGCACCGGGTGGTGGCGGTCGGCCGCGAAGTAGATGATGCCGCCCGGGCACACCGGGGCCATGCTCACCACGTTGGGGTCGGTGGCGTTGAGCACCGCATAGCCGTCGGGTGCCACGTTCTGCACGATCACGCGCTTCAAGACCGCCAGGTCTTCCACCGTGGTGATGAAGTTCAGGCCCAGGTGGTCGCCCGCGCCCATGTTGGTCACCACGGCCACCTGGCAGCGGTCGAAACCCAGGCCCTCGCGCAGCACCCCGCCACGCGCGGTCTCGAACACCGCCGCGTCCACGTCGGGGCTCATCAGCACATTGCGCGCGCTCTTGGGGCCCGAGCAGTCGCCCGAATCGGTCTGGCGGCCGTTGACGTGCACACCGTCGGTGTTGGTCATGCCCACGCGCAAGCCGCTGGCCGCGAACAGGTGGGCAATCATGCGCGTGGTGGTGGTCTTGCCGTTGGTGCCGGTAACGGCCACCACCGGGATGCGGCCATCCTCACCCGCCGGGTAGAGGTGGTTGATGATGGCCTCGCCCACCGCACGGCCCTTGCCGAACGAGGGGCTGAGGTGCATGCGCAGGCCGGGCGCCGCGTTCACCTCCACGATGCCGCCGCTCTGCTCTTCCAACGGGCGGATGACGTTTTCGCACACGGCGTCCACGCCGCAAATATCGAGGCCAATCATCTGCGCCGCCGCCACCGCACGCGCAGCCACCTCGGGGTGCACGTCGTCGGTCACGTCGGTGGCCGTGCCACCGGTGGAGAGGTTGGCGTTGTTGCGCAGGATGACGCGCTGGCCCTTGGGCGGCACGCTCTCGGGCGTGAGGCCCTGCATCTCCAAGCGCTGCACGGCAATGTCGTCAAACTTGATCTTGGTGAGCGAGGTAGCGTGCCCGTCGCCTCGGCGCGGGTCGGCGTTGACCTGCTCCACCAGTTGGCGCACGGTGAGCTTGCCGTCGCCGTTCACATGCGGCGGGTCGCGGCGCGCGGCGGCGATCAGGCGGTTGCCCACCACCAGCAGGCGGAAGTCGCTGCCAGGCAGGAACTTCTCCACCATCACGGTGCCGATGGCCTCGGCCGCCTTGTAGGCCGCCTCCAGGCCTTCGCGGGTGGTGATGTTCACCGTCACGCCCTTGCCCTGGTTGCCGTCTTGAGGCTTCAAGACCACCGGCAGGCCGATCTCTTCGGCCACTTCCCAGGCCTCGTCCACGCTGGCCACCGGGCGGCCACGCGGCACCGGCACGCCGGCGGCGCTGAGCAGGGTCTTGCAGAGGTCTTTGTCTTGCGCGATGGATTCAGAAACAGCACTGGTCGAATCGACCTCGGCCGCCCAGATGCGGCGCTGCTTGCTGCCCCAGCCGAACTGCACCAGCGAGCCGCTGGTGAGGCGGCGGAACGGGATGCCGCGCGCCACGGCGGCGTTGACGATGGCGCCGGTGGACGGGCCCAAGCGGATGTCCTCGTCCAACTCGCGCAACTCGGCCACGGTGGCCGCAGCGTCGAAGGCGCCGTCGGGGGCCAGGGCCGCCTCGATCAGGCCGATGGCCGCCTTCAGCGCCTTGCGGCCCACGTCTTCTTCCGAGTACTCCACCACCACCTGGTAGGTGCCGGCCTCCACGGTCTGCGTGGTGCGGCTGAAGGTCACTGGGCAGCCGGCCTGGGTCTGCAGCGCCAGCGTGGCGGCCTCCAGCACATGGGCCAGCGAGACCTGGTCTTGGGCCTTGCGGAAGGCCCCCAAGCCCGGAAACAGCGCCCGCAGACGCGCCTCGAAGCCCGGCAGGGTGGTGAGGGCGCACTCAGCCTGGCTGCAGGCCACCACGGCCTCCATGGCGGTGTGGCGCGACCAGAGGTTGGGGCCACGAAGGGCGCGGATGCGGGAGATGTCCATGGGTTTCGCTTTTTACGACGTCTGGGCGAAGGTGGGTGTGTTGTTCTTGGGCTCGGGTCTGGCGGTCAGGCCGGGGCCTTGATTTCGAAAGTCTCGATGCCGGCGGCGATCAGCTCGGGCGTGATGCCAAAAGCCCAGGCCGTGGCCACTGCTGCCAGCAAGGCTTCCAGCCACTCGGCCTCGCCGGCATGGCCGCGGCGGGCCAGCAGACCGGCCAGGTCCATGCCCACCTGCTCGCCGCTGGGGGCGATCAGCACTGGGTGGCCATTGCGCAGCGTGACGGCGCGGCCGCCGGTGGCCACATGGGTGGCCAGCGCGGGGTTGGTGGGGTCGGCGGCGTAGAGCACCACCTCGCCGTCGCAGAGCTCGGCCATTTCGGCGATGCGCGGGTCGCCCGCGTTCAGCACGGCCACACCGTCGCTGAGCACCACGTCCACCTGGGTGCGCAGCACCTTGAACATCTGCGCCGGTTCGTGCACATCGTGACGGGCCAGGTCGGCCCAGCCATCCAGGTCGGTCACCAGGCCCACGTGGCACCGGTCGTAGGGCAGGCCGTCGTCCAGGATCAGCGCCGGGCTGTTTTCGAACACCGCCGCCTGGGCCTCGCGGTTCATCAGCAGGCGGTGGCTGGCATCCCAGAACTGCTTGCCCGCACGCTCGGTTCGGCGGCTGCCCAGGAACAGGCCGTCGCGGCAGGCCAGCGCCGTGGGCTTGCCGCTGAGGTGGATGAGCCAGGCGACGGCACGGGCGATGAGCGCCGTGTGGCGCGTGCCGGCCACGCCCACGATGGGGATGCGGCCCGGGCGTGGGCCCGATTCGCTCTCGGGGAACAGGTGCTCGACGATGGCCTGGCCCACCGGGCGCGGCTGGCCCACCGCCGGCTTCAGGTGCATCAGCAGGCCGGGGCCGGCGTTCACTTCCACCACGGCGCCACCTTGCGCTTCGAGCGGGCGCGAGATGTCCTCGCACACCAGGTCGATGCCGGCGATGTCCAGGCCCACCGAGCGGGCGGCCAGACTCACCTGGTAGGCCACCTCGGGGTGCACGTCGTCGGTGCAGTCGATCGAGACATTGCCGTTGCGCTGCACCAGCACGCGCTGGCCGTGGGCCGGCACGCTCTGGGGCGTGAGGCCCTGGCGTTGCAGATCGAGGATGACGGCGCCGTCGCTGTCGGCCTTCAGGCGATTGAGCGGGTGGGCCTCGGTGTCGCCACGGCGCGGGTCGGAGTTGATCTGGCTGTCCACCAGTTGCACCACCGTGCCCTTGCCGTCGCCCACCACCCAGGCGCTCTCGCCTCGGGCCGCGGCCACCACCTTGCCACCCACCACCAGCATGCGGTGCTCGTTGCCGCGGATGTAGCGCTCCACCAGCACCTCGCTGCCGTGGCGGTCGGCCAGCTCGTAGGCGGCGCGCACGTCGGCTTCGGCCGTCAGGTCGAGCGTGACGCCGCGGCCGTGGTTGCCGTCGCTTGGCTTCACCACCACCGGGCCGTCAAAATCTTGTGCCGCCTCCCAGGCCGCGTCGGCGCTGCCCACCACCACGCCCGAGGGCACCGGCACGCCGCAGGCCTGCAGCAGGGTCTTGGTGAGGTCCTTGTCGCTGGCAATGTTCTCGGCAATGGCGCAGGTCAGGTCGGTCTCGGCCGTCCAGATGCGGCGCTGCCGGGCGCCATAGCCCAGTTGCACCAGGTTGCCGTCGTTCAGGCGGATGTGGGGGATGCGGCGGTCGGTGGCCGCCGAGACGATGCAGGCCGTGGACGGGCCCAGGTAGCAGTCGTCGATGGCCTCGCGCACCGCGTTCACGGCGGCCTCCACGTCGAAGGCGTCGTTGTTGATGGCGGCCATCAACAAGGCATGGCCCTGGGCCAAGGCCACGCGGCCCACCTGCTCGTTGCGGGCCCGGAAGACCATGCGGTAGACGCCGCGCTGCGACACCGAGCGGGTCTGGCCAAAGCCGGTGGGCATGCCCGCCAGGTTCAGCAGCTCGATCACGCAGTGCTCAAGAATGTGACCGGCCCAGGTGCCCTCTTGCAGGCGCTGCATGAAGCCGCCTTTCTCGCCCACGCCGCAGTGGTGCTCGGCCACGGCCGGCAGCAGGGCCACCAGGCGCTCGGTGAAACCGGGCATCTGGTTGGACGGGCAGTCCTCCAATTCGCCCAGATCGAGCCAGACTTCCATGACCGGGCGGTAAGTCCAGATGTTGGGGCCACGCAGGTAGGTGATGCGCTGGAGCTGGATGTCGTTTTTCCGGGCGGTCATGGGCGGGGTGTGGGCTGAAAGGTTCTTCGTCCATGCGCCAAGCCGATGCAGGCGTGACGCGGGTGTGACGCGGTGGTGATTTTGCGCTTGGAATCAGGCCCCGGGCCGGGCCTGGGTACGCGGTAAGACTAGGGCAAGCACCGGTTTGGCGGAAAATCGCGCCTTCAAGTGCCTGGCACTCTCCAGACTATCCATGCAAAACAACACGACGGAACAAACCTCTCTGGTGGGGGTGGCACCTGCTGCGGCACCGCTGAACCTCGGTGAGAACGTGCTGGCCAGCATGGCGGTTGACCTTGACGAGCAGCTGCGCTACGCCCACGGGCAACTGCTGCTCACCAACCGCCGCCTGCTGTGGCGCGCCGCCGGAGCCGACGACTGGCAGAGCTTTGCCCTGGCCGACGCCCAGGCCCTGCGCCACTTTGACCATGCCGGGGTGGGTACCCTGGAGCTGCTGGGCGAGGGCCAGCGCCTGGCCCGCTGGCGCTTCACCCTGGCGGTGAACGTGCAGGCCCTGCGCCTGTCCAAGCGCTTCGAGCAGCAGATGGAAACCCGGCGCACCGGCGTGGCGGTGGAAGACGACGGCACCCGCTGCCCCTCGTGCCGCAGCCCCCTGCCCGACGACAGCGACGAGTGCGCCGTCTGCACCCGCGAGCTCAATACCCCGCCCAGCACCTGGGTGCTGCTGCGCCTGGGCCGCTTTGCCAGGCCCTACCAGGGCAAGCTGCTGCTGGGCTTTGTGCTGATGCTGGCCAGCACCGCCGCCACCCTGGTGCCGCCCTACCTCACCATCCCGCTGATGGACGATGTGCTGATCCCGTTCCAGAACGGCCAAGCCATCGACGTGGGCTACGTGATGCTGCTGTTGCTGGGCCTGCTGGGTTCGGCCCTGTTGGCCTGGGGCTTGGGCTGGTGGCGCACCTGGCTGCTGGCCATCGTGTCGGAACGCATCGCGGCCGACATGCGCACCAGCGCCTTCGAGCATTTGCTGGGCCTCTCGCTCGACTACTTCGGCGCCAAGCGCACCGGCGACCTGATGGCCCGCATCGGCTCTGAGACAGACCGCATCGCCGTCTTCTTGTCGCTGCACGCGCTGGACTTCGCCACCGACGTGATCATGCTGGGCATGATCACCGCCATCCTGTTCTCGGCCAACCCCATGCTGGCCCTGGTGACGCTGGTGCCGCTGCCCTTCATCGCCTGGATGATCCATGTGGTGCGCGACCGTTTGCGCACCGGCTTCGAGAAGATCGACCGCGCCTGGGGCGAGGTCACCAACGTGCTGTCCGACACCATTCCCGGCATCCGCGTGGTCAAGGCCTTCGCGCAAGAGCAGCGCGAGGCCAAGCGCTTCCGCGACGCCAACCGCGACAACCTGGCCGTGAACGACCGGTTGAACAAAACCTGGAGCGTGTTCACCCCCACGGTCTCGCTGCTCACCGACATCGGCCTGCTGGTGGTGTGGGGCTTCGGCATCTGGCAGATCAGCAAAGGCAGCATCACGGTGGGTGTGCTCAGCGCCTTCCTGGCCTACATGGGCCGCTTCTACGGCCGGCTCGATTCCATGAGCCGCATCGTCTCGGTCACGCAAAAGGCCGCCGCCGGCGCCAAGCGCATCTTCGACATCCTCGACCAGGTCTCGAACGTGCCCGAGCCGGCCGATCCGGTGAAGATCGTGCCTGGCAGCCTCTCGGGCGGGCTGACGCTGGAGAACATTGCCTTCCGCTACGGCAACCGCTCGGTCATCAACGGCCTGTCGCTGGAGATCAAGCCCGGCGAGATGATCGGCCTGGTGGGCCACAGCGGCTCTGGCAAGAGCACGCTGGTGAACCTGATCTGCCGCTTCTACGACGTGACCGACGGCGCCATCAAGGCCGACGGCATCGACCTGCGCCGCATGGCGGTGGCCGACTTCCGCAGCCACATCGGCCTGGTGCTGCAAGAGCCGTTCTTGTTCTTCGGCACCATCGCCGAGAACATCGCCTACGGCCGGCCCGGCGCCACGCGCGAGCAGGTGGTGGCCGCCGCCCGCGCCGCGCACGCCCACGACTTCATCTTGCGATTGCCGCAGGGCTACGACTCGCTGGTGGGCGAGCGCGGCCAGGGCCTGTCGGGTGGTGAGCGCCAGCGCATCAGCATTGCCCGCGCGCTGCTGATCGACCCCAAGATTTTGATCATGGACGAGGCCACCTCGGCGGTGGACACCGAGACCGAGAAGGAAATCCAGAAAGCGCTGGACAACCTGGTGCAGGGCCGCACCACCATCGCCATCGCCCACCGCCTGTCCACACTGCGCAAGGCCGACCGCCTGGTGGTGATGGACCGCGGCGAGGTGGTGGAAGTGGGCCCGCACGACGAACTGATGGCCCAGCAGGGCGCCTACTGGCGCCTGTACGAAGCCCAGGCCCGTAAGGCCGAAGCCGATGCCGAGGGCGAATCCGATCGCGACAACGCCCTGCTCGCCAGCCAACTGCCCCAGCCCTCGGCGCACACCGCATCATGAGCCACTCCCCTGCCCCCGATTTCCGCCTGGCCCGCAACGCGCTGGGCCGGCTCGACTACACCGCCGCCGACGGCACGCGGCATGAAGGCGTGGTGCCGGTGCGCGCCTTCCCCATCGCCGCGCCCAGCGAAGGCATTTCCATCGTCAGCACCGACGGCAAGGAACTGGCCTGGGTTGCCCACGTCGACCAACTGGCTGCCCATGAGCGCGCCCTGATCGACGACGAGCTGGCCAGCCGCGAGTTCGTGCCCACCATCCTCAAGCTGCTGCGTGTCTCCACCTTCTCCACGCCCAGCACCTGGGACCTGGAGACCGACCGTGGCCCCACCCAATTGGTGCTCAAGGGCGAGGAAGACATCCGCCGCCTGCCCGGCAACCGTGCCCGGCTGCTGATCACCAGTGGCCACGGCATCGTCTTTCTGGTGCCCGACCTGACGGCCATGGACAAGCACTCGAAGAAGCTGCTGGAGCGCTTTCTCTGAACGCTCACTTGCGCGTGGCAGGCAGCGCGGAGACGACGGCATCCTCGGCTCCGGCGTTGATGCAATGGGGCTGCGACCAGCCGCCGCTGTAGGCGATCTGGTCGACGCCACCCGGGCCGACGCCGCCCGGCACGTAGTCCATGGACAAGCCGCTGCGGGTGCGCCAGGCAATGGCGTGGTCGGCACACGAGCTGTCACCCGACACGCCAATGGCACCCACCAGCACCTTGTTGGCGTTGTACAGCGCCAGCCCGCCGCCAAACACGTTCACGCCACCGATGCGGTTGCCCACCATGGGGTCGTTCTCGCGGCCCCAATCTGAGGCCGGCCCCTGGTAGGCCACGGCCGTGCTCACCGGGTTGCTCTCCTGCAGGCCAAACAGGCTGCCGCCGGGCTGCACGGCGGTGTACAGGTTGGCGGTGGCCAGCGCCAGGCCGGGCAGGCTGAAAGCGTTGGCGGTGTTGGCCTTCTGTGCCGAGATCACCCGGCTGCCAGGCCATTGCGAGCCCCGGTTGTCGCCGGTGAACGCCACCGCGCACACCACGCCGTCGCGGTTCACCACCGTGCCCCACATGTCGAGGTTGAAGCCGCCATTGGCGGCATTGCGCGCCTGCTTCAGCGCAGCCTTGAGTTGGCCGTAGCTCGGCAGCCCGTTGCACGAGGGGCTCTGTGCCCATGAGGGCGCTGCGGCACTCACCAGGGCCGCCACCAAGGCGCCTTGCAGACGCCGGCTTCCATTGCAGATTTCAAGCATGCTGTGTCTCCAATGTGTTCTGGCGGGCACCATCGCCCGCCCTGGCAGTGTTGGCCTTTGAACCAGCGGAGAACAGCGCCAAGCTAGGGAGCGCACACCCCCAGCACATGGGGCCAAGCCATGTCCGGTTTTGGCCGCGAAATACGACCACTACACTGAACCCATGACCCAAGCGCACCCCACCGAACCCAGCGAAACCGACGCCCCCTTGCACGAAGCCCGCACCTGGCGCGACAACGGCTGGACCGCCCAGGTGATGAAGAACGAGGACGACGACGGCTGGGCCGTGGCCATGTACAAGCAGGGCATTGACGAGCCCGCGCTGGTGGGCCCCTGGACCATGGGCCGCGACAAGAAGAACCCCAAGCCGCTGGACGTGAACGCCTTCAACACCCTGGTGAAAACCGCCAGCGAAGTGATACGGCGCCACGAACAGCATCTGCAGGCCACGCTGAACAAGGAGATCACCGTCACTGTGGGTGAGCAACGCATCACCGTGAAGCTGGCCATCACCCCGGACGAAGACAACCCCAGTGCCGCGCTGAGCGCCTTTGATGAGCAGGGCGACGAACTGGCCTGCGTGAGCGCAGCCCCCAGCTTCAAGCTCGACCGCCGCAGCGCCGAGGCCTGGGTGGCCAGCGGCTACGCGCGCCCGCGCTGAGTGGGCGTGGGCCCACAATCGCACCATGGCCAAAACCCCACCCCGCCTGAGCCCCGAGCAGATCAAGCAAGTGATCGCGCTCGCCTGGGACGACCGCCCGCCCTTCACCGCCGTGCTGATGGCCCATGGCCTGGGCCCGGGCCAAGTGGTGCAATTGCTCAAGCGCGAGCTCACGCCCAACGCCTTCAAGATCTGGAGCGCGCGCACCCGCGGCGGCCCGGCCCCGCGCGCACCCGGCCGGCCCAAGCGCTGAGGCACCAGGGTGGCGGCCACCGGCCATCCTGATGACTTCCTGATGTGGCTGGCGCTACGCTGTTGCGCATGACATCCGACCCACGTCCTCCCGCCAGTCCCATGCTGGCGCTGCGTCCCGCCTGGCCGGGTCTGTTGGCCTGGGCGCTGGGCTGGGGCCTGATGCTGTGGCTGGACGGCCACCTGGACCTGGCCAACCTGGCCATGCTGCTGGTGCTGAGCTCGGCCATGGCCACGCTGTGGCTGCCGGCACTGGCCTCGCTGGGGCTCAGCACCGTGGCGGTGCTGGCCTTCAACTGGGTCTTCGTGCCCCCACGTGGCAGCTTCCAGGTCAACCTGAACCAGCACGCCACCTTGTTGGCGGCCATGCTGGCGCTGAACTGGATCGTGGCCTCGCTGCTGGCCGCGCGCCAGCGCCAGGCCCAGCGCGCACAGCGCCTGGCCTGGCAAGCCGAGCAACTGCGGCTGTGGGGCGACCGCTTGCGCGACGCCGCAGACCCCATGGTGCATGCCGGCGCGCTGCACGAAGCCCTGAGCGAATGGGCCGGCGGCGCAGTGGCCTTGCTGCTGCAGCGCGAAGGCAACCCGCAGCCCGATGCCGAGGTGCGCCTGGGTACCCCCAACGCAGAGCAACTGGCCGGCCTGCAGCACTGCCTGCGCCAGGGCCAGGCCATGGGCCCCGGCACCGGCCGCCACCAGGAGCTGCCCGAGTGGTACTTGCCCCTGCGTGGGCGCGGTGCCTGCCTGGGTGCGGCGATGCTGCAGGTGCCGGGTGCGCAGCGTGCCGATGACGACTTGCGCGCCCATGCCCAGGCGCTGTGCGACCAGATGGGCCAGGCCCTGCAGCGCCAGCGTTCCACCCGCGAAGAGGCGCAGGCCCACGAACAGGCCCAGACCCAGGGCGTGCGCAACGCCCTGCTGGCCGCCATCTCGCACGACTACCGCACACCGCTGGCCACCATCCTGGGGGCGGCCTCGTCGCTGACCTCGCAGGCCGACAAGCTCGGCCCCGAACAACGCCAGCGCCTGGCCCAGAGCATCGTCGAAGAAACCGAGCAGCTCAGCCGTTTGACCGACAACACCCTGCAGCTCGCCCGCCTGGACGTGCCCGGCGTGGCGCTGCGCTGCGACTGGGAATCGGCGGAAGAGATCGTGGGCGCCGCGTTGCGCCGCGTGCGCCGCCGCGACCCCGCCCGCCGCGTGCGCGCCCGGCTGGAACCCGAGCTGCCGCTGCTGTGGTGTGACAGCCTGCTGCTGAGCCAGTTGCTGGACAACCTGGTGGACAACGCCCTGAAGTACAGCCCGCCCGAAGCGCCGGTGGAGATCCTCGTGCGGCGCATGGGCGAGCAGGTGCTGCTGGCCGTGCGCGACCGTGGCCCCGGCGTGGCCCCGGCCTGGCGCGAGCGGGTGTTCGACGTGTTCCAGCGTGGCGCCCACCCGCAGGCCCCCAGCGCGGCCACCGGCGAGGCGCCTTCGCGGCGCGGTGCCGGCGTGGGCCTGGCCGTGTGCCGCGCCATCGCCCGTGCCCATGGTGGCGAGTTGCGCCTGCGCCCGCGCGGCCATGGCGGCAGCAGCTTCGAGTGCCGCCTGCCGGTGCGGCCGGCGCCGGAGCCCCCGCAGGCCGAGCTGCCGGGTGCCCCATGACCCTGCGCGTGCTGCTGGTGGAAGACGACCGCGAGCTGCGCCGCACGCTGCAAGGCGCGCTGGTGGTGGAAGGCTACGAGGTGCTCACCGCCGCCAGCCTCTCCGAAGGTCTGGCCTTGCTGCAGCATGCGCAGCGCGATGCGCTCACACCCCAGGCCGCACCGGTGGACCTGGTGATCCTCGACCTGGGCCTGCCCGACGGCGACGGCGAAACCCTGCTGGCCAGCCTGCGCAAGCGCCACGCGCTGCCGGTGCTGGTGGTCTCGGCCCGGCAGGCCGACGGCCAGAAGATCCGCCTGTTGGACGCCGGCGCCGACGACTACCTGGTCAAGCCCTTCAGCGTGGCCGAGCTGCTGGCCCGCATGCGCGTGGCCCTGCGCCACCGCGGCACCACCGTGCAGGCCGCCATCACCCATTACGAAGAGGGCGGCCTGCAGGTGGATTTGACGGCCCAGCGCGTGCTGCGCGACGGCCAGCCCGTGCACCTCACCCCCACCGAGTTCGGCCTGCTGGCGCGGCTGGTGCGCAGCGCTGGCCAGGTGGTGACGCACCGCCAGCTGCTGGCCGATGTGTGGGGGGCCGAGTACACAGACCACACCCACTACCTGCGCTTGTACATGGGCCAGCTGCGCGCCAAGCTGGAAGCCGAACCCTCCGAGCCACGCCTGCTGCTCACCGAGCCCGGCGTGGGCTACCGGCTGGTAGAGGCCGAAGGCTGAAGCGTCACAATGTTTTCGGCGGACCCGTGCCGCACTCTGTCATTCCCGCCTGCGCGGGAATGACGAGCGAAACAAGGAGCCCCCATGAAACTCATCGGCATGCTGGATTCGCCCTATGTGCGGCGCGTGGCCATCTCGCTGCAGCTGCTGGGCCTGCGCTTCGAGCACCAGTCGCTGTCGGTGTTCCGGGGCTTCGACGAGTTCCGGCTCATCAATCCGGTGGTGAAGGCGCCCACCCTGGTGTGCGACGACGGCACGGTGCTGCTCGATTCCTCCCTCATCCTCGACTACGCCCAGGCCCTGGCGCGACCCCGCAGCCTGACACCCCACGACCTGCCCGCCCTGCAGCGCGAGCTGCGCCTCACCGGCCTGGCGCTGGCGGCCTGCGAGAAGGCGGTGCAGATCGTCTACGAGCGCGGCCTGCGCCCGGCCGAGAAGCTGCACCAGCCCTGGGTGGACCGCGTCACCGGCCAGTTGCTGGCCGCGTTCGGCGCACTGGAAGCCGAGTGGCAGCGCCAGCCACTGAGCGCCACCACCGAGGGGCTGACCCAGGCCGGTGTCAGCACCGCCGTGGCTTGGGAGTTCACCCAGCAAACGCTGCCCGGCATGGTGCCCGAGGTGGCCCACCCAGCGCTGGTGGCGTTCTCGGCCACCGCCGAGGCCCTGCCCGCCTTCCGTGCCGCGCCGCACGGTGACGGCACCTACACTCGCGAGACCTGATACCACTTCGGCTGCAAGCGAAAGCTGTTGGGTGGCCAGCCGGCCAAACTAGGCGCGTCGCGGCCACAGACGCGCCCCTACCGTCGTCATTCCCGCGCAGGCGGGAATCCATGTCTTCGGCTTGGGTGGCGGGCAGCGGTCGCCGGGTGAGCGATTGACTCCATGCCACCAGGCGGACCGCCACCGTCGGTGGTTGCAGGGCAGTGGTGGTGCCTTCGGACAGAGGGCACATTCGCGTGTGGGTTGACAGCGTCGAGGGCCAAGACGGAACAAGAGAGCTCAGGAGGGACTGAGGGCACGGTGCTTGTCCGCGAGGAGCCCGTAGTCCGAAGGCGCCGCCGCTGCGCTGCTGCAGCCAAGGCTGAAAGACATGGATTCCCGCCTTCGCGGGAATGACTGTTCCGCCGAGAACGGCCATCCCATGCCCATGAATGCGAAGGTGGATGGGCTGATTGGAACGCCCGGCAGGTGGGTACAGCTGCCGCCCGGGCCCTTATGCGTTCCTGATGCTTGGAGGGCCACGATGCGGTTCATCGCCACCGCAACACCTCCACATGTCCGCACACGCCCCCACGCGCCAGAGCCTGGCTGCCCTCACCCTGGCCGCCATCGGCGTGGTGTATGGCGACATCGGCACCAGCCCGCTCTACACCGTCAAGGAAATCTTCTCGCCCGCCACCGGCGTGCCGCTGAGCGCGGCCAACCTGGTCGGCGCCATGTCGTGCATCTTCTGGGCCCTGATGCTGGTGGTGACGCTGAAATACGTGCTGCTCATCCTGCGCGCCGACAACCACGGCGAAGGCGGCGGCCTGGCCCTCACCGCGCTGGCCGCGCAAGCGGTGGGCGAGCGCCCCAGGCTGCGTGGCGCCCTGCTGCTGCTGGGCGTGTTCGGCGCCACGCTGTTCTATGGCGACAGCATCATCACCCCGGCCATCTCGGTGATCGGTGCCATGGAGGGCCTGGAGATCGCCACGCCGGCGCTCAAGCCCTATGTGGTGCCCATCTCGCTGGCCATCCTCACGGGCCTGTTCCTGGTTCAGCGCCTGGGCACGGCGGTGGTGGGCCGCGTGTTCGGGCCGGTCATCGTGGTGTGGTTTGCGGTGCTGGCCGTGAGCGGCGCGCTGCACATCGCCCAGCACCCGGCCATCCTGGCCGCGCTCAACCCGCTGCGGGCCTTTGAATTCCTGGCCTCGCGCGGGCCGGGCCTGCTGCTGGTCATCGGTGCCATCGTGCTGGCCGTCACCGGCACCGAGGCCCTGTACGCCGACATGGGCCACTTCGGCAAGCGGCCCATCCAGATCGCCTGGACCGGCCTGGTGCTGCCCGCGCTGGCGCTGAACTACCTGGGCCAGGGGGCGCTGCTGATGGCCGACCCTGGCGCGATCGAGAACCCTTTCTTCCGCCTGTTCCCCGCGTCGATGATCTGGCCCGCCCTGGTGCTGGCCACACTGGCCGCCATCATCGCGTCACAGGCCGTCATCTCAGGGGCGTATTCGATGACGCGCCAGGCCATCCAACTGGGCTTTCTGCCGCGCATGGCCATACGCCACACCTCGGCGCAAGAGTCTGGCCAGATCTACATGCCCGCCGTGAACTGGCTGCTGCTGGCCGGCGTGCTGGCCGCCGTGCTGGGCTTTGGCAGCTCGGCGGCGCTGGCCGGCGCCTACGGCATCGCGGTGACGCTGACGATGATGATCACCACCGTGCTCACCTACTTCGTGGTGCGCGACGGCTGGCGTCTGCCCGCGCCGCTGGCGTGGGGGGCCACGGCCTTCTTCCTGTGCCTGGACGCCGTGCTGGTGGCGGGCTGCGCCATCAAGTTCTTCGACGGCGGCTGGTTCCCGCTCACCATGGGCCTGCTGCTGTTCGCGGTGATGAGCACCTGGCGGCGCGGCCGCACGCTGATGTTGCAGAGCATCCAGGGCGAAGGGCTGGAATTGCAACCCTTCGTCGAGCAGCTCAACCCGGCCGAGATGTCGCGCGCCTCGCGCGTGGCCGTCTACGCTGTGGCCGACCCCGGCACGGTGCCGCAGGCGCTGCTGCACAACCTCAAGCACAACCAGGTGCTGCACGAGCGCAACGTGGTGCTCACGGTGCGCTTTCGCGAGGTGCCCTGGGTGGCCGAGGCGGAGCGCGCGCGGGTGGAGAAACTGCCGCACGATTTCTGGCGCGTGCAGCTCGACTTCGGCTTCATGGAAACCCCCGACGTGCCCAAGGCCCTCAAGCTCTGCGAGGCCCAGGGCCTCGCCGTGCCCACCTTTGAGACCACCTACTTCCTCAGCCGCGAAACCGTGGTGCCCACGCCCGGTGGCGGCATGGCGCAATGGCGCGAGAAGCTGTTCGCCAGCATGAGCCACAACGCCGGCAACGTGGCAGCCTTCTTCCGCCTGCCCGACAACTGCGTGGTGGAGTTGGGAACGCGGGTGCAGATTTAGCGGGTGCAGGTCCCGCGGATGCCGGTTCAGGGCGGGCGCTGCCCGCGCGCGGCGGGCCGGTTTGAGCACCGTGACCATCCCTAACCTGGCAGGCCATTTCGCGGGCTGGCGGGGGCCGATGGGTACCCGAAGACTCAGAATTCAGCGATGGACGAGATCAAGGGCCTGATTGCCAAGGTCAATGCGCAAGAACCTGGCGCCAAGGAGGCGCTGTTCTCGGCAACCTACGCCGAGTTGCGAAGGCTGGCGCGCTCGCGTCTGCACAACGGCGGGCGCAACACCTGCCTGGACACCACGGCGCTGGTGCACGAGTCGTACCTTCGATTCATCAAGTACGGCCAGTTGCGCAGCGAAGACCGGCGCGCCTTCTTTGACTACGCGTCGCGGGTCATGCGATCCGTGATCATCGATTCGGTGCGGGAGCGCCAGGCTCAGATGCGCGGCGGTGACCGGGAACGGGTGACCCTGAACACGCAGCTGATCGACGGCCTGCCCGCCGGTGAAGAGGAGGTGCTGCGGGTGCACGACGCGCTCGAGGCCCTGGCCAAGTCACAGCCGCGGCTCGCCAAGCTCGTGGAGATGCGCTACTTTGGTGGCTACACCGACGTCGAGGTGGCCGAGGCGCTGAACCTGAACGAGAAAACGATAAGGCGCGACTGGGACAAGGCCCGGCTGCTGCTCACCGCGATGCTCAGCACCTGAATGCCCGCGCCATGTCCAGTTCGGGCCACGCCCTTCCGTCTGGTCATGAAACCACTCACCGCTGACCCACACCATGGCCTTGTCGCCGGAGGACGTTGAAACGCTGGGCCGCCTGCTGGACGAGGCGCTGGCACTGGCGCCGCCGCAACGCGAGGCCTGGATCGCCACGCTGGCGCCCGCCGAGCGCGCGCTCGCCGAGCCCCTGCGCGAGATGCTGGCCGACGAGGACAAACTGTCCGCCAACCTGCGCTTCGTGCAACTGCCGCCGATGTCGCCCGACGAGTCGGTGGCCAGCCGGGGCGAGCGGGTGGGCCCATACCGGCTGCTGCACGAAATTGGCCAGGGCGGCATGGGCAGTGTGTGGCTGGCCGAGCGGTCGGACGGCCACTTCAAGCGCCAGGTGGCGCTCAAGCTGCCCAGGCTGGCCTGGGGCGCCGGGCTGGCCGAGCGCATGGCGCGGGAGCGCGAGATCGGCGCCCTGCTGGAACACCCCAGCATCGCCCGCATGTACGACGCCGGCCTGGACGAGCGGGGCCGCCCCTACCTGGCCTTCGAGTACATCGACGGCCAACCGATCGACGCCTGGTGCGAATCGCAGGCGCTGGGGCTGCGCCAGCGCCTGGGCCTGTTTGTGCAGGTCGTCAAAGCGGTGGCCTATGCGCATGGCCGGCTGGTGGTGCACCGCGACCTGAAGCCCTCCAACATCCTCGTCACCGTCGACGGTCAGGCCCACCTGCTGGACTTTGGCATTGCCAAGTTGCTGCAGGATGCGTCCCTGGCGCAGGCCCACCTCACCCGTGACCAAGGCCGCGTGCTGACGCCGCACTATGCCTCGCCCGAGCAGGTGGCCGGTGAGCCGGTGACGGTGGCATCGGACATCTACTCGCTCGGGGTGCTGCTGTACGAACTGCTCACCGGCGAGTTGCCGCTGGCGCCCCGGCGCGAAACCCTTGGCGCCATCGAAGATGCCATCCTCGAGGGCCACATCGTTGCGGCCAGCATGCGGGTGAAGGACAAGGCCCTGGCCCGGGCCTTGCGGGGCGAGCTGGACGCCATCCTGGGCAAGGCCATGCAACGCGATCCCTTGCGGCGCTACCGCACCGCAGAGGCGTTGGCGGTCGACATCGAGCGCCATCTGCAGGGCAAGACCGTCTCGGCCAGGCCCGACAGCCTGGGTTATCGCCTGCACAAGGCTCTGAAGCGGCATTGGGTGGCGGTCTCGGCGGGCAGCGCCGTGCTGGTCGCCGTGCTCAGCGCCAGCGCCGTGGCGGTGGTGCAGGCCCAGCGAGCCGCCCAGTCAGCAGAGCGCGAGCGGGTGGTGCGCGAGTTCGTGGCCGACGTGTTCCGGGTGAACAGCCGCGTGAACCCGAGCAATGCGGCGATGAGGCCCGCTTCGCCGGTCAAGCTCCTTGAGGTTGGTGCGCAACTGATCCAGCAGCGCTTCCGTGGCCAACCCGACATGCAGGCCGAGCTGTTCGGCGTGGTCGGCGGCGTGTTTTCGGACATGGGGGCCTACAAGCTGTCGGTGGACTACTCGGTCCGCAAGATCGAGGCCCTGAACCTGATGCGCGCCAGCGATGCCGAGCAGGCCCGCGCGCTGCTGACACTGGCGCAGGCCCTGGCTGACGATCGGCGCTACGCCGATGCCGAACTGCGCCTGCGCCGGGCCATCGAGCTGGCCCAACACGATGTGACGCTTCGTCTCAATGCGTTGACGCTGCTGTCCCGCCTGCAACTCATGCAGGAACACCTGAAGCAGGCCGAGGAGACAACGCGGGAGCTTGAATCCCAGGTCAAGGCCGGTGTGGCGTCACCGCTCGTGCAGGCCTGGACCGTGTTCGACCGGGCGGCGATCCTGGAGTCGCAAAACCACTTTGACCAAGCGCTGCCGTTGTACCAACAGGCGATCAACCTGGCGCTGGGCGCGGAAGGGCCGCTGTCGCTGGCCGCGATCGCCATGCGGTTCGAGGTCAGCGAAAGCATCGTCAAGCAGTTCAATTTCCAGTTGGCCCGCGAAACCCATGCCGCCGCTGACAAGGCCTTGCGCGAGCTGGGCGGCGCGCATGAGATTCGGGCCAACTACCGGTCGGCGCTCTTCGCCTATTTCCTCTGGGGCTATTCAGGCATGTCGGCCACCGCAGCCACGAACCAGATGCTGCGCAGTCGTGCCAGCCTCTTGGCGACGGAGGTGCCAGTGCCCGACTGGTTCGTTCCCAAGATCGACATGCGGCTGGCGGCGATCCAGATGGAAGGCGGCAACCTGGCGGAAGGCTTGCCGCGGTACGAGGCCAGTTACCGGGAGTTCCTGAAGGCCGTGGGCCAGGACGACAACCCCCGGGAGTCGATCATGGTCCTGGGCACCGGCCTGCTGGGGGTGGGGCGGCACGATGAAGCCGATCGTCAATTGCGGCAGGCGCTGGAACTGACCAAGGCGGCGGGCCTGGGTCTGCATCCCTACACCGCCTGGAACTACAAGATCATCGCGCTGAATCTGCGCTATGCCGGCCGGTGGGACGAGGCTGAAAAATTCCTCGATGCGGCACCCGCATTCGAGCCTTTGCGGGGCATCGGCTCCACCAAGGACGACCGCGACAAACTCCTGGCCTGGGAGCGTGCGGCCCTGCAACTCGACCGGGGCCGCGTGAAAGAGGCCCTTCAAATCCTGATGGCCCATCGGCCTGAGGGCTTGGACGCGGACGCGCTCAGCGCCTACAACAGCACCTTGGGTGAGGCGCTGTGCCGCGACCATCAGCCCGAGCAAGGCATGGCCCTGCTGAAAAAGGTTCAACAGACCTATGACGCAAATGGCAGCGACCAGAACAGCCCCGATTACGGCGACCTCTGGGCGGTGATGGGCCGATGCAAGCTTGAAGCGGGTGACCGTGCTGGCGCCCTGGCCTACGCCGCCCAGGCCCGTGCCGTGTTCACCGCCCAGCCGGCGGTGGCGCCGTACCTGAAGTCGGCATGGCTGCAACTGGACCGCCTCTTGGGTGTGCGCGCGGTGTCGCAGAAATAAATGTCCAGTCTGGGCCGCGGGCTCGCGTCCGGTCAGGGGAAGGGGCGCAAATCAACCGATTTGCGTTCCACGACCACCCCAACACCGGAGCGCTCGCCATGCAGACTTCATTGCCTCAGACGCCCACCCGATTCGCGATCTGCCGCTACCCGACGACGCTGATCGACATCTGGCGCAGCCCGCGCGGCGAGCCATTCGTGCTGCGCCCCATCCTGCCCCAGGACAAGCCTTTGCTGCAGGACTTCTATGCGTCCATGAGCCCCCGCAGCCGGCGGCTGCGCTTCCATGGCGCCGTCAACGGGCTGTCGCAGAGCGCACTCACCACCATGTCCGAGGTCGACCCTGACAAGCACCTGGCGCTGGTGGTGACCTTCGTCAGCGAGGGCACCGAGACCCTCGTCGCCGATGCCCGGTATGTGGTCGACGAGACAGGCAGCGGTGGCGAGTTCGCCATCGCGGTCTCCGACGTCTGGCAGCGCCGCGGCATCGCCCTGCGCGCCATCGCCGGCCTGTGCAAGGCGGCCAAGTTGCAGGGCCTGGACTGGCTCTGGGGCGATGTGCTGGAGGACAACGTCGCCATGCTGGCCCTCATGCACCGCGCCGGCTTCTACCGGTCAGCCATGACCGAGGCCGGCATCGTGCGGGTCGAGCGCAGCGTCGCGCAGGCGTTCTCCCCCGAGCGTGCCCGGCGCGGCGGCCCGCTGGTGATGCTGGGCCAGTGGCTGCTCGCAGGGAGGTCGTATGCGTGACGTGATTGCCTTTGCAGAGCGCCGCCCCGCTCAGGCAGCGCCAGCCCCGCAATTCGCCCTGGTGCTGGGCAGCGGCGGTGTGCGCAGCATTGCGGCGCTGGGCTTGTGCGAGGTGTTGATGCAAGAAGGCCTGGTGCCCGACCTGATCGTGGGTTGCAGCGCAGGCGCCATGTTTGGTGCGCTCATGGCCTGCGGCCACAGTGCGCAAGCGGCCGTCGCCGTGGCGGCCAGGTTGTGGTCCCCCGAGGTCACTCGGCAGCGTCGCTGGCAAGCGGTGCCGCAGATGCTGATGCCCGGGGTCTTCGGCTTCAACGAAGACTTCGGCTTGCGCGACGACACCCTGGTGATGCAGCGCCTGTACGAGGCCTTTGGCGACACGCGCATCGAGCAGTTGCGCACGCCCCTGCGCGTGGTGGCCACCGACACCCAAACAGGGGCCTGTGTCTCGCTGTGCGGGGGCAGCCTGGTTCAGGCGCTGCGCGCCAGCATTGCGTTGCCCTTCCTGTTCTCGCCCGTGACCGTCGATGGCCGCAGGCTGATGGATGGTTTTGTCGCCAACCCCCTGCCGGTGAACGTGGCCCAAGACGCATGTTCCGTGGTGGCGCTGGGGTTCGATGCCCCCATGCCGCGTCGCATCGATGGCCCTTCGCGCATGCTGGGTCAGGTGACTTCGGCCATGACCAACAGCCTCATGCATGCCAACCTGAACGCGGCCCGTGCAACGGGCATGAACCTCCTCGGCATCCTCCCCAAGATGGAGCGCAGGGTGGGGTTGTTTGACACCGAAGCCATGCCCTACCTTGTCGACCTCGGCCGCCGCGTGGCCATCGAACATCTGGGGCAGATTCGTGACCTTCTACAGAGAGCGGTGCATGCGGGCGAACGTCTGGTTGCATGAGGCTTTCCAGACCAACCCGTTCATTCAAACCATGGGGAATCCAATGAAGCCTGTCTGCCTTGCAAGCCTGGCGCTTTCGCTGACCTTGGCCGCTGGCTCAAGCTGGTCGCAACCACAACAGCCACCGCCGCCCACACCGAGGTCCGTGGTGATGGTGAAGGACTTTGACATCTACCTTGACCCGCCAACGGGCCTGGTGTTCGTCAAGCTGCCACAAGGTTGGAAGTTTGTGGGAAAAGTTGAAGGTGTGAACCTGTCATCGTCGTCGCCCACCGTGTTCACGACCTTGCTGCCAGAACAGCAGGCCGACACGGTCATGGCCAACGCCACGCCCCCTTCCAAATGAACTCTGGTCACGCCAGATCAACCAGAACCTCTCCTGTTGGTGCGCCTCGGCCATCGCGCCAACCGTGCGGTCATTGCGGCACCGGCCCGCAGCCCGGCGCAAAGGGCTCCCGCACGGCTTGCAGCGTCACATGGTCAATGTCGAAGTGCTCGTGCAGCTCGTCGGTGGCGTGCTTCAAAAAGGCGTCGTCGGCGCCACCTTCTGGCATCACCAGGTGGGCCGTCAGCGCCACCTGTGAGGTGCCCATGGCCCAGACGTGCAGGTCGTGCACCCGGGCCACGCCGGGCAGTCCCACCAGCAGGGCATGCACCTCGTGCAGGTTCACCGCGTCGGGCACGCCGTCGAACAGCAAATGCAGCGACTGGCGGAACAGGTCCCAGGTGCTGTAGACGATCACTGCGGCGATCAGCAGGCTCACCACCGGGTCCAGCCAGGCCCAGCTGAACTTCAGTGCCAGCAGGCCGGCCAGCACCACGCCGGCCGAGACCAGCGCGTCGCCGGCCATGTGCAAAAAGGCGCTGCGGATGTTGAGGTCGCCGTGGCTGCCGCGCATGAACAGCAGCGCGGTGGCGGTGTTGATGGCGATACCCACGCCGGCCACCACCATCATGGTGATGCCGGCCGGCTGCAGCGGCGAACCCAGACGCTGCACGGCTTCCAGCGCCAGTGCGCCCATGGCCACCAGCAGCAGCAGCGAATTCAGGAAGGCCGCCAGCACGCTGGCGCGCTGCCAGCCGTAGGTGTGGCGCGCGTCGGGCCGCAGGCGGCCGGCGAAGGCCCCGGCCCAGGCCAGCACCAGGCCGGCCACGTCGCTGAGGTTGTGGCCGGCGTCGGCCAGCAGGGCCAGCGAATTGATCTTCCAGCCGTAGTAGGCCTCGATGCCGACAAAGGCCAGGTTCAGCACGATGCCGATGGCGAAGGCGCGGTCGTGGTTCACCGGGCCGTGGTGGTGGCCGTGGTGCCCGTGATGGCCATGCGCCTGCGCGCCGTGGTCTGGGTGGCCGTGGTCGTCATGCTCGTCATGGTGGTGACCGTGACCGTGGTCTTGTTCGTGCGGGCCGTGCGCGTGGGGGGGCGCCTCGTGTGCGGGGGGCTGGCTCATGGGCGGCACGATATCAGCGCCGCTCAAGGAACGAAGGGCCGCTCCCGAGTTACTTGACCCCCTCGGGGGGCGGGCTGGGCATCGGCCCGGACCTGGGGCCTCTCACCAGCATCAGCGCGCCCAAGGACACCACGCCCAGCGCGGCGGTGAGCCACAGCGCACCCAGGCCCCAGGTGTCCAGCGCCAGGCCAAACGCCACCGGCGCCAGCGCCTGGGCCACGCGGCCGGGCATCATCATCCAGCCCTGGCGCGCGCCATAGCCCTCGGCGCCGAAGATGGCCAGCGGGAGGTTGCCCTTGGCGATGGTGAGGATGCCGTTGCCCGCGCCGTGCAGCACCGCAAACGCCACGGCCGCCGGCGGCCCCAGCGCCAGCAGCAGCACCACACCCAGCGGGTGTGCGGCCGAAGCCAGCCGCGCCGAGAGCAGCGGGTGAAAGCGGCGCAGCACGCCAAACTCCAGCAGGCGCCCCGCCACCTGGGCCGGCCCCACCAGCGCACCGGCCGCCACGGCCACCGCCAGCGTGGCGCCGCCCTGCTGCAGCAAGCGCGGCAGGTGCGCCGCCATGGCCGTGCTGCTGAACCAGGCGATGGCGAACACCAGGGCCAACAACACGGCGGTGAACACTGGGCGCGCGGGTGGGCTGTGTTGCGCTGTGTGCGGTGGTGTGTGCGGTGGCGCGTGTGTGGAGGGCGCTGTGGTGGATGCTGCGGCGTCCTCGCCTGCAGGCACGGCAACATCGCCGCCCGAGGGCACGGCCGGCGCCGCGGTGTTCCGCGTTGTCCGCCCCCAGCGCGGCACGCATGCGTTCAGCGGCAAGCCCACCAGCAGGTGCAGCGCGGCCCAGCCCAGGCAGGCCTCGCGCCAGCCCCAGTGCTGGGCCATCAGCGTGCTGAGCGGCCAGCCCACCGTGCTGGCAAAACCGCCGAACAGCGTGATGCCGGTGATCTTGTCGCGCGCGTCGTGCCCGTACAGGCGGACCAGGCTGGCAAACGCCGCCTCGTACAGGCCGGCGCCCATGCCGGCGCCCAACAAGGCCCAGGCCGCCAACAGCCCCGCCGCCCCCTGCACCTGCGACAGCGCGGCCAGGCCCAGCGCCATCAACACGCTGGTGCCCATCAGCACCGGGCGGCCGCCGTGCTGGTCGATGGCCCGGCCCACTGCGGGGCCCACCAAGGCCGACACCACCAGCGCCAGCGAGAAGGCCGCAAACACCGTGGCCGTGGCCAGGCCCAGTTCGGCCGCGATGGGCGTGGCCAGCATGGCCGGCAGGTAATAGGTGCTGCCCCAGGCCAGCGTCTGGGCCAGGCCCAGCGCCACGGTGACGCGCGTTCCGCTGGCCATCAGGCCAGTGCGCCCTGCTGCGCCACCAGCAGCGTGCCCTCGGCCAGCGGCACCCAGTGCTCGTCGGTCAGCGGCACACTGGCCACCAGGGCCACGTCTTGCGCCGCGCCGTGCGCCTCGATGCCCAGGCCCTCGGCACGGAGCGTGCCGCCGGCCTCGCAGTGGCGGGCCAGGCGCCACAGGCCCGGCGGGCTCACCGTGCCGTCGGCCTGGGTGCGGCGGTGGGCGTGGGCAAACAGCGCATCACCGTCGCTGTACAGGAAGTTGGCCGGGCCGTGCGCGCGCAACTCGGCGGCAAAGCGCTCCACCACCTCGCGGCGTGCGGCCAGGCTGGGCCGCTCTGTGCCGTGCCACAGGGGCGCCAGGCGGGCCAGCAGGGCGCAAAAGGCCAGCTCGGAATCGGTCTCGCCCACGGGCCTGAACGCGCCACCGGCCAGGTGCGGGTTGTCGACCAGCCCCGCCAGGTGGCCGTTGTGCGCAAAGCTGTGCCACACCCCACCCAGCTCGCGGATAAAGGGCTGGCAGTTGCGCGTGGCCACCGCGCCTTGGGTGGCCTTGCGGATGTGGCTGAGCACCACGCTGCTGCGGAACGGGTGGGCCTGCAAGAAGCGCACGCAAGCACTTTGCGCGGCCGGCTCGGCCTCTTTGATCTGGCGCGCGTCGCCGTCGTCGTACCAGACGATGCCCCAGCCGTCCTTGTGGCCAGCCGTCTGGCCGCCGTGGCGCGAGAACTCGTCCAGCGACAGGCTCACCGTGGCCGGGTGGCGCGAGGACATGGCAAACAGTTCACACATGGGGCTTCCTGATGGTGGAAAGACGCTCAGCCGCTCAGGGCCTGAGCGGGCGCAGCTTGCGCAGTTGCAGTTCCAGCGCGGCCGCATTGAGCACGCCCATGTGGGCGGCCACCTGGCGGCCCTGGGCGTCGTAGAACAGTGTGGTGGGCAGGCCTTGCGAACCCACGGCCGGGCCCAGGCTGGATGATCGGTCCAGCAGCACATCGCGCAAGGCCCAGCCATGCTCGCTGAGAAAGGTCTTGATGGCCGCCTCGTCATCGCCCTGGTTGACGAACAGGAAGCGCACCGCCGCCCCATGGGCCGCCTCGTGCTGTTGGGCCGCCGCCAGCACCGGCATCTCGCGTCGGCAGGGCGCACACCAGGTGGCCCAGAGGTTGACCACCACCGGCTGGCCCTGCGCCACCTGCGCCAGGTTGACCGTGGCGCCGCTGGCCAGCGTGGTCACGGGCAGGGCGGGCAAGGGTGCGTCGGCGGGCGCGCTCAGCAGCAGCGTGGCGGCGGTCCACGCGGTGGCGCCCCCCAGCACCCCCAAACCGAGTGGACGGCGCCAGGCCGGCCACCGCCACCCGCGCCACATCAGCCAGGCCGCTGCAGCAAACAGGCCCGTGGGCGCATGCCAGCCACCGTCGCGCACGTCGACGATGGCCCAGGGCGTGGCGGCGTACACCTCGGCGTGCAGCAGCACCTGGGCCAGGCGCGCAGCCAGCAAGCCCAGCCACAGCGCGCTGTAGACCTGGTGGCCCACGGCGGCGGCTTGGCCGCTGCCGGCAAAGCGCCCTGCCAGCCAGGCCGCGCCGGCCGTGGCCAGGCCCAGCAGCAGTGGCGCCACGGGCAAGGCCAGCGGGCCCAGTGAGACCGACAACATGTCAGTACCGCCCGGCCGCCCGCAGGTACTGACGCGCCCCCTCGGGGGGCAGCGAGTGCAACGAGCGTGGGGGCTTCATTTCAGCTCTCCCCAGCGTGGCCACCCGGCACGCCAGTGGGGCAGTAGAGGTTGAGCGGCTGCTCGCCGCGCAGGTACTGCTGCTCTTCGGCCTCGGTGGCGGGGCGCACCTCGCCCAGTTGCGCGCGCTCGCCGTACAGCTCGTGCAGCAGCGCGGCCATCTGCTGCGGCGGGTCGTCCTCGGCACGCAGCGCCTTGAACCAGCGCCGCGCGCGGCCCTGGTAGTGGAAATCCACCACCCAGAGGGTCGAGGTCTTGTAAAAGCTGGCCATGTCGCCCGTGGCCGGCCTCACAGGCTGCAGCACAGTGGCCCGCTTTGCGGCTTGGCCACGTTCTGCGCGATCACGCTCACCAGAGCGTGGATCTCCTGCGCGCTGCGGGACACACCCTGTTCGGCCACGAAACCGGTGAAGCGCTCGCGCAGCGTGGTGTTGAAGAAGGTGCCGTCGTGGGCCATGAAAATTACGCTCAGGGGGTCAGCCACTGCTCAATCTTGTCGCGGCCAGGCACGCCACCGGCGTGCACCACCTTGCCGTCGATCACCACGCCAGGTGTGCTCATCACGCCGTAGCCCATGATGTCGCGCAGTTCCTCAACCTTTTGCAGCGTCACCGCCACGCCTTTGGCCTGCGCCACCTGCTCGATCAGCGCGATGGTGTTTCTGCAGTTGGCACAGCCGGTGCCCAGTACCTTGATGTCCATGGGGTTCTCCTGGTTGGGGGTCATTCGCGTTCAAGTTCCAGATAGGTGCGGCTGGCGTTGCCAGGCATCAGCTCGGCGGCGTTGGCCAGGCGCCAATAGGTTTGCACCGGGAAGGACCGGACAGCGGCGCTGAGGTCAACGCCGTCGTCCACAGCCTGCTGCATGTGGGCCCGCAGCGCCAACAAATAGGCCTGGGTGTCGGCCTGGGCGGTGGCCAGGTTGGTGACGGCGCCGTGGCCAGGCACCAGCACCACCGGGGCCAGGGTCTCGATGACGGCAAAGGTCTGCAGCCAGTGCCGGGTGTTGCTGACAGCGCTCACGCCCAGCATGCGGTTCACATAGACCACATCGCCGCTGAACAGCACCCGCGTCTGCGGCAGCCAGACCAGGGTGTCGCCCGGTGTGTGCGCGCCACCGCGGTGCTTGAACTCGAACACCACGCCGCCCAGTTCCAGCCGCTCGTCATTGCCGGCCAGCCAGCGCGTGGGCAGGCTGGGCACCGTGCCCGCAGCCATGTCCCCCAGTGCCGCCTGCAGCGCGACAAGTTGCTCGCTGCCGCGCGCGTTCATGTCGGCGCGGGCATCGGCATGGGCCAGCACCTCGGCCCCCTGCGCCTGGAAATAGCCGTTGCCCAGCCAGCGGTGGTCCTGGCCACCGGTGTTGATGACCCATTTGATGGGCTGCGCCGTGACGTGTTTGACGGCTTCATGGATCTGCCGCGCGCTCTGGAAGGTGGCGCCACTGTCGATCAGCACCGCCCCAGCCGCTGTGACCACCAGGCCGATGTTGGCGTTGAGGCCCTCGTTTTGCGGGCTGCGCGGGCCGGTGTCGCCCACGTGGGCGTACACGCCGGGTGCCACCGGTTCAAAGTGCACCACCACGGCGCCCGCCGCCCAGGGCCACGCCACCGCCAGGCCGCACAGCAGCCACCGCCGAGCACGCCGGCCGGTGACCGTGCTGGCGCTGAGGGAGACAAGTGGCAGGCGCATGGGCTTTCTCTGAGGGGTGTGGCAAACCGAGCGGGCGGCTCAGAGCACGGCGTTGAACACGTACCCTACCAGCAAGATGCCACAGGCCACGACACCGATGAAGGTGAGGATCAGCCGCAGCTTGAGCACCTTGCGCAAGATCACCATCTCGGGCAGTGACAGCGCGATCACGCTCATCATGAAGGCCAACACCGTACCCAACGCCGCGCCCTTGGCCAGCAATGCCTGCACGATGGGAATCACCCCGGCCGCATTGCTGTACATGGGCACGCCCAGCAGCACGGCCAGAGGCACCGTCCACCAGGCCTCCTTGCCCATGAAGCCAGCCATGAAGTCCTCGGGCACGTAGCTGTGTATCCCCGCACCGATGGCGATGCCCGCCAGGATGTAGGGCCAGACCTTGCCGACGATCTCGCGCACGCTGTCCAAGCCCCGGCCGATGCGGTCCGCCAGGCACAGCGTGTCGGGGTCGACCCCGGCCTGCACCCGGGGCATGTCGCGCACCCAATCCTCCAGGTGGGCTTCCATTTTCAGCCGCCCTATCGTCCAGCCGGCCGCGATGGCCACTGCCAGACCCAGGCCCAGGTACAGCAGGGCAATGCGCCAGCCGAACAGACCGAACAGCAGGGTCAGCGCCACCTCGTTCACCATCGGGGCCGAGATCAGGAACGAGAACGTCACCCCCAAGGGCACGCCCGCCTGCACAAAGCCGATGAACAGCGGCACCGCCGAACACGAGCAGAACGGCGTGACGATGCCCAGGCTGGCCGCCATCACATTGGCCACGCCTTCGGTGCGGCCGGCCAGCATGGCGCGGGTGCGTTCGGGCGTGAAATAGGAATTGACCATGCCCATCACGAACACCACGCCGGTGAGCAGCAGCAGCACCTTGGGCGTGTCGTACAAGAAGAACTGCAGCGCGCCGCCCAGGTGGCTGCTGCGCGCCACCGGCAGCAACGCCACCAGGGCTTCGGAGGCGGGCGCCAGCACCTGGTACAGCCACCACCACGCCACAGCGGCCAGCAGCAAAAAACTGCGCGGATGACGCAGTGGCAGCGGTGGCGGTGTCAGATCGGACATGGCATGGCGGTGGGAACGATGGTCATCTCGCCAGCATGCCCGGATGCGCCGCTGGCCTGATGCGGCACATCAAGCGCCCCCACCCGCCTCGTACCAGCCCTTGCTCCGGTTGACGATCTTGACCACCAGCAGCATCACCGGCACCTCGATGAGCACCCCCACCACGGTGGCCAGGGCGGCACCCGACTCGAAGCCGAACAGGCTGATGGCCGCCGCCACGGCCAGTTCGAAGAAGTTGCTGGCGCCGATCAGCGCCGACGGGCAGGCCACGCTGTGCGACTCGCCCAGGCGGCGGTTGAGCCAGTAGGCCAGGGCCGAGTTGAAAAACACCTGGATGAGGATGGGCACGGCCAGCATGCCGATGACCAGCGGCTGCTTGATGATGGCCTGACCCTGGAAACCGAACAGCAGCACCAGGGTGGCCAGCAGCGCGGTGATGGACCAGGGCCCGATCTTGGCCAGCGTGGCGTCAAAGGCGGCCTGACCCTTGGCGAGCAACGCCTTGCGCCACACCTGCGCGATCAGCACCGGAATGACGATATAGAGAATGACCGAGGTGATCAGCGTGTCCCAGGGCACGGTGATGCTGGACAGGCCCAGCAGCAGCGCCACGATGGGCGCGAAGGCGAACACCATGATGGTGTCGTTCAAGGCCACCTGGCTGAGCGTGAACAGCGGGTGGCCACCGGTGAGCCGGCTCCACACGAACACCATGGCCGTGCAGGGTGCGGCGGCCAGCAAGATGAGGCCGGCGATGTAGCTGTCGGACTGGCCCGCCGGCAGGTAGGGTGCGAAGACGTGGCGGATGAAGATCCAGCCCAGCAAGGCCATCGAGAAGGGCTTGACCGCCCAGTTGACGAACAGCGTCACGCCGATGCCGCGCCAGTGCTGCTTGACCTGGTGCAAGGCGCCGAAGTCCACCTTCAGCAGCATGGGAATGATCATCACCCAGATCAGCAGGCCCACCGGCAGGTTGACCTTGGCGACTTCCATGCCGCCGATGGCCTGGACGGGGCCCGGCAGCCACTGGCCCAGGATGACGCCAGCGACGATGCACAGGAACACCCAGACGGTGAGGTAGCGCTCGAAAACGCTCATGGGGGCCGGCGCCGCAGCAGCCGGCAAGGTGGTGGTGATGGTGGTGGTGTTCATGGCGTGCTCGCTCAGCTTTGGCCAATCTCGACCAGGGCCGCTTGCAAGGCGGTGCGGTTCAGGGTCTCCAGTGGCAGCGCCAGCAGTTGCAGCATCTTGTAGCCAATGGCCTGGCGGGTCAGCTCGAAGGCCCGGGCTTTGCCAGCGTCACCACCCTCGGCGTTCGACGGATCGGGGTAGCCCCAATGCACCTTCACAGGTTGCTGGCCGGCGCCGCCAAAGAACACCGGGCATTGCTCGGCGGCGGCCGAGTCGCAGACCGTGATGACGATGGACAGCGGCGGGGCGCCGTCCTGGCTGAATTCGTCCCAGCTCTTGCTGCGGTAGGCCGAGGTGTCGACACCCGCGTTCTGCAAGGCCTGGATCGCGAAGGGGTTGATGCGGCCGCTCGGGGCGCTGCCAGCGCTGTGCGCTTGCACATCCTTGCCGAGCTTGGCGGCCAGGTGGTTGAGCATGCCTTCGCTCAGCACGCTGCGCGCAGAGTTGTGGGTGCAGAGGATCAGGACGTGGGTGGTCATGGGTGAACAGACGAAAGAGGGGGGTTACTGGTGGCCAATGTCACGCACGGCGTGCTGGATCGCCAAGGCGTCCAGACTGGCCAGGGGCAGAGACAGCATCAATTCAATGCGGCGCTTGAGGATCAGTGCGGTGTCCATGTAGGCACGCCGTCGAACCACTTCCGGACCTTCGACATGTCCAGGGTCGGCCACGCCCCAATGCGCCGTCACGGGCTGACCCGGCCAGACCGGACAGACCTCGCCGGCGGCGGCGTCGCAGACCGTGAACACAAAGTCCAGCTCGGGTGCGCCAGGCTGCGCAAACTCATCCCACGACTTGCTGCGAAAGCCTTGCGTCGACAGGCCCAGCTCCGCCAGGGTGGCCAGCGCCATGGGCTGCACCACACCGGCAGGCCGGCTGCCTGCCGAGTAAGCCGCAAAGCGACCTGCGCCCAGGTGCCGTAGCAAGCCCTCGGCCAACACGGACCGGGCCGAGTTGCCGGTGCAGACGAACAGCACGCTGTAGATCTTGGCATCCATGTCGGCAGGCCCTCAGCAGCAGCCGCCGGATGACTTGACGGGAATGCCGATCGGCTTGCCGCGCGGCGCGGGTGCACAGCAGGCCGCTGGCTCGGTGGTGGCGGGGGCCGCCGGCGTACAGCAGGCCCCGCTGTCTTCGCCTTCACGGAACACCGGGATGTTGGCCAGCGTGTGGAACTGCTCCCAGGCGATGCCCTGCGGGTCGGTGACCCAGTGCTTCTCGCTCTTGGCATAGCAGCAGGTGGTGGCGCCTTCGTCCAGCATCACCATGTCGGCGGCTTGGGCGCGGGCCTTCAGCTCGGCCAGGTCGCCGGCGTTGTCCACCTGGATGCCCAGGTGGTCGATGCCCGGGGTGTGGCCACGTGTGGAGATGGCGAAGTTCACCGGCGGGTCTTGCAGCATCCACTTGGCGTAGTCGGCCTCCTGGCGCGCGGGTTCGGCCGCGAACAGCTTGCTGTAGAAGGCCATGCTCTGGGCCAGGTCGGCCACATGCAGGTGTACGTGAAAGCGCTTCATGGTGGGTCTCCGTGGGTTCAACAGGTGGAGCAGGTCTTGCCCTGGGTGGCGCTGCGAGGTTTGGCGGCCTTGGGCGCACAGGCCTGGCCGCCGCAGCAGTTTTCGGTGAGGTAGGCCAACAGGCCGTCCATGCGCTCGAACGCGGCGCGGTAGATCAGGCTGCGGCCGTCGCGCTCCTGGCTCACCAGGGCGGCGTGCAGCAGCTCTTTGAGGTGGAACGACAGCGTGGAGCCGGGCTGGCCCAGGGCCTCGGCCAGGGCCCCCGCCGTGAGCCCCTCGGGCCCCGCCACCACCAGGGCCCGGAAGGCCTGCAGCCGCGTGGGCTGGGCCAAGGCCGCGAGGGCACGAACGATGTCTTGTTCTTCCATATTTCTATTTTTATGGAAATATGGAAGCAGTGTCAAGCCCTCACCCTCCTCGGGCGCCGCGACAGGGTCAGCCCGGCCCGCCCACCGGCGCGTCCTGGGGCCCGGCGATGGGCAGCCAGACCGTGAAGCGCGCGCCCTGGCCCAGCACGCTGTTCACCTCGATGCGCCCGCCATGGTGGCTGACGATGTCGTAGGCCAGCGAGAGGCCCAGGCCGGTGCCCCGGCCCACGGGCTTGGTGGAGAAGAAGGGCTCGAAGATGCGGTTCATCAGCTCGGGCGCCATGCCCCGGCCGCTGTCCTCGATGCCCACCCACACCCAGGCGCCCTCGGTGCCGCAGCTCAGGCGGATGCTGCCGCGGCTGTCCATGGCGTCGCAGGCGTTGAGCAGCAGGTTCAAAAAGACCTGGTTGATCTGCCCCAGGTGGCAGTACACCAGCGGCAGCTCGCCGCACTGGTTGACCACGTCGGCCTTGTACTTGAGCTCGTTGCCCATCACGTTGAGGGTGCTCTCCAGGCCGGCCAGCAGGTCGGCTTCCTGCCAGTCGGCGCTGTCGATGCGCGAGAAATCGCGCAGGTGCTGCACGATCTTGCGCACCCGTTCCAGGCCTTCGCGCGATTCGGACAGCAGCGCCGCCACATCGCCGCGCAGGTAGTCGAGGTCGGCGTCCTGCAGCGCCAGGCGCAAGGCCTCGCTGTCCTGCGGCGTGCCGGTGGCCATGCAGCGCTGCTGGGCGTCCACCACGGCCAGCAGGCTGTGGGCGTAGCGTTGCAGCGTGCCCAGGTTGGAAGTGATGAAGCCGACGGGGTTGTTGATCTCGTGCGCCATGCCCGCCGCCAGCTGGCCCACGGCGGCCATCTTCTCGGAGCGCAGCAGCTGCACCTGCGACTGGGCCAGGCGTGCGTTCAGCGACTTCAGCTCGGCGTTGTTGTGCCCCAGTTGCTGCACCGCCGTGCTCAGACGGGCTTCGCTCTCGCGCAGCGCGTTCTCGGCCCGCTTGCGCTCGCTGATGTCGGTGATGTAGCCGTACCAGAGCGTGGCGCCGTCGCGCTCGGGCTGCGGCATGGCGTTGACCATCAGCCAGACCTCGGGCTCGCCCGCAAACTGCAGCCGCCATTCGTGTATCCACGGCACCAGGCGCTGGGCCGAGGCCGTCATGGCCGCCAGAAAGCCCGGCTGGTCGTCCGGATGGGTGGCGGCAAAGAGCGCACTCGCGTCCTCGCGCAGCGCCTCGGGCCGGATGCGGTAGATGTCGTGCAGCACCTCGCTGGCGTAGGGCACCTGGGTGCGGCCGTCGGGGTGGCGCCGGAACTGGAACACCACCACACCGGGCACGCGGTTCGTCAGCAGCTGCAGCTGCGCCAGTGCGTCTTTGAGTGCCACCTTGCGCTGCACCAGCGTGTCCAGCATGCTGTTGACATGCCGGGCCAGCCTGGCCGCCTCGTCGTCCCCGGGCACTTCTGCCCGCTGCTCGGTGTGCCCGGCCTGCACCGCGTCGGCCACGCGCTGGATTTCGTGCAGGCGGCGTGTCATGTACCGGCCAGCCCACTGCGCAATGGCGGCCCCCAGAACGATGGCGATCAACACACCCTCCACCCCGTGGCGGGCCATGTGGCTCAGCTCGTGGTCCAGCGTGTGCCGGTCCAGGCCCACCCTGGCCCAGCCGATGTGCTGGTCGCCGAGCCGGACAGGGGTCAGCACGTCCACCACGGCCGAGCCCTGCTGCTGCACCCGCAGTTCGGGAACGGGCGGCAGATCTTCCAGGAACTGGCCTCGCCGGCTGGCGTCGGTGTGGGCCAGCACCTGGCCGTGCAGGTCCAGCACCATCATGTAGCGCAGGTCCGGGTAGCCGGAAAAGCCCTCCACGATGTCCTGGGCGCCCTCCACGTCCTGGGTGCCCACGGCCACGGACACCGACGTGGCCATGCTGCGCGCCATGGCCTGGGCCTGCTGGTGCTGCTGCTGCACCAGCTCATCCTGCTGGCGGCGCGTGAGGTCCCACACGAACGCGGACATGGCCGCAGCCATCACCAGCACCATGCCCAGCGTCAGCTGGCGGCGCAAATTGCCCACCAGGCGGTGCCGGATGCGTGCCACGAAGCGCATCAGGGCTCGTCCACGCGGCGCACCGCCGCCTCGAAGCGCTTCACATAGGGGCGCACCACGTCGTAGCTGGCGTCGTTGGCGGCGTGGAAGCGTGTGGTCTCCAGGCCAGCCAGGATCTGCCGGCCCTCGGCCGTGGAGGGCAGGTCCAGCAAGGCCTGGCGCACGGTCCGGGCCACGGCGGCGGGCACGTCGTCGCGCACCATGACCGCGTTGTTGATCAGCGGCGGGGTCTGCCAGGCCACCTTGAGCTGGGCCGCCTCGGCCGGGTGCTCTTTCTGGAACAGCCGCCAGGGCGGCGGCCAGGTGGCCCCCGCGGCCGACTGGCCCAGGTAGACATTCATGATGGACGACTCCTGCGAGCCGACGTAGCGGTGCTCGATGTCCTGCCGCACATTGAGGCCCTGCTGGTGCAGAAAGTACTGCGGCATCACCGCCGCCGCCAGGGCCGTGCGGGCGGGGTAGCTCACCACCTTGCCGCGCAGGTCGCGCGGCACCTGGATGGGGCTGTCGCGGCGCACGATGAACAGGCCCTTGAAGTCTTCCGCGTCGCCCCACATGGCCAGCACGTGGTAGCCCACCTGCATGGCGTCCACCGCCTGCCAGGGGTTGGGCAGCAGAAAGGCCGGCTCACGGGCGCGGTACTTGTGCTCAAAGGCCTGGTAATCGCGCGAGCCCAGCAGTTCCACGCGCGCGCCCACCAGGCGCCGGTTGAGGTGGTCCATCAGCGGCTGAAAGGCCTGGCCCAGCTTGACCGCGTTGTAGAGCGGGTGCGGTGCCACGCTGTAGGTGGGTATGGGTGGGTCGGCTGGGGTCGCCCGGTAGGGCAACTCGGGTTCGGCGGCCGGCTGCCCGCAGGCCGCCAGTGCCAGCAACACCAGCAGGCGCAGCGCAGCGGCAACCCTCTCCCCCACGGTATGGCGCGCACGGTCTGCGGCGGCGTTCATGTGGACCCAGTTTCAAGGCAAAGGCCGGATGGCAAGCCCTGCGGCACGGGCACGCAGGCTGCCCTGGATATCGGCAGCGCGCGGCCGGCCTTGAGCCACGGGCATCCAGCCAGCACCACGCCCTCAAGTTGTCGCCGCAGATGCCGACCTCAAGGTGTCGTCCGCCGTCGGTGGGCGGCCCCTACCCCAACCCTGGCGCACACCATGAAAGCCTTCATCTGGACCCCCCGCTTCGAGACCGGACTGGCCACGGTGGACGAGCAGCACCACCACCTGGTCGACGTCATCAACCACCTGGGCGAGGTGATGATCCAGGGCGGCGGTGCCGACGCCGTGACGGCCGAGGTCTTCCAGGACCTGGCGGCCTACGCGCAGTTCCATTTCGCCGACGAAGAACGCCTGATGCGCGAGGCCGGCCTGAGCGGCGCCCACGTCAGCACGCACTGCCTGCACCACCGGGAATTTGTCGAGCAGTTGGGAGGCATCTGGAAAAGCCGCAACTCGCTGGCCCAACCGGCCGAGGTGCTGCACGCCTTTTTGTCGTCCTGGCTCACCTTCCACATCCTGGAAGAAGACCAGGCCATGGCGCGCCAGTTGCTGGCCGTGGCTGGTGGCGTGGCGCCCGAGGTGGCCTGCCAGCGCGAGCAGACCAACCCCGACACCAGCAGCGCCGTGCTGCTGGCCGCCATGAGCGAGCTCTACCGGGTGCTGTCGCAACAGAACAAGGCCCTGGCCAAGGTGAACGAACGGCTGGAGGCCGAGGTCACCGAGCGCACGCGCAACCTGCTGCAGTCCGAGAAGATGGCCGCCATCGGCCAGTTGGCGGCCGGTGTGGCGCACGAGATCAACAACCCCATTGGCTTCGTCAAGTCCAACCTGGGCACGCTGGGGGGCTACTCCGAGCAGTTGCTCAGGCTGGTGCAAGACTGCGAGGCCGCCATGGCCGAACAGCCCGCGCTGGCCCAACACTTTGCCGGCCTGGCCGAACGCGAAGACCTGGCCTACATCCGCGAGGATTTGCCCACGCTGCTGGGCGAATCCCGCGAGGGCCTGGACCGGGTCAGCGGCATCGTGCTGGCGCTGAAGGACTTTGCCCATGCCGACTCGGCGGAGATGGTGGAAACCGATCTGGTGAGCGGCCTGGAGAGCACGCTGAAGGTGGCCAACAACGAGCTCAAGTACAAGGCCGAGGTGGTGCGCCAGCTGCAGCCCGTGCCGCATGTGATGTGCGTGCCCGGCCAGATCAACCAGGTCTTCATGAACCTGCTGGTCAACGCGGCACAGGCCATCCAGACGCGCGGCACCATCACGCTGCGCAGCGGCCACGACGCCGCCGGCGTGTGGGTGGAAATTGCCGACACCGGCTGCGGCATCGCGCCCGAGAACCTGAGCCGCTTGTTCGAGCCCTTCTACACCACCAAGCCGGTGGGCAAGGGCACAGGCCTGGGCCTGTCGATCTCGTGGGACATCATCGTCAAGAACCACGGTGGCCGCATCGAGGCCAGCAGCGAACCCGGCCAGGGCAGTTGCTTCAGGGTTTGGCTGCCCCGGTAGATGGGGCACCCGGCCGCGGGGTACCGCAGCCACCCTCCGAGAGGGTCGCAGGCCGCTTCGGAGCGGCCGTGCGCTGGCCTGCTTGGCGCACCCGGCTGCGGCGTACCGCAGCCACCCTCCGAGAGGGTCGCAGGCCGCTTCGGAGCGGCCGTGCGCTGGCCTGCGGCTAGTCCAACGGCATGATTGCCGTGCCGCCCGGCCCCCATTCCACCTGGGTGATGCCGGGCTCCAGCGACTCCAGGCGCCGCCTTTCCAGTTCTTGGGGGCTGATCTCGCCCTGGCTGGCGGCCCAGGCATCGGCGCGCTCGCGCTGCTGGGCGTTGTCACGCGCGTGGTCCAGCGCGGCCCGCATGTGGGCGGCCAGCTCCTCGTCGTGCCAGGGCTTGCAGAGGTAGCGGAAGACGCCCACGTCGTTCACCGCGCGCTGCGCCGTGTCGAAATCGGCCGAGCCGGTGAGCATCAGCGTCACGGCATGCGGCTGCACCTGGCCCAGCCGCGACAGAAAGGCCAGGCCGTCCATCACGGGCATGCGCAAGTCGGCCACCACCACGTCGAAGTGGCGCTCGTGGGCACGCTGCAGCGCCTGGGAGGCGTCGCTGCACAGCTCGATGGCCAGTTCGCTGCCGAAGTGGCGGCGCAAACTGCGCTTGAGCGCGGTCAGCACCGAGAGTTCGTCGTCTACCAGGAGCAGGGTGGGCATGGTGGTTCTCGTCGGAAGGGTTGTTCGGGTTTCAGGTGCCTTGCATGGCGGCGCTCATGTGTTCCACACCCTCTTCGGTGCGGGCCAGCAACTGCAGCATGGCGGTGTCGCTCAGGGGCAGGCCCACCCACACCTGGGGCGCCAGCGGCGGCACGGTTTCGTCCTCGTCGGCGTTCAGGTCCAGCGCGTGGGCCAGGCTGTCGGCCAGGTGCACCAGGCCCGAGAGGCTGATGAAGCCATCGGGCGGTGCTGGCTCCGGCGCATGGTGCAGGGCAATGGCCCGGGTGATGGTTTCTGGGAAATGCCAGTGGCGGGAGACCATGGCGCCCACCTGGGCGTGGTCGAAACCCAGCACCTCCGACTCGGCGGCCACCGGGCCGCTGTCGTCGGCCTTGGCCAGGGCGATCGCCTGCGCGGCCGCCTCGGGGCTGAAGGTGGCCATCACCAGTTGGCCCACGTCGTGCAGCAGGCCGGCCAGGAAGGCTTCGTCCGAGTCCTGGTCCAGCAGCTGCGCCAGGCCGCGCGCGGCCAGGGCCACGCCCATGGTGTGGCGCCAGTAGTGCTCGAAGCGGAAGCCCGGGCAGCCGTCGACCCGCAATTGCTGGTGCAAGGCTGCGGCCGTGAGCACCCCCAGAACCGTGCGCACGCCAAGGATGCGCACCGCGTCGCCGATGCTGCCCACGCGGCCCGGCACGCCGTAGAAGGCCGAGTTGGCCAGCCGCAGCATGCGCGCGGCCAAGGCCTGGTCGCGCTCGATCAGGGCCACGCACTGGCCCACCGAGAAATCGTCCTGGCGCAGCAACTGCATCAGCGCCACCAGGGCCTTGGGCAGGGGTGGCAGCTCGGTGACGCGCTGGGCCAGTTGGGCCAGCAGGGCAGGCTCAGCCATGGGGCAACTCCTGCTGCGCTTGTGCGGCCCGGTAAAGCTGAACCAGCCTCAGCAAGGGATGCGGCGGCTGGCCGGGCGCACTGGCGTGGCGAAAGATGTGCGCGAGCCGCTGTGCCTGCAGCGCTTGCGCATCGGCGGGCGGGCTGGGCAGGGGCGAGTTGGTTGGCAGGTTGTCCATCACGGCACCTCCGCGCGGCGCGGCAGCAGCACCAGCACCTCACCGCGAGTTTGGTCGGGCTTGGCCATGGTGGTCAACCAGGCCAGCCCGTCCAGCCCGGCCACGCTGACGGCCTGCCCCTCGCGGTGCGGTCCCGGGGCCTGCTGGCGCAGGCAGGCCAGCAGTTCGGCCAGCGGCGTCCCGGGCGCTTGCCCCAGCATGGCCGCCACCTGCGGCAGCAGCTCGGCCCCGCGCTGGTTCAGGTACACCAGCAGGCCGTCGGGGTCGATGCCAAACACGGCGGCGGGCAGCAGGTCCACGATGTCGCGCATGCCCCCGGCATGGGCCTGCAAGAGTTGGGCATGCTCCTGCTCGCGGGCCAGCAGGTGGGTGAGGCGCTGGTTCAGGTGGCCCAGCTCGGCATTGGCGTCAGCGAGTTCGCGGCTGAGGCGGCGGTTCTCGTCGGCCATGGCCTTGTGCCGGAAGGCCTTGGCCACGTGGTCGCGCAGGCGCTCGTCGTCCCAGGGCTTGGTGAGGAACTTGAACACCGCGCCCTCGTTCACCGCGTCGATGATGGACTGCAGGTCGGTGTAGCCCGACAGCGTCATGCGGATGGTGCCGGGCCGCAGCAGCTTGGCCTGGCGCAGGAAGTCCACCCCGGTCATGCCAGGCATGCGCTGGTCGGAAATGATGACGTCCACCTCCTGCTCGGCCAGCAAGTCCAGCGCCTGCTGCCCGCCGGGCGCCGTGAGGATGCGGTAACCGTCGCGGCGGAACAAGCGCTTGAGGGACGACAGCACGCCCTCCTCGTCGTCCACGAGCAGCAGGGTCGGGGGGCGGAGTTCGCTCATGCCGCAGGCCTCGTGGTGGGAAGGGCGGGGGGAATGGAATCGCGGCGGACAAACAGGTGCAGTTGCACACCTTGGCGCTCGGCAAAGCCGTTCACCTGGGCGATCACGCGGGCATCGAACACAAAGCCGGCCGTCAGCAGGATCTGGCCCTTGGCCGACACCAGGTCCTGCGCCAGCACCATGCCCGGCTGCAGCTCGCGGGTGGTCATGCGCAGGTCGGTCTGGGTCTCGGCCTCCAGTTGCTCTGCCACCTGCAGCAGCGCGTCCACCACGGCCGGGTCGTAGCGCGTGCCCTTGCCGCCGCGCATGGCCTGGCGGGCCGCTTCGGGCGTGTAGGCCCGCTCGGCCAGCGTGCCGCCGGTGAGCAGGTCGTCGTAGTCGCTGGCGGCGGCGATGATGCGCGCGCCCAGCAGGATCTCGTCGCCCGCCAGGCCGTCCGGGAAGCCCTTGCCGTCCACCCGCTCGTGGTGCTGGCGCACGATGCGCGCGACCGTGTGCAGCTCGGTCAGCGGCATCAGCGCCGCCTCGCCGTCGCGCGGGTGGTGGCGGTAGCGCAGCAGCGCGTCGGGCCCGTAGCTCGACACCGCGTGGCCCAGCATGTGGTCGGGGAAGCCGATCTTGCCCACGTCGTGCAGCTGCGCCGCCAGGGCCACGTCGCGCAGGGCGTGGCCGGCAAGCCCCAGGCGGGCCGCCACGCGCCGGGCCAGCAGGGCCACACGGCGGGCGTGGCCGGCAATGCCGTCCTGGCGCATCTCGATCAGGCTGGCGAACACCACCACCGCCTGCTCGAAGTTCTGGTTCACCTCTTCGTAGGCCTTGCCCAGCATGGCGTTCACCTGCTCCAGCTCGGCCGTGCGCGCCTGCACCCGGGCCTCCAGGTTCTGGTTCAGGTCGCGCAAGGCCTCGTTCTGCTGCCGGGTGAGTGCCACCAGGCGGGCGTTCTCCTGCTCCAGCGTGCGCCGGGCCAGGGCCTCGCTCACGGTCAGCAACAGGGCCTGGTCGTCCCAGGGTTTGGCGATGTAGCGGTGGATCTCGCCCTGGTTGATGGCGGCGATGGTGGCGCTGACCTCGGAGTAGCCGGTGAGCAGCATGCGCACCACGCCGGGGTCGTGCTGGCGCACGGCCGCCAGAAACTGCGCGCCATTCATCTCGGGCATGCGCATGTCGGAGATCACCAGGTCCACGGCATGGCTGCGCAGCAGTTCCAGGCCCTCGGCCCCGCTGGTGGCCTGCAGCACTTGGTAACCCGGGCTGCGGAACAAGCGGCGCAGCGCGTTCAGCACCGAGGGTTCGTCGTCCACCAGCAACAGGGTGGGCTTCGCCGCAACCTGTGCGGTGTCGGGCGGCGGTGGCGGAGGCGGGGGGAAGGCTTCGGACATGGCTGAACGGGGCATCTGACCGCACGGCCAGCGCCTACACGTCTTTTCGGCAAAGCCCTGCCCGAGTTGAGGCGCCAGGACGTGCCCGACGCAGCCGGCGGTTGGCCCGCCCCACGCCGGACGAGGCCGCGCTTGGGGCCTGAGCTCTCAGGCCAGCCAGCGGCGCAATTGCTGGCAGATGTCGGCGCGGTTCAGCAGGTCCCAGTGGTGGGCGGAGGTGACCACCATGCGCTGGCCACGCGGCAGGTGCAGCGCCAACGCCGGGTTGCGGTGCTCGCCCAGGGCACTGGCCAGCGGCACCAGGCCGTCGCCCACCAGCCTGCCGTGCAGGCCGCCAGCCCGATCGGCCTGTTCAGCCATGGTGGCGGCCACCACGTGGCAGGCCACGCCGGCCGGCAGGGGCGTGGGCAGGCGGTCGTCGCGCTTCTGGGCATGGCGGGCGCGGTGCTGCCCATCCGCCGCTTGCACATTGCCATAGCGCAGGTCGGTGATGCCGGCGCTGCGCGCCTGGGTGAGCCGCGCAAACGGCGCGCCGTAAGGGCTGATGCCGAACAGCGCGTCCACCAGGCGGCCGCCGCGCTCCAGCGGTGCGCCGTGGTGCGGGGTGCCGAGAAAGACGATCTTGCGCAGGTGCTGCATCCAGGCCGCCCCACCGCCCGTGCTGGCGGCGTGGCAGGCGCTGCGCGTCACCAGCCCGCCCATGCTGTGGGCCACGATCACCAGTTCCTCCACCGGCACCGGCCACTGCGCCACCAGCGCATCCAGCTGGGCCGAGCAGTCTTGCCCGTTCTGCGCCACGTGGCGGCCGGTGTTGTAGTGCAGGTAAACGGCCGTGTAACCCAGGTCGTGCGCCAGGGCCTGGCCGTGGTCGTGACCTTCGCGCTGCCACTGCAGGTCGTTCATGGCCAGGCCATGCACCAGCACCAGCAGCTTGCCCGTGGGCCGCTGCAGCCGGTCTTGCCAAGGCTGACCGGCGATGCGCAGCGACATGCGGATGGCCAGCGGGTTGGCGGTGGCCTCCAGGTGGTCGCCCCACACGCCGTTCAGCGCCGCCAGCCAGGCCTCGCGCTGCGGCGCGCTGGCCCCGGTGTGCGCCGGCACGGCCGAGAGCAGCACGTCCAACCCCTTGCCGATGCCGCGCGTGGCGCCCCGCACCGCCTGGTAGACCAGACCGGTGATGCCCGCCGGCCGGCCGGCTGGCGCGGCACCCAAGGGCTGCGGCCCCGACAGGATGGTGTGGTGCAGGGCCTCGACCACGCCGGTCACGCCCACCACGGCGTCCACCCCCAGGCGCGAGAGGCCGCGCAGGTCGGCGGCCTGGATCGGCCAGGCCGCGCTCGGCGCGGCGGGGTGGGTGGGCAAGCGGGGTTCGGGAACAGCCATCGCCCGCACTGTGCGGGGCCCGGCTGGCCCCGGCAAGCCTGCGATGAGGGTGCGCTCTCTAGCTCAGCGGCCCTGCAGCCGTTGCAACTCGTCCAGCGTGTTGGCGTTGAAGAAGGCGTCGGCGTCCTCGAACAGCACTTCCACCGTGCGGTGCTGGGCGGTCCACTTGTCGATCTTGCGCTGGCCGCTGGCGGTGAAGCGCACCAGGCTCTCCAGCAGGCTGGCACGCAGCAGGCAGAACACCGGCTGCACCTGCACGCGCGGCTGGCCGCTGTCGTCGGGCTCGCGCGTGGCGGCCATGGCCACCTCGGCGTCGGCCTCCAACGCGGCCTGGGCCAGGCGGGCCACCAGGTCGGTGGGAAAGTTTGGCGTGTCGCAGGGCACGGTCACCAGCCAGGGGGTTTCGCAGTGCTCCAGCCCGGCCAGAAAGCCGGCCAGCGGGCCGGGAAAGTCGGGCAAGGCGTCGGGCCACACGGCCGCGCCCATGGATTCATAGGCCGCCAGGTTGCGGTTGGCATTGATCAGCACCTGGCCCACCTGCGGGGCCAGGCGCAGCAGGGCGTGCAGGGCCAGCGGCATGCCGGCGTGGTTCTGCAGGCCTTTGTCGACACCGCCCATGCGGGTGGCGCGGCCACCGGCCAGGATGAGGCCGGTGATGTCAGAGGCAAGGATGGGGTTGGCGGCCATGCTGCTCACTCCACCATGTCGAAGGCTTGCGTTTCCACCTGCACGAAGGCCGCGGTGAGCTCGGCCAGTGCCCGCCACACCTGGGCGCGCGGGTGGGTCGCCACGGCGCTGCAGAGCAGGCCTACCCAGGGCTGCAAATGGGTGCGGAAGAAGCGGCGCTGCTGCTCCAGGTTGCACACCGCCGCGTCGTCGCCGGCGATGAGGTAGCGCATCAGCTCGAAGCCGTAGGCGATGTGGTCTTCGGTCTCGCCCAGTTGCTCGTCGCGGGTCAGGCCCAGCGCGGCCAGGTCGGTGCGCAGTTGCGCCAGCGGCTTCTCGTTCAGGAAGCCGGCCAGGTAGTGCGAGCCGTACAGAAAGATCTCGGGCTTGCCCACGCCGCCGAACAGCGCGTCGTACTCGGCCTGCGCGCTGGCCACGCTGCTCGCGCGCAGGGCCGCCACCAGGTGCTCCCACGGCGCTTCGAGAAAGCCCCCTGGCTCGGGCGCCTGGGTGACCGCGACGCGGAACTGCGCCAGCAGCGGCTCGTCGGGTGCGGCAAACCACAAACGGGCCAGCAGGCCGTAGAGCTCGGCGCGGGCGAGTTCTTCGCCGTCGTCGCGGTTGGCCATGGCAATGGGTTGGGCGCTCATGGGTCGGTGATCCGGATCTCGTTGGGGTTGGTGTGGATGTCGATCACGCGGCAATCGCCGCACATCTTCAGGCGCTCCAGCGCCGCGCCCTGGAAAGCCGAGTGGCCAGCCAGGCGGCCCAGCATGGCCTCGATGGCCTTGAGCGTGCCAAAGGGCTTGCCGCAGCGCACGCAGGCATAGGGCTGGGCCTGGGCGATGACGCGTGGCGCCTTGCGCGCCTTGCCGGCATCGGCCAGCCACAGGCGCGGCTGCAAGGCCAGCGCCTGCTCGGGGCAGGTCTGCACGCACAGGCCGCATTGCACGCAGTTGGCTTCGGTGAAGCGCAGCTGCGGCTGCTCGGGGTTGTCGGCCAGGGCCTGGGCGGGGCAGGCGCCCACGCAGCTCAGGCACAGGGTGCAGCGCTCGGTGTTGATGGCGAGGCTGCCCAGTGGTGAGGCCGCTGGCAACGCGATCTCTTCTTGCGCCGCCGGGGCTTGGGCCAGCAGGTGCGCCAAGGCCAGGTCCAGCGTGGCGCGCTTCTCGGCCAGGGCGGTGAAGCGCGCGGGCTCTTTCACGCCTTGGGCCGCCGGGGCGCGCAGCGTCTGGTCCAGCGCGGCCAGGTCGCGCGCGTCGCGGGCCTCGATGAGGCGCAGGTGCTGGCCGGTGTAGCCCAGGCCGCCGAGGATGGCCTGGGCCACGGCCATCTGCTCACTCAGGGCCTGGCGGTACTCGGGCGCTTCTTCGGCGGTGAGCAGCACCCAGACCTGCGAGGCGCCCTGCGCGATGGCGGCCAGCCACAGCTCGATGCCGACGCTGGCGGTGTGCCACAACGGCACCGGGATGACGCGCGCCGGCAGGCCATGGGTGCCGGCGTCGCTGCGCGCGGCGCGGCCCAGGTCTTGCAGCAATTGGGCGCCCGCGCCTTCGCTGTGCAGCAGCAGCGCGGCCTGCTGGCCACCCGCAGCCGCGTAGGCCGTGAGCAGGGTGCGCAGGCGCTTGCCCTGGTCCACGGCCGAGGGGTAACCGAAGCTGAGCGCGCCGCTGGGGCACACGGTGGTGCAGGCGCCGCAGCCGGCGCACAGCGCGGGCTCGACGACGATGCCGCCGGCCGCCTGGTTGGCGTTCTTGGCGCGGCCCTTGTTGGATGCATCGCTGCGTATGGCGCGGGTGGAGCAGACCTCGATGCAGGCGCTGCAGCCGGTTTTTTCGTTGCGGCTGTGCGCGCACAAACGCTGCTGGTAGCGGAAGAACTTGGGCTTGTCGAAGGTGCCCACGAGCTCGCGCAATTTCAGCACCGCGTCCACCAGCTTGCGTTCGTCGCGGCCGGTGTGGAAGTAGCCCTGCGGCGGCTGGTGCTGCGTGAAGTGCGGGGTGTCGCGCAGGTCCAGCACCAGGTCGAAGGTCTCGGTGCTGGTGTGGGCAGGCCGGTCGAAATCGATGGCGCCGGCCGCATCGCAGGCCTGCACGCAGGCGCGGTGGCTTTTGCAGGCGGCCAGGTCGACCTGGTAGCTGAAGTCGATGGCGCCTTCGGGGCAGGCGGCGATGCAGGCATTGCAGCGCGTGCACAGGTCGAGCGCGATGGGGTTGTGTTGCGCCCACTCGGCCTCGAAGGCGCCCAGCCAGCCGCTGAGCCGCGTGAGTTGGCCGCTGTGCACCGCGTGCTCGCGCTGCTGCGGCAGCGCGCCGCCGGCCTGGGTGATGAGCAGGCTGAGGCTGAGCTTGTCGGCCAGCAGCGCGGCGGCGCGGCTGGCGAGGTCGGCCGGGCCGATGACCAGGGTGCGACCGGCCGAGCGGTAGGCCACGGTGGGCACGGGCTCGGGCGCGGGCAGCTGCGCGGCGGCGATCAGCGCGGCCAGCTTGGGCGTGGCCTGGGCCGCGTCCTTGGACCAGCCGCCGCTTTCGCGCAGGTTGACGAAGCGGATGGGGCGCTCTTGCACAGGTTGCGCGCCGGCGGTTTCGGCGTTCAGCGCCAGGAACAGGCTGGCCTCTTGGGTGCAGCCCACCAGCAGGGTGTCGGTCTCGTCCAGCGCGGCACGCTGGAAGGCGCCGGCCTCGCGCCGGCACAGCAACGTGTGCGTCTGCGCCAGGCCCTCAGGGCTCGCGCCCGGCGTGGCCGCCAGCGCTTTCTGCAAGGCCGGGGCGTTCAGCGGCATCGTCCGGTTGCAGTCGCAGATCAGAGTTTTCATGGGGGGCGGTGGACGGGTCGGGGTCGGGACGCGCGGCGGCGGCCTCGGGGGTGGTGGGCGCGTCGGGGGTGACGGTGTCGGGGGTGGTGGTGGCCGTGGTGGATTCAGCCTCGGCCGGCGCTTCGGTGAACAGGCCGAGGAAGGCCGATTGGGCCATCTTTTCCAGCATGCCCGGCGGCAGAGGGTCGGGCTGACTGTAATCGTCGATGTAGGTGTCCAGCCCGTCCATCACGTTGTAGTGCGGATCGGAGAAGAGCTTTTTCAGCGCGGCGTTCTTCACCTCGGGCTGCACGTCACTGGCCACGAAGGGGCGAAAGTCGCTGTCGGCCTGCAGCGCGGCCACGTCGTCCACCGTGGGCGGCGGCGGGGCCTCGTGCTGCACCTGCAGTTGCGGCTGCGCTTGCAGTGGTGCTGCGGGCTCGGCCGGTGGCGGCGCAGTGGCCACTGCGGGCGAAGGTGGCGGCGGCTCGGGCAAGGGCTCGCCTTGGCGCGCCTGCACCTTGCGGCGCGACCAGCGCGAGAAGAAGCCGACGTCACGGTCCTGGCTCATGGCGGGGCCTGTGAACGGCGCTCAGCCGCGCTGGTCCGGCGCCACGAACGAGGCCGGGCGCCGCCGCCTCTTGGGCTCGGGTCGGTAGTGGGCGTCGGTGTAGGCCTGCAGCCAGGCCAGCACGTCAGCGGGCAGCGGCAGGTTGTCCACGCGCTCTTGCGCATCGAGCAGGCGGCCGGCCTCGTTGTACGAGAGGGTCACGCGCTCGGGCCAGGCGCGCGACGGGTCTTCGTCGTCCACCCGCCACATCACGAACCACACCGGCGCACCGCTGCTGAGGTTGAGGTGGTAGCCCTCGGCTTCGTCCACATGCAGGCTCAGTGGCAGGGCCGGGTGCAGGGTCTGGGCGAGGCGGCCGTCGTCGCGCAGCAAGCGCGCCTCGGTGCCGAACTGGCCGTCGTCCAGTTGCACGTCGGCAATGCTGTGGCGCCAGTCTTCCCAGGCGTTGGGGCGGGTCTCGCGCGCCATCACCACCGCCACGTGCGCGGTGACGCTGCGGGGGACGGCGCCGGGCGTGTCGCTCACCGCGCTCAGCCTCGCGCTCAGGTGCCCTTGGACACCGTGATGGTGGGGAACTTGCTGGAGAAGTCCTTGGCCTGCGCGGCCACCTTCACGGCCACCTGGCGGGCCACGGCCTTGTACAGGCCAGCGATCTCGCCATCGGGCTCGGCCACCACGGTGGGGGCGCCGGCATCGGCCTGCTCGCGGATGCTGAGGGTGAGCGGCAACGCGCCCAGGTAATCAACACCGTACTGCTCGGCCATCTTCTTGCCGCCGTCGGCGCCGAAGATGTGCGCGGTGTGGCCGCAGTTGGGACAGCAGTAGACGGCCATGTTCTCAACCACGCCGAGGATGGGCACGCTGACCTTCTCGAACATCTTCAGGCCCTTCTTCGCGTCCAGCAGCGCAATGTCTTGCGGCGTGGTGACGATGACAGCGCCGGTGATGGGCACGCGCTGGCTGAGGGTGAGCTGGATGTCGCCGGTGCCCGGGGGCATGTCGACGATGAGGTAGTCCAGGTCCTTCCAGTTGGTCTGGCGCAGCAGTTGCTCCAGTGCCTGGGTGGCCATGGGGCCGCGCCAGATCATGGCGTCGTCGGGGTCGATCAGGAAGCCGATGGACATGACCTGCAGGCCGTGGTTTTCCAGCGGGTCCATGCTCTTGCCATCGCTGCTCTCGGGCCGGCCGCTGATGCCCAGCATCATGGGCAGGCTGGGGCCGTAGATGTCGGCGTCGAGGATGCCCACGCGCGCACCTTCGGCCGCCAGCGCCAGCGCCAGGTTGACGGCCGTGGTGCTCTTGCCCACGCCGCCTTTGCCCGAGGCCACGGCGATCAGGTTCTTCACGCCGGGCAGCAGGGCCACGCCACGCTGGGCCTGGTGGGCGATGATCTTGCTGGTGACGTTGGCGCTGACGTTTTCGACACCGGCCAAGGCACGCACAGCGGCGATGTAGGCCTTGCGCAGCGCCGGGATCTGGCTCTTGGCGGGGTAGCCCAGTTCGACGTCGAACGACACGTCGCCGCCCTCGATGCGCAGGTTCTTCAGTTGCTTGGCGCTGACCGGGTCGAGGCCGGTGTTGGAGTCGACCACGCTTTTCAGCGCGTCCTTGAGGGCTTGTTCGGTGAGGGCCATGGGCTGCGGGGGGTTGGTGAAAGAAAAGGCGCGCGAAGTCTAACGGCTGGCGCGCCGGCCTCCGGGCGGCGGGGAGATTGCTGGGGTTTGCCCGGATGGGCGCTCAGGCCAGCGCACGGCCGCTCCACGTTCGGGCTTGCAGGCCCGAACGCCTCGTCAGGCGATGAACAGTCCGCAGGGACTGCCCATCGTCCGGTCTCGGCCTGGGCACCCGCCCGGCGGGTGGCTGCGGTATCCCGCAGCCGTGTGCCGCACTCACGCGGGCTTGGCTGCCGCCGCCGCGCTGAACTGCTCGTAGGCCGCCATGGCATTGGCTGCGTACATGGCCGAGGGGCCGCCGCCCATGTACACCGACAAGGCCAGGGTTTCTTCCACCTCGGCACGTGTGGCACCCAGCTTCACCAGGGTGCGCATGTGGAAGGCGATGCAGCCGTCACAGCGCACCGCAATGCCGATGGCCAGGGCCATCAGCTCCTTGGTTTTTTCTTCCAGCGCGCCAGTGGTGAGCGCCGCCTGTCCCAGTTCGTGGAAGGCCTTCATCACCGCCGGCTGGCCCTTGCGCAGCGGGGAAAGGTTGGCCGAGATGTCCTTGGCCAATTGGGCGTAGTCGGGCAGTGCAGACATGGTGCAACTCCAGTGGATGTGAGATGGCCTGATGCTAGCGGAGGTGCCCGTATGGGTATGTGACGCGGGTCACTGGCCGGTGCGGCCAGACAATGCGGCCGCCCACCCCGCCATCGCCACACCACCACACGCACCGCCATCCCCGGTCCCCAGCCATGTCCGACACCGACGACCTGCCCCCGCTGCCCGCCACCCCCACCGGCCGCTACCGTCACTACAAGGGTGGCGAATACGAGGTGCTGGGCGCCGCCCGCCACAGCGAGACGCTGGAGCCGCTGGTGGTGTACCGCCCGCTCCACAACGCCACCGGCTGGTGGGTGCGGCCGCACGCCATGTTCTTTGGCGAACTGGCTGTGGGCGGCGTGCAGGTTCCACGGTTTGCACGCCTGTCCGACCCCGCCTGACCCCCCCAAAGACTTGGTACGCGTAAGGGATTGCAGCCCAGGGTTGCATCGGATAGGCACGCCCCCCGTGGCTGCCCGTATCATCCGAGTCATGCACGCGCTTTCATAGCCCTCGGCGAGGGCGCCGCGCTTGCCCAGGAGAGTGCCGACATGACCAAGCCCGCCCACCCGACTCAACCCAAGACGCCCCTGAGCCGCCGCACGCTGTTTGCCGGCGCCGGCACCGTGGGCGCGCTGGCCGCCGCTGCGGCCGCCCTGCCCCTGGTACGCCCCACCGAAGCGGTTGTGGCGGCCACCGGGCCCAAGCCCGACGACCAGGCCGGCTACCAGCTCACCGAGCACGTGAAGCGCTACTACCGCACCGCCCGGATCTGACCCGGCCGCCCAGACGAGAAACCAGGAGTCCTCCCCCATGCTGCTGACCCGCAGAACCGCCAGCCTAGACAGCGACAGCGCCTCGCCGCTGGTGTCCAGCCTCACCCGCGGTCTGGCCCGTGCCATCCCCACGCTCGACCGCCGCGCCTTTTTGCGCCGCTCGGGCCTGGGTGTGGGCGCCGGCATTGCCGCTTCGCAACTCACCCTGGTCAAGAAGGCCCAGGCGGCCGACGGCGCCAAGCCGGCCGAGGGCGGCGCCAAGGTGGAGGTCAAGCGCACCGTCTGCGGCCACTGCTCGGTGGGCTGCGCGGTGGACGCCGTGGTTGAGAACGGCGTCTGGGTGCGCCAGGAACCGGTGTTCGATTCGCCCATCAATCTGGGCGCGCATTGCGCCAAGGGCGCCGCGCTGCGCGAGCATGGCCATGGCGAGTACCGGCTGCGCACACCGATGAAGCTGGTGGACGGCCATTACCAGCGCATCAGCTGGGACCAGGCGCTGGACGAAATCTCCGCCAAGATGCTGGAGCTGCGCAAGGCCAGCGGGCCTGACTCGCTGTTCTTCGTCGGTTCGAGCAAGCACAACAACGAGCAGGCCTACCTGATGCGCAAGTGGGTGTCCTTCTGGGGCACCAACAACACCGACCACCAGGCGCGCATCTGCCACAGCACCACCGTGGCCGGCGTGGCCAACACCTGGGGCTACGGTGCGATGACCAATTCGTACAACGACATGCAGAACTCGAAAGCTGCGTTGTACATAGGCTCGAATGCCGCCGAGGCCCACCCGGTGTCGATGCTGCACATGCTGCACGCCAAGGAGAACGGCTGCAAGATGATCGTGGTCGATCCGCGCTTCACGCGCACGGCGGCCAAGGCCGACGACTACGTGCGCATCCGCTCAGGTTCCGACATTCCCTTCCTGTTCGGGGTGATGCACCACATCTTCAAGAACGGCTGGGAAGACAAGAAGTACATCGAGGACCGTGTCTACGGCATGGACAAGGTGCGCGACGAGGCGCTGAACTTCTGGACGCCCGAGCGTGTGCAAGAGGCCTGCGGCGTCGACGAAGCCACCTGTTTGAAGGTGGCCAAGACCATGGCCGAAAACCGCCCCAGCACCATCGTCTGGTGCATGGGCCAGACCCAGCACAGCATCGGCAACGCCATCGTGCGCACCTCGTGCATCCTGCAACTGGTGCTGGGCAATGTGGGCAAGAGCGGCGGCGGCACCAACATCTTCCGCGGCCACGACAACGTGCAGGGTGCCACCGACGTGGGCCCCAACCCCGACAGCCTGCCTGGCTACTACGGCCTGGCCGACGGCTCGTGGAAGCACTTCGCCAAGGCCTGGGGCGTCGATTACGAGTGGATCAAGAAGCAGTACGCCTCGCCCGCGATGATGACCAAGTCGGGCATGACGGTGTCGCGCTGGATCGACGGCGTGCTGGAGAAGAACGAGCTGATCGACCAGGACAGCAACCTGCGCGGCCTGTTCTTCTGGGGCCATGCGCCCAACTCGCAGACCCGTGGCCTGGAAATGAAGAAGGCCATGGACAAGCTGGACCTGCTGGTGGTCATCGACCCCTTCCCCAGTGCCACCGCCGCCATGGCGGCCATGCCCGGCAACAAGGACGACGCCAACCCGAACCGCGCGGTCTACCTGCTGCCGGCGGCCACGCAGTTCGAGACCAGCGGTTCGTGCACCGCCAGCAACCGCTCCATCCAGTGGCGCGAGAAGGTCATCGACCCGCTGTGGGAGAGCCGCACCGACCACATGATCATGTACCAGCTGGCCGAGAAGCTGGGCTTCGGCAAGGAGCTGGTGAAGAACTACAAGATGGTGCAGGGCAAGGGCGGCATGGAGCCCGAGACCGAGTCCATCCTGCGTGAAATCAACAAGTGCGTCTGGACGATTGGCTACACCGGCCACAGCCCCGAGCGCATCCAGGCCCACATGCGCAACATGAACGTCTTCGACGTGAAGACGCTCAAGGCCAAGGGCGGTGTGGACAAGCTCACCGGCTACAGCTTGGACGGCGACTACTTCGGCCTGCCCTGGCCGTGCTACGGCACGCCCGAGATGAAGCACCCGGGCACGCCCAATTTGTACGACACATCCAAGCACGTGATGGACGGTGGCGGCAACTTCCGCGCCAACTTTGGCGTGGAGCGCGAGGGCGTCTCGCTGCTGGCGGCCGATGGCTCGCACTCGGCTGGCGCCGACCTGACCACCGGCTACCCCGAGTTCGACCACATCCTGATGAAGAAGCTGGGCTGGTGGAGCGAGCTGACCGAGGCCGAGGCCAAGGCTGCGGAAGGCAAGAACTGGAAGACCGATTCATCGGGCGGCATCATCCGCGTGGCGATGAAGAACCACGGCTGCCACCCCTTCGGCAACGCCAAGGCTCGGGCCATTGTGTGGAACTTCCCCGACCCGCTGCCCAAGCACCGTGAACCGCTCTACAGCACCCGCGCCGACCTGGTGGACAAGTACCCCACGCACGACGACAAGAAGGCCTTCTGGCGCCTGCCCACGCTGTACAAGACCGTGCAGCAGAAGAACAAGGACATCGGCAAGAGCTTCCCGCTCATCATGTCCAGCGGCCGCCTGGTGGAGTTTGAAGGCGGTGGTGAGGAAACCCGCTCCAACCCCTGGCTGGCCGAGCTGCAGCAGGACATGTTCGTCGAGATCAACCCCAAGGCCGCGAATGACCGCGGTATTCGCAACGGCGACTGGGTGTGGGTCAAGACACCACCGATGGCAGCCGTACCCGAGTTCAAGGGCCTGCACATCAAGGCCCTGGTGACCGAGCGTGTGGACGAAGGCACGGTGTGGATGCCCTTCCACTTCTCGGGCCGCTGGGGCGGGCTGGATCTGGCCCCCTACTACCCGGCCGGTGCGATGCCGGTGGTGCGCGGTGAAGCCATCAACACCGCCACCACCTACGGCTACGACAGCGTGACGATGATGCAAGAAACCAAGACCACGGTTTGCCAGGTCGAGAAGGCCGCTTAAGGCGTACGGCACAAGGAGCACGACATGGCACGAATGAAATTCATCTGCGACACCGAGCGCTGCATCGAATGCAACGGCTGCGCCACCGCCTGCAAGGCCGAGCACGACATCCCCTGGGGGGTGAACCGCCGCCGCGTGGTCACCCTCAACGACGGGGTGCCCGGCGAGAAGACCATCTCGGTGGCCTGCATGCACTGCAGCGACGCGCCCTGCATGGCGGTGTGCCCGGTGGACTGCTTCTACCGCACCGACGAGGGCGTGGTGCTGCATGACAAGGACGTTTGCATCGGCTGCGGCTACTGCAGCTATGCCTGCCCCTTTGGCGCGCCGCAGTTCCCCACCAACGGCACCTTCGGCCTGCGCGGCAAGATGGACAAGTGCACCTTCTGCTCCGGCGGCCCCGAGGCCAATGGCTCGCAGGCCGAGTACGAGAAGTACGGCCGCAACCGCCTGAGTGAGGGCAAGCTGCCGGCCTGCGCCGAGATGTGCTCGACCAAGGCCCTGCTGGCCGGTGACGGCGACGTGGTGGCCGACATCTTCCGCCAGCGCGTGCTGGTGCGCGGCAAGGGCAGCGAGGTGTGGGGCTGGGGCACGGCCTACGGCAAGCCCACCGCTGGCAACAAGCCCGAAGGAGGCAAGGCATGAGCAAGCTCCTCACCCCCCTCGTGGTGGCTGCAACCTTGGCGATGGCCGCCTGCGGCGAAAAGCCCCAAGCCATCGACCACTCGGGCGTGGCCAAGCGCGACGTCAAGGCCTCGCAAGGCGCCCAGAACGCCTTCGTCGCCCCGGGCTGGACAGCCGGCGACGACACCAGTTGGCAAACCCAGCTGCGCACGCGGGCCCAGCAAGGCCAGAACGAGTACTCGCGCGCGGCCGCCGTGCCTGCCGCCAAGTGACCGCCATGAAGCGCCTGATCCGCTCCACCCTGGCGCTCACCGCGCTGTGGGCCGCCACCGCCTGGGCACAGGCCCCGGCCGACGCCGCCTCGGCACCGGCCAACGGTGCGCCCGCCGGCTTTGTGGCGCCGGCCGAACCCAAGCCCGACGACACCAACGCCCAGCGCGCCAAGAGCCAGCCCGGCAACAACGCGCCGCTGTGGCGCGCCGTGCGCGAGCAGGGTGGCCTCAGCAGCCTGCCCGGCGCCGAGAAGGGCGTGCTGATCCAGCCCGTGGCCAGCTACCCCGGCGTGGCCACCACCAATGCCGGTGAGGCCTGGCGCCAGGTGCGCAACCGATTCATCCTGCCGTACGGTGGCGCGCTGATCTTCATCACCGTGCTGGCTTTGGCGGTGTTCTATTGGCGCAAAGGCCCGCTGGGCGGCCATGCCGGCCCCAACACCGGCCGCATGGTCGAGCGCTTCACCCCCTTCGAGCGCGCCGCGCACTGGGCCAATGCCGGTGCCTTCGTGGTGCTGGCGCTCTCGGGCCTGGTCATGGCCTTCGGCAAGTTCACGCTGCTGCCCGTCATTGGCAGCACGCTGTTCGGCTGGCTGGCCTATGCGCTGAAGTTTGCGCACAACTTCGTCGGTCCGTTGTTCGCGGTCTCGCTGCTGGTGGTCATCGTCACCTTCATGAAGGACAACATCGCCAACGCGGCCGATGTCGAATGGCTGCGCAAGGCCGGCGGCATGCTGGGCAATGAGCAGGTCAAGTCGCACCGTTTCAACGCTGCCGAGAAGGGCGTGTACTGGTGGGGCGTGTGTGTGCCCGGCCTGGTGGTGGTGGCCTCGGGCCTGGTGATGGACAAGCTCATCCCCGGGCTGGAATACCTGCGTGGCGACATGCAGATTGCCAACATGGTTCACGCGGTGATGGCGATCGCGATGATGATCGTGCTCATCGGCCACATCTACATGGGCACCATCGGCGTGAAGGACGCTTACCAGGCCATGCGCACCGGCTATGTCGACGAAACCTGGGCCAAGGAACACCACGAGCTCTGGCTGGACGACATCCACGCTGGCAAGATCCCCGCCCAGCGCTCTGCCGAGCCCCTGCCCAAGCCCCTGAGCCCACAAGCCTGACGGCGCACCCGCAAGGAACCAAGGAATGAACACCATGAAGCCCATCGCCCTTCCCGTCGTGGCGCTGGCCTTGTTGGCCGCTGTGGCCAGCGCCGTGGCCAAGTTGCCCGCCCCCAGCGACGAAGCCAAGGCCAAGGCCGCCGAAGCCGCCGCCAAGACCGCCTGGGCCGGCAAGGTGGACGGCTACCTGCTGTGCAAGTCGCAAGACAAGGTGGCTGCCGGCTACCTCGCCAAGGCCAAGGCCCCGGCCGCCGCCGCGTCGGTGCCCGCCTGCGCTGACCCGGGCCCCTTCGTCTACACGCCGCCGGTTGCCGCATCCGCACCGGCATCGGCCCCTGCCGCCGCTGTGGCCGCCGCCTCGGCCCCAGCCAAGAAGCCCTGAGCCCACGCGCCATGGCCCACAGCCCCGCACCAGCCCCCGACGCCTGGCCCGCCCCGGCCGACGCCGCGCTGGGCGCTGCGCCGCGCATGACCGACGCGCGCGAGCCGCTGCTGCGCGAGATCGAGATCCTTGACGAACACGGCCAGCGCCGCAGCATCCACATCCCGGCCGAGCGGCCGCTGACGGTGTTCGTGGACAAGCGCGAGCTGGTCACGCTGATGACGCTGGGCGCCGCGCCCGAGATGCTGGTGCTGGGCTATTTGCGCAACCAGCGCCTGGTTCCGGAGCTGTCCGACGTGGTGTCCATCACGGTGGATTGGGACGTGGGTGCCGCCGCCGTCTACACCCGCCAGGGCATTGCCGATCTGGAGGCCCGCACGGCGCACCGCGTGGTCACCACCGGCTGCGGCCAGGGCACGGTGTTCGGCGACATGATGAGCGAGGTGGACGCGCTGCAGCTGCCGCCGCCCGACCAGGCCCGCATCCGCCAATCCACGCTGGCCGGGCTGCTGGAGGTGATGCGACAGCAGGACGACAGCATCCACCGCAAGGCCGGCTCGGTGCACGGCTGCGCGCTGTTCTGCGGCCAGGAACTGATGATGTTCATCGAGGACGTGGGCCGCCACAACGCCATCGACACCATCGCCGGCTGGATGTGGCTGCATGGCGTGGGTGGCGGCAACAAGATCTTCTACACCACCGGCCGGCTCACCAGCGAGATGGTGATGAAGGCCGCCCACATGGGCGTGCCCATCGTGGTCTCGCGCAACGGCGTCACCCACATGGGCCACGAGCTGGCCAGCAAGCTGGGCATGACGCTGTTCGGCCGCGCGGCCAACAAGCACTTCCTCTGCTACACCGGCTTCGAGCGCTTCGATTCCGAGCCGGTGCCCCTGCCCGCCACGGTGCGGGTGGTGGCCGGGCAGTAGATTCTCTCGAACAGCACTTACCCGTTGATGGGTCTCGGCGCATTGCAGCCGTTGGTGAACGTCTGCTGTCGGGTGCGGCAAAGGCCTGGGCGGGCAGGCTGCACCGCTCAAAAGTGGCGGTCGGCTGCGCCGACTGCGCTGCGGTGCTCGGTCATGCGGCGCGTCGACAACTCGCTGCACTCGCTGTGCTCGTTACGCTCAAACAAGGTCGACGAGTTTGTCTGGGAAGCGTGCTGCGCACGCCGCCGCATGCCCTGCGC
>WBZX01000060.1_pt1 | contig 99881 bp, 92 predicted proteins | sample 5204211 | NCBI WGS metagenome assembly WBZX01 (sample SAMN12344362, study PRJNA552823) | activated sludge metagenome | biome: Activated sludge suspended growth; feature: Nitrification reactor; material: Wastewater; isolation source: activated sludge from nitrification reactor of wastewater... | reverse complement strand
TGAGCATCTCGCAGAGCGCTTGGCTCGATTAGAGAGCAGCTTGGTACAACTGGAGCGCATAAACAGCGCGACACTGAGCTTGATGCAACAATTCTTGAGCAACGATAGCGTACCAGCCGAATTGCAGTCGCAAAACGTCAACGTTGATAGCTGACCTCAACGGTAACTTATTTGACAAGCGCCGAAATAAAAACAGATGAATCATCATGAACATGCCAAAAGCCGATCCATTCAACGCACTGACCATTGACGTTGAGGACTATTTTCAGGTCTCGGCATTTTCACCGTATATTCCGCGTACAGACTGGCCTATTCGCGAATGTCGTATCGAGCGAAATATTGACTGCATTTTAGCCATGCTCGACGAACACGATACCAAGGCCACTTTCTTTACCTTGGGCTGGGTAGCAGAACGCTTTCCGAACGTTGTCCGACGTATCGTCAATAACGGCCACGAATTAGCCAGCCATGGCTATGGTCATGAACGGGTTAGTGATCAAACTCCAGACAGCTTTTTTGCAGACATAAATATTGCCAAACTGATTTTAGAAGACATTGCAGGGACTGAAGTCAGAGGTTACCGTGCTCCCAGTTTCTCAATCGGCGAAAAAAACCTTTGGGCGTTTGAAACGCTTGAAAAAGCTGGCTATCACTACAGCTCTAGTATCTACCCTATCCACCATGACCACTATGGCATGCCCAATGCACCGCGCCATGCACATCGGATAGGCAATCTGCTGGAAATTCCAGCCACCACAGTGCGATTTTTCAATCGCAATTGGCCAGCTAGTGGCGGCGGGTATTTTCGTTTGATGCCCTATGAGCTGTCTCGATGGATGATTCGACGTGTTAACAGCGTTGATAAGTTATCGGCAGTGTTCTATTTCCATCCATGGGAAATCGATGCGGGGCAACCCCGTATCAACGGCATAGGAGCAAAGACCCGTTTTCGCCACTACGTCAATATCGATCGAATGGAAAATCGCCTGCATCGCTTGCTCGCTGATTTTTCATGGGGTCGAATGGATAAATTGTTCCTGAAACAGGCCTGACTCCATGATCATCAAACAGTTGGATGCTTCCGATCTTGGAAGCGTATTGCGTTGGAACGAGTTTGTATTCGCCTGCCCGGACGCAACATTCTTTCACCGGGCCGAGTGGCAGAAAATCATCGGTGAAGTTTTCCGACACCCCACGTTTTTTCTCTACGCCGAAAAGGAAAGTCAGATAGTGGGTGTTCTGCCACTGGCGCACGTAAACAGCCGCCTTTTCGGCAACTCCCTTGTCTCATTGCCCTTTGCCGTTTATGCCGGCATCGCATCGAATGACCCTGAAGCTCAAGCTAGCCTTGAAGCAAAAGCACAACAACTGGCAGTCAAACTTGACGTTGATCACCTTGAATTCAGAAATGTGTCAGCAAAACACTCAAATTGGCCGACACAAGACTTATACGTCACCTTTCGAAAAGAAATCCTGCCTGATGCCGAAGCCAACATGCTTGCCATTCCACGCAAGCAGCGAGCAATGGTTCGAAAGGGAATCAAAAATTGCCTGAAGAGTCAGGTTGACCGGAGCAGCGACCGATTTTTCTCACTCTTTGCTGACAACGTCCATCGCCACGGAACACCGGCACTACCCAAGCGTTATTTCGACACGCTGCTCAAGGTTTTCGGTGACGATTGCGAAATTCTGACTGTAACTTCGTCCGAAGGTAAGTTGCTGAGTAGCGTGCTCTCTTTCTACTTCCGGGATGAGGTTCTACCCTACTACGCAGGCGATGACGAAGCCGCCCGTGACTTGGCTGCTAACGACTTCAAGTATTGGGAGCTGATGCGGCGCAGTTCTGAGCGAGGCCTGCGTATCTTCGACTACGGTCGCAGCAAGGTCGGTACCGGCCCCTATGCTTTCAAGAAAAACTGGGGCTTTGCACCACAGCCTCTGCACTACGAATACTGCCTATACAAGCGGGATAGTATTCCCCAAAACAACCCAAACAACGCCAAATTCAAGTTGTTCATCGAAGCGTGGCGGCGCATGCCAATCGGACTCGCCAATTGGCTTGGGCCACACATCGTGCGCAATCTTGGTTAGTTATGGCGAATATTCTTTATCTTGTCCATCGTCTCCCCTATCCGCCCAACAAGGGCGACAAGGTGCGTTCCTACCACCTGCTGAAACACCTTTCCAAAACGAACCAGGTATATCTCGGCACCTTTGTTGATGATCCGGACGATTTGCAACACATCGAGAAAGTTCGCAGTTTCTGTAGCGACCTGCATGTCGCTCGTCTTGAACCGAAATTCGCAAAAATACGCAGCCTAAATGCCCTGTTTGCCGATGATCCGCTAACTCTGCGTTACTACCGTGACGCCGCATTACAAGACTGGGTTGATAGCATTTGCAGCCAGAAAAAAATTGATGCCATTGTCGTTTTCAGTTCGGCGATGGCTCAGTACGTCGAGTCAAAGGCCCGACTGCCCATCATTATTGACTTTGTCGATGTCGACTCGGCCAAATGGACGCAATACGCCCCCAACCACCGCTGGCCGATGTCCTGGCTATATCGTCGGGAAGGCGAACATCTACTCGCTTATGAGCGGGAAATTGCAGCCCGCTCCACACGTTCATTCTTCGTGACCGAGACGGAAGCAGCACTTTTTACCCGACTGGCACCTGAATGTGCGATTCGCGTCGAAGCCCTATGCAATGGTGTGGACGCTGACTATTTCGCCCCGATTGACAATCGGGCATCGCCTTACGCGGCCGATGAAATACCTATCGTATTTACGGGAGCCATGGATTACCTGCCAAATATTGATGCTGTGCGCTGGTTTGTCGCCGACATATTACCAGCGCTATCTGAACGGTGGCCACGACTGCGTTTCTACATCGTTGGCCGCAGTCCGACAACAGCGGTTCTGGCCCTCGCCAATCAAAACGTGACCGTCACCGGTACGGTGCCTGATGTTCGCCCCTATCTGCAGCATGCGGCGGTCGTCGTCGCCCCGCTACGAATAGCCCGCGGTATTCAGAACAAGATCCTCGAAGCGATGGCCATGGCCCGGCCCGTCGTCGCTTCCAGCGAATGTGCTGCTGCGGTCGACGCCATTTTTGGCCAGGAATTGAAAATCGCAACGACCCCAGCTGACTTCATCACCGAAATCGACGCCCTTCTGCAGGCTCCCGATCGGTGCAGAGCCATCGGCCATGCAGCACGCCAACGGGTGATCGCACGATATAGCTGGGAAGCCCATCTCGCCAGCATCGACCAATATATCCCCAGCGCGCAGAAGGTCACTGCATGACTGATCGGCCGAACTGGAAACCGACCCTCGCCGCAATCGCGCTGACTCTACTCTGGATCAGCTTTTGGTACTGGGGCACCCTGGAGGCTATGGCGCAGATTTGGTGGCGTTCAGAAACCTACGCTCATGGGCTCATCGTGCCGCCTATTGTGCTTTGGCTTATCTGGCGAGACCGGCAGCGGCTAGCCACACTTACCCCGCATGCCACGATCTGGTTTGCCGTCCCCCTTGGCGGCTTCGTTATTCTGTGGTTGCTTGGTGATCTGACTGCAGTCAACGCCCTTACCCAGTTTGCCGTCATTGGCCTTATTGTTATGGCAATCATGGCGCTGGTCGGCCGGAAAATCAGCAAGGCCTTGATCTTCCCACTGCTCTTCCTTTTCTTTGCAGTCCCGGTCGGCGATTTTCTCTTGCCGCGTCTGATGGAGTGGACCGCGGACTTTACAGTGCAGGCCTTGCGCTTGACTGGCATTCCAGTATTTCGTGAAGGTCAGAATTTTGTCATACCAAGCGGGAACTGGTCAGTGGTCGAAGCATGCAGCGGTATTCGTTATTTGATTGCCTCGCTGACGGTCGGGACGCTGTACGCCTATCTAACCTATACCTCGCTCAAGCGCCGGCTCACTTTCATCCTTGTATCGCTACTCGTTCCCATCCTGGCCAACTGGTTCCGCGCCTACATGATCGTTATGCTCGGTCATCTTTCCGGAAATAAGCTTGCGACCGGAGTAGACCACTTAATCTACGGCTGGATATTTTTCGGGGTAGTCATCATTGTCATGTTTTCAATTGGCGCCCGCTGGGCTGAGCCCATCCAACCGTTGCAAAGGGTCACTTCGGCAGCAGGTAGCGAGCTCCAGAAGCCGCTGAATGCTTGGCTGACAATGCTTATCCTCGCAGCGCTCATCTCGGCCGGCCCCCTCTACGAAATGCGTCTGCTGCAGGCCAATGCTGACGCTGTCGTCAAACTCTCACTACCGACTACCGTCGGATCGTGGCATACCGAGGCCCCCGTCATTGACTGGCAACCGCAATTTTCCGACCCGTCGGCAGAACTGCATTCTGCTTACCACAATGAGGACACCTGGGTCGGTCTCTACATCGCTTACTACCATAACCAAAACTACGAGCGAAAATTGGTAACCTCGACCAATGTCCTAGTTACTTCAAATGACCCGATCTGGCAAACCGTTAGAAATCATCAGACAAATGCACATTTCGGCAGCAACGATGTTTCCTTTCGCGAGGCTGAATTGCTGAAGAAACAAGCTATTGCGGATGAGCGCTACACCGTATGGCAGGGATACTGGATCAACGGACACCTTACCTCCAGCGATATTCAAGCTAAATGGCTGACCGCTTGGGCCATGCTCACCGGGCACGGCGACGACAGTGCTGCCATTATCATCTACGCCCCGAAGGATTCAGCCGGCAAGGAGCTGCCCGCCTTCGTCAACGAGGCTGGCAAAGAAATACTGCGCAGCCTGAGCGAGGCACGGCAAAGATGAAAGATGTCCGGCCGCTCGTTGCCCACGTCATGCACCGCTTCGATACGGGTGGCCTTGAAAATGGCGTAGTCAACCTAATCAACCACATGCCGGCCGATGCCTACCGTCACGCTGTCATAGCACTTACAGACATTACTGACTTCAAAAACCGCATCCAGCGCCCTGATGTCCAGTTTTTCGCGCTAAACAAGCAACCCGGACATGTGCTCTGGATATATCCGCAGCTTTATCGCCTGTTCCGCCAACTCAAGCCTGCGATCGTGCACACGCGTAACTTGGCAGCCCTAGAAGCCACCGTGCCCGCCTGGGCCGCCCAAGTACCGGCACGTATTCACGGTGAACATGGGCGCGACGTCGGTGACTTCGATGGCACCAACAAGAAATGCCAATGGATCCGGCGGATTTACAGCCCTTTCGTGAAGCATTACATAGCCCTGTCTCAAGATCTCGCGCACTATCTTACCCATTCCGTTGGCATTGGTGCAAAGCGAGTGACGCAAATTTATAACGGCGTGGACACTAGCCGATTTCATCCCTCTTCGCAGCGGCAAGACATTCCCGGCTCGCCGTTCAACAAAGCGGGGCTTTGGCTCGTTGGCACCGCTGGCCGCATGCAGACCGTCAAGAATCAAACCAACCTGGCGCGTGCCTTCGTCCAAGCCATTAATGCAGAGCCCCGACTGCGCGAACGGCTACGTCTTGTCATGGTCGGAGACGGCCCCTTGCGCAATGAATCACTCGCGATCCTCGAATCTGCGGGCCTTGCCGAACTCGCGTGGCTGCCAGGGGAGCGCAAAGATATTCCTGACGTCATGCGCGGACTCGACTGTTTTGTCTTGCCCTCGCTCGGCGAAGGTATCTCCAACACTATCCTCGAAGCCATGGCCAGCGGGCTACCCGTGATCGCCACTGCCGTTGGTGGCAACCCGGAACTCGTCGATGACGCCAGAACCGGCCATCTGGTCCCGGCGGCTGACCCCGGGGCTATCGCCAGAGCCATCATTGCTCTCGCCCTAACCCCGGAAAAAGCACGAGCCATGGGAAACGCCGGTAGAAAGCGCATTGAGGCACAATTCAGCATAACGGCCATGATCGACAGCTATCAGCAAATTTACGACCGACTGCTTGGCAGAATGCTACGGTCAACCACAAATTAACCCCAAAAATAAAATCAAGAGAACCCCATGTGCGGCATCACCGGAATCTTTGACACCCGAGGCAAACGCGATATCGATCGTGCGGTACTCAATCGCATGAATGAAGCGCAGCTCCATCGTGGCCCAGATGAAGGCGGCCTGCATGTCGAACCCGGCGTCGGGCTCGGCCACCGTCGCCTGTCGATCATCGACTTGTCCACCGGCCAGCAACCGCTCTACAACGAAGACAAGAGCGTCTGCGTCGTCTTCAACGGTGAAATCTACAACTACCAGGCCCTGATCCCGGAGTTACAAGCGCTTGGCCACATTTTCCACACCCGAAGCGACACCGAAGTCATCGTGCACGCCTGGGAAGCTTGGGGCGAACGCTGCGTCGACCGCTTCCGTGGCATGTTCGCCTTCGCCCTCTGGGACCGTAACCGCGAAACACTCTTCCTGGCTCGCGACCGCCTTGGCGTGAAGCCGCTCTACTATGCCCAGCTGGACGACGGCACCTTCCTATTCGGCTCCGAACTCAAATCTATCCTCGCCCACGGCGGCCTCAAACGCGACATCGACCCATACGCCGTCGAGGAATACTTTGCCCTTGGGTACGTCGCCGAACCACGCGCCATCTTTAAGAAAGCCCAAAAACTCCCGCCCGCCAGCACGCTGCTCCTGCACCGCGGCCAACCGGTGGGCGAACCCAGAGAATACTGGGACATTCGCTTTACACTCGACAACCCGATCAACGATGCCGACGCCAGCACCGAACTGACGCGCCGTCTGGAAGAATCGATTAAGTTGCGCATGATCTCGGAAGTACCGCTCGGCGCCTTCCTCTCTGGCGGTGTTGATTCCAGCGCCGTCGTCGCCATCATGGCCGGCCTATCGCCAAACCCGGTCAACACTTGCTCCATCGGCTTTTCCGACCCGGCATTCAACGAATCCGAATTCGCAAAAATGGTAGCCGATCGCTACCACACCAACCACCACCTCGACATCGTCGAAAGCGACGACTTTGGCCTCATCGACACTCTAGCCAAGCTCTACGACGAACCCTACGCCGACAGCTCTGCCATTCCCACCTACCGCGTCTGCCAACTGGCTCGCAATCACGTCACCGTCGCCCTTTCCGGCGATGGCGGTGACGAAAGCTTTGGCGGCTACCGTCGCTACAAATTGCACCTGATGGAAGAAAAAATGCGCTCGGCCCTGCCACTGAGCCTGCGCCGTCCGCTCTTCGGCACACTGGGCAAGCTCTACCCGAAAGCCGACTGGGCCCCCCGAGTCTTCCGCGCAAAAACCACCTTTGAAGGCATCGCTCGCAGTTCGGTGGAGGCTTACTTTCACTCGGTTTCGATCCTGCGCGCACCAATGCGCAATCAGCTGTTCAGCCAGAAATTCAAATCAGCCCTCGGTGGCTACAACGCCATCGAAGTATTTAACCGGCATGCGGCCAAGAGCAATACCGACGACCCTCTAGCCCAGATTCAGTACCTCGATCTCAAAACCTACCTCGTCGGCGACATCAACACCAAGGTCGACCGCGCCAGCATGGCTCATTCGCTTGAAGTCCGCGAACCGCTGATGGATCACGAATTGATCGAATGGCTGGCCACGCTGAACTCCTCCCAGAAAATTCGCGGCCAGGAAACCAAGTACCTGCTTAAAAAGTCGATGGAACCCCTACTCCCCAACGACGTGCTCTATCGCCCCAAAATGGGTTTCTCGGTGCCGCTCGCCCGCTGGTTCAGAGGCCCGCTCAAACAACGTGTTCAGGATGCTCTGCTCGGCTCCCGACTTGCGGAAACAGGCTGGTTCAATCGCGAATACCTCCAACATCTAGTCGATGCCCACAGCAATGGTAGTCGTGACTACAGCGCCAGCATCTGGACCATCCTGATGTTTGAAGCCTTTCTGCGCAACGTCATGGAACAAGGCGAACCCGCATGATTCGCACACTGCATGTTCTCGATCACTCGATCCCCCTGCATAGCGGCTACACCTTCCGCACCGCTGCACTTTTGCGTGAGCAACGCGCGCTGGGCTGGGAAACCTTTCATCTCACTTCTCCCAAGCAAGGCGAGATATCAGCCCCCTTTGAAGATGTCGATGGCCTGCGCTTTTACCGCACTCCACGGGTCACCGGCCCCCTTGCCAAGCTCCCCCTGGGCAAAGAGCTAGCCCTAATGAAACGGCTGGAACTAAGGCTTGAGGAAGTCGCCCGTGAAGTTCACCCGGACATCATTCACGCACATTCTCCAGTTCTAAATGCACTCCCGGCCATCAAGGTGGCACGCAAACTCGGTATTCCGGTGGTCTACGAAATCCGTGCATTTTGGGAAGATGCTGCTGTCGACCATGGCACCACCAACGAAGGCAGTCTGCGCTATCGCGCCACCCGTAAGCTAGAAACTCGTGCCATCCAGCAAGTAGATCATGTCTTCACCATTTGCGAAGGATTGCGGGCTGACATCGTTGGACGGGGCGTTGCTGCGGAAAAAGTAACCGTCATTCCCAACGCTGTAGATATCGCTTCATTCAAACTAGCGAGTCCACCAGACCCGGAACTACAAAAACAATGGGGCCTGACCGGAAAAACAGTCATCGGCTTTATCGGATCCTTCTACGCCTACGAAGGTCTCGATCTGCTGCTCAACGCCCTGCCTGCCATCATTGAACAAAAGCCCGACACCCGCGTACTACTCGTCGGCGGCGGCCCACAAGAAGCCAACCTGCGCCAGCAAGCCGAACAACTTGGACTCAAGGATCACGTCGTCTTCACTGGCCGAGTCCCGCATAGCGATGTAAATCGATATTACGACCTCATCAACGTCCTCGCCTACCCGCGCCACCCTATGCGCCTGACCGAACTCGTCACACCACTAAAACCACTCGAAGCCATGGCTCAGGGGCAACTATTCGTCGCATCCGATGTTGGTGGGCACCAAGAGCTGGTTGAACATGGAAAAACCGGTATTCTATTCAAGGCTGGTGACCGACAAGCGCTGGCACAAGCTATCGTGGAATTACTCAATAATCGCCCAAGCTGGCCTGCACTCAAGGATAACGGCCGCCAGTTTGTCGAAAATATTCGCAATTGGCGCAATAGCGTGGCGAACTACCAAGCAGCATATGGTCGCCTGCTGAACAATCGCCCATGATGCCTCCATCACATATAGGACTAGTCGGCCCCTTGCCCCCACCCTATGGTGGCATGGCCAACCAAACGCAACAACTCGCCGAGCTTTTGCGTAGCGAAGGGCTTCAGGTATCGCTGGTTCAGACCAATCCCCCTTATTTTCCACAGTGGATTTCCAACCTACCTGTCGTCAGAGCATTCTTCCGCTTGTTGCCTTATCTCTACGCCTTGTGGCGACTTGCCGGGCGTTGTGACGTGATGCACGTCATGGCCAACTCGGGCTGGTCTTGGCACCTTTTCGCAGCTCCCGCTGTCTGGATAGCCAAGCTGCGCAAGGTGCCAGTCGTGGTCAACTATCGCGGAGGCGAAGCTGAAACCTTTCTCGCCCGATCAGCACGCTCCGTTCGCATCACCATGTGCCAAGCTTCCAGGCTCATTGTGCCGTCTGGCTTCCTGAAAGCTGTATTTACCCGCTTTGATATGCCGGTCAGCGTCGTTCCCAACATCATTGATATCGCGCGCTTCAACAATCCCGCACCGTACCGCACCAAGAGGAATCACCTGCTGGTGGCCAGAAATCTCGAACCCATCTACGACAACGAAACCGCAATTCGGGCCTTTTTTCTGGTTCACCGCAGCAACCCAGATGCCACCTTGACCATCGCCGGCTCAGGCCCATTAGCCGAGTCGCTTAAAGCCCTGGCCAAAAGTCTTGGCCTAGAAAAAACTGTGATCTTTGCTGGACGGCTGGATAGAGATGCAATGGCTCAAGCCTATAGGGCGGCCGATATTGCCCTCAATCCCAGCCTAGTCGACAACATGCCGAATTCAGTTCTCGAAGCTATGGCTAGCGGAATTCCGGTCGTCAGCACCTACGTTGGTGGCGTCCCGTATATCGTAACTGACGAGCAAACTGCCCTTCTGGTTCCTCCTAACTCACCGGAGACCATGGCGAATGCCATACTCAGGCTGATGAATGACACCGCCCTATCAAACAAACTGGTCGACAACAGCTTGGCGGAAGTACAGAAATACACTTGGCAGCAGGTATGGCCGCAGCTTGCAGAACTCTATGGCAGATCCTGCAACATCACCCGTTTGCCAGCTTAAGGAAATTGCCATGGGAATTTACACCTCGCTAGTCGCCAACGTCCTGTTCCCAATTCAGGAAAAGCTTAAGAGGCACGACACCGTCGCCGTTCGCCGAGCGATGGATGAGTCACAATGGTGGCCAGCAGAGAAACTTGAACAATACCGCCTTGAACGCCTGCGCAGTCTGCTCACTAAAGCAGGGCAACACGTTCCCTACTATCGCGACTACTTCAAGAAGCTTGATTTTAAGCCACAGGAGATAAGTTCCTTAGCCGACCTGCAAAAACTCCCGTTTCTGACCAAAGCAGTCATACGCGCCGAAGGCGACCGCATGAAATCCGACATCGCTCAAGGTCTTGCACGCTTCAACACCGGCGGATCATCAGGCGAACCCCTCATTTTCTTTATCAGCAACGAACGGATCAGCCACGACGTCGCCGCCAAGTGGCGGGCGACCCGTTGGTGGAATGTGGATATTGGAGATCCAGAAATCGTCGTCTGGGGCTCGCCTATCGAGCTATCCACCCAAGACCGAATGCGCCAAATTCGTGATCGCTTGATGCGCACTGAACTTCTGTCAGCCTTCGAAATGAGCGAATCCCGTCTCGACGATTTCATCGCCATGATCCGCACGAAAAAACCAGCCATGCTTTTTGGCTACCCCTCTTCACTATCCTTGATCGCCAGGCATGCGGAAAAGCGTGGAATTGCGATGAGTGACCTCGGCATCAGGGTTGCTTTCGTAACCTCGGAACGACTCTATGACCACCAGCGCAACGACATTTCCCGCATATTTTCTTGCCCGGTAGCCAATGGTTACGGTGGCCGCGACGCCGGATTCATCGCACACGAATGTATGCAGGGTGGTATGCACATCACGGCCGAAGATATAATCATTGAAATAGTCGACCAAGATGGATTCCAGCAACCATACGGCTCAGCTGGCGAAGTCGTCGTAACGCACCTGGCAACCGGAGATTTCCCCTTTATCCGATATCGTACAGGCGATGTAGCCGTCATATCGGATAAACGCTGTCCTTGCGGACGTAACTTACCTCTTCTTGAGGAAATTCAGGGAAGAACCACCGATTTCGTCGTCGCGGCAGACGGCACAATTGTGCATGGACTGGCGGTAATTTATCCAATACGGGACATTCCCGGCATTGCTGCGTTCAAGGTCATTCAACACACCAAGGAACAAATGACAGTTCAGATCGTTCCTGGCGCAGTTTGTGGATCTGAGGTCGAAGCGACGATAACGGCTGGTATCAAGGCTCGCCTTGGAGAAATGGTCAACGTTACCGTTGAACGTGTCGCTGATATTCCGCGTGAGAACTCTGGCAAATTCCGCTACATCGTGAGCCATGTCCAGATCAATGAATAGGTACGACCCATGCGCGATGTAATCGTTGTGTCCATAGTTACAGTCTTTGCAGTCATGTCATTGAGGCGCCCATGGATCGGGGTATTGCTATGGACTTGGCTCAGTCTAATGAACCCCCACCGCTTTACTTGGGGATTTGCCTACGACGCCCCACTTGCCGCTATCGCGGCAGTTACTACGCTGCTCGGTCTGTTCATGACAAAAGAACGTCAATCCCCTTTCAAGGGGGCGCCAGTTGGAATCTTCGCAGCCTTCGCTATCTGGATTACTGTATCGTGGCTATTCGGGGTAGATACCGATGGCGACTATTTACAGTGGAGCAAGGTCATGAAAATCTACTTCATGACCTTTATTGCACTCGCGCTACTTCAAACTAAACATCACATCATTGCTTTCGCCTGGGTAGCAGCCGCTTCGCTAGCCATTCTCGGTGCAAAAGGGGGAGTCTTTACCATTCTCCATGGTGGCAGCTTTCGCGTCTGGGGGCCGCCGGGATCTTTTATTGAAGACAACAACGAATTTGCGTTGGCACTAATTATCACGATTCCCCTGCTACATTTCCTCCAATTACAGGTAACTAACAAATGGGTCCGTCACGGGCTGAGCGCAACGATGTTTCTCTGTGCTGCATCGGCGCTAGGTTCACACTCTCGCGGGGCATTGCTTGCCATTGCGGCAATGGGAGCAATGTTGTGGTGGCGGAGCCGGCGGAAAGGTTCAACTTCACTGCTCATTTTGGTTTTCCTTATGGCCATGCTGCCGATAATGCCTGAGGAATGGTGGAGCCGAATGGAAACAATCGGCACATATGAAGAAGACCAGTCGGCGCAAGGGCGTCTATACGCTTGGAGCGTCGCCTGGGCGGTCGCCAAACACAACCTTTTTGGTGCAGGAATGTCCTATCAAAACGGCTCCATTTTCGCACTCTATGGTGATGGAGCTGGCCCTATTGCCGCTCACAGTATTTACTTTCAAGTACTTGGTAACCACGGATTCATCGGCTTATTAATTTTTGTTTGCCTCTGGTTCTCCACATATCGCTATGGGGGCTGGTTGAACAAGCATGCGATATTGATTCCTGAGGCGAAATGGGCTGCAAACTTAGGCGGAATGGTCCAAGTCGCTCTAGTAGGCTATGCGGTTGGGGGAGCGTTTCTCAGCTTGGCGTATTTCGACCTGCCATACTACATGATGGTATTGGTAGTAATAGCGCGCAAATGGGTGGAAACCAAAGCATGGGAGCGTGAACTGAAGATACCTTTTCTGGAATACGCAGGGCTTCGGAAGGCCAAGCCCTCTCCGGCAACAACTTTGCCTGCTCAGCGCATTGCAAAGGGATACTAAGGCTATGTTACTCAAACAGGCCTTCCAGCTTGTCTCCCCGGGAGGGAGTAAAGGGCATCTGTCGATTCTGATTTTTCATCGGGTGCTCCCGGTACCTGACCCGCTCTTTCCGGATGAGCCTGACGTTGCTCGCTTCGAACAAATAGCCTGCTGGTTGAAAGACTGGTTCAATGTCCTCCCGTTGAACGAAGCGGTGTTACGCCTGCAGCGGGGAAATCTGCCCCCACGTGCAGCAGCTATCACTTTCGATGACGGCTATGCAGATAACCTCACATGCGCTCACCCCATCCTCCGCAAGCATGGCCTTCCAGCAACATTCTTCATCGCGACCGGTTTCCTTGACGGGGGAAGAATGTGGAATGACACGATCATCGAATCAGTCCGTGGCGCAGCCCTACCTGAAATCGACGGAGCATTCTTGGGCCTTGGCGTGCTTCCCCTGAATAGCATCGCAGCCAAGCGAGCTGCCTTGGCGAAAATCATTCCGGCCGCAAAGCATCTGCCCACAGAACAGCGCTCAGAGGTAGTTGCCCGCATCGCTGAGTACTGCCAGGCCACTCTCCCGAACGATCTGATGCTCTCAATACAGCAACTGCAGCAACTGCGCGCCGAGGGGGCGGGAATTGGCGCGCATACGGTCAGTCATCCGATCCTTGCCAAGCTTGATGAGACAGTCGCCAAACACGAAATCGCCGACAGCCGCGATCATCTGGAGGGAATACTCGGGGAACGGGTGGGGCTCTTTGCCTACCCCAACGGCAGGCTCGGGACCGATTACTCACCCGCTCATGCCAGCCTTGTCAAATCCCTTGGCTTCGATGCTGCCGTTGCAACCAATTGGGGCATCTGCTCCAAAGCATCAGATATCTTTCAACTGCCTCGTTTCACCCCCTGGGATTCCCGTCGCTGGCGCTTCGGCCTGCGCCTTCTAATGAACATTCGGCAGCACGATGCAGCACTGACTCCTGGCGCTTCTGCGACTGAACAGGGAAGCCATACCTTCGCTCGCGGCTCTTCCAGCCTCACAGCACAAAATGCCCCAGCTGCTAAAAATCAACAGGATCATTCAAGCGATGCGCTCCCGATGATTTCGGTTGTCATCCCCTGCTACAACGCCGAACGCTGGCTAGGAGCGACGCTGCGCTCGGTCTTGGCGCAAGACTGGCCTAGGTTAGAAATCATCGTAGTCGACGATGGCTCCTTTGATCGCTCAGCAGAACTTGTACGCACACAATTCCCTAGCGTAACGCTGGTGCAGCAAAAGAATAGTGGAGTTGCTGCGGCCCGTAACAACGGGATTGCGAATGCCAAGGGCGATTGGATTGCCTTTGTTGATGCCGACGATATCTGGCTGCCCGGTAAACTGCATGCGCAATGGCAGGCACTTACGCTCCAGCCCGGAGGACGCATGGCCTATACCGCTTGGCATGTCTGGCCCTGCACAAACCCGGAGCCTGAATCAACTCTCCTAAAGGACCTTGGTCAACGCAGCACCGATGCCTCTCTGTGGGATGGCCCCTCTGGCTGGATCTATCCTGATTTGCTTGAAGACTGCTGCGTATGGACATCGACCGTACTCATGCATCGCTCACTATTCGACGAGATTGGCATTTTCGATGAGAAGCTGCGAATCGGTGAAGACTATGATTTGTGGCTGCGCGCCTCCCAGGTAACGCCGATTGTCCGGATTCCAAAACCACTGGCGCTCTACCGCATGCACCCGGATAGCATTACAAAAAAAGCGCCAGATACAAATTACCAAGCACTCGTCATCGTTCGTGCCATTGACCAATGGGGCTACAGCTCGCCGGACGGCCACCACGCAGCCAAGAGAAAAGTTGATCTTGCCCTCGCACGAACCTGGCGAGATTTTGCCGGAGCCCATCTGGCGGTAGGCAACCTTGAACGCGCCCGCCATGGCAGCCTCATGTCCTTGCGTAGTGACTGGCGCCAGTTGCGTGGATGGAAACTGGCCTGCCGCAGTATCCTGCGCTCCCTATCGCAGAATGCGCCCTCCAAATGACCAGCGTTCGCCGAGCTCTTGCTATCTCGTTCATTGAGCGTTACGCGCTGATAGTTCTATCCCTAGCAAGCAACATCCTCCTTGCGAGACTTCTCACTCCCACAGAAATTGGGCTTTACTCGGTGAGTTTGGCAGCGATTGGAATTGCTCAGGTACTAAGAGATTTTGGAATTGGTACCTATTTAATTCAAGAAAAGAATCTGACAGACAAAAGCATAGGAACTGCTTTTGGTCTCTCGCTGTTCCTAGGAATAACTCTATTTGGACTTTGTTATTTTTTCGCACCAATAGCCGGCGACATTTACAACAAACCAACAATCACCATAATTTTACAAATATGCAGCTTAAACTTTTTAATATTACCCTTTTGCACCATATCGCTCGCCCTTCACCGCAGGGATATGGCATTCCAAATAATACTATACATTAATATTATATCCACAGCCCTAGGATTTTTATTAACAATAATGCTCACCTACCACGGCTGCGGTGCTAATAGCATGGCGTGGGGATCCGTATTAACGAATTTTTCAACAGCTGTAATTTCTTGGAAGCTTCGAAAAAACTTCTCATTTATTAAACCCTGTTTAACAGAATGGAGAAGAGTCCTAAACTTTGGAGCACAAAGATCCATAGCCAGTATTGTGTCCTCATCAGCAACTGACGCTTCGGACCTTGTAGCGGGAAAGATATTAGGTTTTTCTGCAGTGGCATTACTAAGCAAAGCACAAGGACTTCCCAATTTATTTCAGCGGGATTTAATGAGTGCTGTAAATAGTGTAGCACTCCCTGCCTTTGCAAAATCACTTAGAGAGGGAGATGATCTAGAAAAAAACCTCATCTACTCCATTGGAATTATTACGGTAGTTTCTTGGCCATTCTATGTTATATGCTCACTATTTTCACTAGAACTAATTCGATTATTATTTGGCTCTCAATGGGATGCGTCGTCACCATTGGTAGCCTTGTTTTGTTTAGGCAGCGCGATATATGCGCCTTGCTTAATTTTGAATACATTCCTTATTGCAACCGGTGAAATAACGACTGCAACTAAGGCAGAACTAACAATTCATGGGGTTAGGGCAACATTAATAATTCTTGGGATGATTATATTTGAAACAATTTCTGCACCTGCAATATCCTCAGTCATAGTTTCGACACTCGCTTTGCCTTATTGGTACGTGACCATACGCAAGGTTCGCACTTTTAGCCCAAAGAAGCTCATATCAACATTAGCTAGAAGTGCAATGTGTACAGCAATATCCATCACGCCATCCATTGTTTTTGTTAATTTTATCAAAAACAACGAGCAGACGAGCATATTAGAAATAATTACATTAGGATTTATAAGTTTCCCACTATGGATATTCTCCCTTTACGCCGCAGGCCATGAATTATCCAAAGAGGCACTATTCGTCAGATTAAAAGAGCATCTAAAGCGTCGTTGTCATTTATAGTTATTTAAATATGCATGGCAAATATAATTAAGGGCAAATTATGGATACAACACTTCCAAAAATTATCGCGTTTCACCTCCCTCAGTTTCATCCAATACAAGAAAATGATAACTGGTGGGGGAAAGGATTTACTGAATGGACAAATGTGTCCAAGGCACGGCCATTGTATAAGGGACATAAACAACCAAAACTTCCTAGCGATCTTGGTTTTTATGATCTTCGCTTACGTGAATCCCGAGAACTTCAAGCAAGCTACGCGAAGAAAGCTGGAGTCTACGGTTTTTGTTATTGGCATTACTGGTTTGGCCACGGCCGCAGGCTTTTGGAAAAACCTGTGGATGATTTTCTCGAAACAAAATCTCCAGATTTTCCGTTTATGCTTGGATGGGCTAACCAGACCTGGACGGGTATCTGGCATGGAGCAAAAGATCGAATATTAATCGAGCAAACATATCCAGGAATTGATGACGTAATAGCCCATTGCGAGGTGTTAGTCCGTCATTTTTCTGACCAACGGTATATAAAAATAAATGGAAGACCTCTATTCTACATTTATGACCCATATTCATCTGGTTTTGAAAAAAAGTACCTTGAACTATATAGAACAACCTTATCTACAAGGCACAACATTGATCCATATTTTATTATCAAGTCAACTAATTTTTCAGATCAAAAACTAAAAGGGCTTGGTGATGCATATACTGCAGAACGGCTGCACATAATGCGTAGCCAAGGGCATTGGGCAGGAGGTGGATTAATAGATTACGCTGAAAAGTTATTGCCTTGGTTAAAAAGAAGAGGTTTTGAAGACGGAGCAAGAAACAATCAACAAGTTTTCACGGTAGATTATCGCAAAGCCATCGATGCAATCAGGCTAAAAGAATATTCTGGTGACCAGATACCATGCATTATCAGCAATTGGGATAACACACCACGCTCTGGACGTGATGGTTGGGTAGCTATAAATTCTACCCCTGATAATTTTGGAATACACCTTGATCATATATTCGAAGCCAAACGATCAGGCCCATTTAAAAATATCTACTTTTTAAAATCTTGGAATGAATGGGCCGAGGGCAACTATATTGAGCCAGATCAAGAACATGGAACACAGTTTATCGATGTTTTAAGAAATAAAATTCAAAAATTTAACGCATCCTAGAATATTATTTATTTGCCTAAGACAATATAAAATAAAATGCAAAGATTATTAGACTGCTGCAAACAATCGCACGAGGTGCATCAGGTGATGCGGCAACAAGCCGTCAAACGATTCGTGAGGGTCAAGACGTGATCACCGTTGAGGCTGCTTACGGCATCAATGTGCGCAGCGTGTTTCGCTGGCTGGTGGATTTTTCCAATGGAGGACAGCATGCGATGCTGGCCACGCCGATTCCTGAACGGTGCATTGGGCCGAATCCACCGCTTAACCTAATTGGTGAAATCCTTCTTTCGCCAACCGCAGTGTCAATATGCCGCTATCTGACACTTCTTTCTCAAAAATTAGTAAATTTCAGCATTCCGATTTTAAGCATAAACCGTATTTGGAGGCAAAATGCCTAAAGCCACCGAAGCGCAAAAGCACGTATTGTTCCTGCCGGACTGGAGTAAAGGCAATCCATACCAAAAGAATCTGGCAAATGCTCTCGCAGGGCATGGCTATCGCGTCCGTTTTTCCGATTATCCGGATGGCGCCTTTCCACTGCTGAAAACCGTGTTGGGCAATCCGGATTGCCATATCCTCCACCTGCACTGGGTAAACAGTATGGTCGAGCCTGTTACCTGGTCGAGCAGCAAACTGAAAAAACGAATCAAGTTATTGATGCTCGGCCTGGATATCCTCTTGGTAAAACTCAGGAAAGTTCGCATTGTCTGGACAATTCACAATCTCGTGACGCATGAAAGCACCAATCAAAAAGCTGAAATCGAGGCGAGACGGGTCATCGCTCTTACCGCCTCCCACCTGCTGTTGCATAGCGACAGTGCTTTGAAACTAGTGGAGTTGACGTATAGCTTAAGTCTGCGGCGTAAGACAACCATAGCCCCCCACGGCAATTATGACGGATGCTACCCGGAGAGCTCCATGATAAGGAGTTCCTTGTCAGCCGCGCTGAACATTGAAGAGCGGCATACTGTGGTTCTTTTTTTTGGAGCTATCCGTCGCTACAAGGGGTTGGAAACGCTTCTGAACTCTTTCACCTCGACCACCAATCCATCGCTCAGGCTCATCATCGCCGGTAGTTGTTCTGATCCTGAACTGATCGAATTGATAACAAAGTCTGCAAATGGTGATTCACGGATTTTGCCACTGCTCAAATTTATCCGGGACGATGAAGTCCAGCCACTATTTGATCTGGCGGATGTCATCGCCCTTCCCTTTGAACGGACACTGACGTCAGGCTCGGCCACTCTTGCCTGCACGATGGGGCGCCCCTTGCTGGTACCCGAAGAGGCAAAGGTCCTCGACATCGTCAACGCCTCCAATTCGCTCTTTTTTGATACAGAGGCTACTCTGACCACTAGGCTTCAAACTCTGGACAAGGCAAGCTTAAGGGAACAGGGAAAATCGGCCCGAGCTGCAGTTGAACACTACTCCTGGAAGAATGTTTCCGAATTGGTGGCAGCTGCCTATGCTAATTAACCCCACACAAAACACTTTGTCATACACCCTTCGCATCAGCCCCCACCAAGTGAGGCTCAAATGAAAGTTGCATTGCTTTGTTCCGGGCTCGGCAATATTCATCGAGGCCATGAAGTTTTTGCCCGAGATTTGTTTAATCTCCTCAAGGATGATGTCGACATCACCCTTTTCAAGGGATCAGGTACCCCCTTGGCCCGTGAGAGGGTGATTGAGCACGTTCAGCGCAACACAAAGTATTTAGACGAGATGCACTTGCCGGTGGCGCCAAAATGGCAGTCTGCAGCCCAAGAGGTTGAGCGCATGCGCGTGGAAGGCGAGACGTTTGCCTATGCATCGCTAAAACCCCTGCTGGAGGGGGACTTTGACGTCATCCACTGTCTCGAACAGGAGGTGTGCAACGTTATCTATGGATTTCGCCACCTGTTCCGCAAGACCCCGAAGATACTATGGTCGAACGGTGGAGCCCTGCCGGCGGCAAGCCAACCCCAGTGCGATTACGTGCAGGAACATACCGAAGGGAATCTGGCAAACAGCAACCGCGAAAAAGCCTTTGTGATACCTCATGGCGTCGATCTGCAGACTTTCCATCCGGGGGTAGAAACGGACTTTCGCAGTCAGCACGGCATTCCTCCAGACGCGTTCGTGGTGATCAGCGTCGGCACCATCTGCTACTGGCACAAGCGGATGGACTATGTGATCCGGGAAGTAGCGGCGGTGCCGGACGCATGGTTGGTGATCGTCGGACAGGAAAGTAGCGATTCGCCTGCAATCAAAGCCTTGGGACGCGAGTTTATGGAGAGCCGCATTATCTTTACGACCATGCCCCATAATGAACTTCCCAAGGCATATGCAGCAGCAGATGTCTTCGTACTAGGCTCATTGTTCGAAACATTTGGCATCGTTTATATCGAAGCCATGGCAATGGGGCTTCCGGTAATCTGTACGAATCACCCCAACCAAAAATCCATTGTCAAAGAGGGTATGTTCATCGACATGAAACAATCCGGTGCATTGGCACTCGTGCTAAGCGGCACCAATCGCAATGCGTTGAACGACTTTGCCGAAAAAGGTTTACGTATCGTCACAAAGCATTACGACCTGCAAGTCCTTAAACGCCATTATATTGAGCACTACCAGCGCATTGCTGCATCTCAGCCCCATCTTCCAACGTACTCTCTAGGCAGGAAGCTAATAGCTAACCTGCGTAACACCCTGAAGCAGTTCACTGCCTAGTCGGCACTCCTTGCGTATCGGTACTCACTACTTTTCGACACCGCATGAAAAAAGTACTATTTATTGCTTATCTTTACCCGCCTATTGCAAATTCTGGCACAAGGAGAAGCCTCGAGTTCGTGAATTATCTTCCGGATAACGGTTGGGTGCCGATCGTACTAACCGTAGCGAATCCATCGGCAAAATCATGTGAGCCATCGCTACTGAATGAAGTTCGCCCTGGAACACGAATTGAGCGAGTGCCCCTTTGGAGCGATATCGCTGCAGAAAAAATTGCAGGTATCCTTGAAGTGTTCGGCGACCGGAATCGCTTGATTAATGGCCTAAAGTGGAGAATTGAACGCTTCTTCCAGATTCCTGACGATTGCGCAGCATGGCGCTCGACGGCAGCTCACCGAGCCGTAGCGCTGTATAAGGAAGAAGGATTCGATGCCATCTACGCTACTGGTTGGCCTTGGACTTCGTTTCTCATAGCAGCAGAAGTCAGCCGTAAAACAGGCTGCCCCTTTGTGGTCGACTATCGTGATCTCTGGAAACCTTCGGATGTGGAATGGGACAAGCACACCATGCTGCAGAAATGGCTGCAACCATATCTCGAGAAAAAGGTATTGCGCAAAGCATCAGCAGTAATTACCACAACCACGTCCTTCGCCAAGATACTGGAACAGGACGGTGCCAGAGACAAGGTGCAATGCATTACCAACGGCTTCAATCCAGATGACTTCTTGACTACATCCGTACCAAGTGAGAACAACAATGATGGTCGTATCAGTATTTCATATACTGGAGTATGGCGCCCGGGATACGGCCCAGACGATCTTTACGGTGCAATCCGGCACTTGAAGGATATGGACTCACCCTGTCTCCCCCGTTTAAAGGTAACCGTCGCCGGGTTCCCAATAGGCCGGGCAAAAGAATACGGCATCGACGAAATCATTGAGGAACTGGGCCCAGTTCCTCATGCTCAAGCTGTTGAGCTAATGACAAATGCAAATGCGCTTTATCTCCCTGTTTCCAAGGGGATATACGAAAAGGCTTCATTGCCAGGAAAGCTATTTGAGTATCTAGGAAGTGGGCGTCCAATCATCGCCTCCAGCCTTCATGATAGCGAGGTAACAAACATCCTCACCGCTGTCGGCGGCAATTGTATTGTGACGCCTGGCGACGTTAAAAAATTGTCAGAAGCAATTCTGAAGTTATGTGCCACCGATGGTTCAACTCCATTTTCAGAACCTATCCCCGGGGCTGTTGCACGCTATGAAAGAAGCAGCCTGACCAAGGATCTCGCTACCTTACTTGAACAAGTTTCTCGGAAATTCTAACTCTATACATTTCACAGATCTTGGCTACCGCTACTTCAAGATTTAACAAGCAAGTCCTTTAACGACAATGCGGGTTTTTCAATGCAATACCAAGATGCTCCAGCAAGCGTAATTGTAATCCCACTGGCTATGAACAGCACAGCTAGCCACGACCATCCTAGTTGATTCCCGATTAAGCTAACTGACTGCTGTATTGGGAATGCATATATATAAATACCATAGGAATAATCTGCGCCATTTATCTTTCTAAAAAGAATAGGTGCTTTGAACGCAAAGACAATTGCCACATAGGGAAGCGCCACCCAAAGCAGAACCATAGCGACTATGCTATCCGTAGCAAGCAATGCAGCCACTCCCAGCAGAGTTGCAAACCAACCTGACAATGGTATTCTTTGAAAGTGAAAATGCATTGTAGCGCCAGCAAAAAAGAAAGCTCCTAAATAGGCGATTCGCTCTCCATAAAATTCTGTATGGAGTCGCCAAACGAACGGCACTTTGATAGGAGTTAGATTGCTATAGCTTGCAACTAACCAAGTCGCACCAAACACCACCGCCATTATGGGGCACAAGTACTGCAGTTTTGACTTAGGAACGAGCATGCCACACACAGCAAGCGCAGCGTACATTAGTATTTCATAGCGTAATGTCCATAGAGACCCATTCGGTGCTCCAGGATAAGGATTGCTTTCAAATACCCCCTTAAGTGGCGGACTATCTAGAGTAAGAGCTGCCTGCCAAATATAGCTCCAAGCGGTCCCAGATGAAAAATATTGATCCAGTTTGAGTGTCGTAAATATAGGGCCAATCAGCAAAGAAGTAAGAATTACTACTACTATAAGGCCCGGAAAAATTCGTAATATTCTCCTAAAAAAGAAACGTAAAAATGAAGGGTCACGCACCCAACTCTGACAAACAAGAAATCCACTAATAGAAAAGAATAGAGCAACTGCCAAACTTCCGTAGGTTTGCCCTGACACTGGGACTGGCTCTGGTAACCCGTAAAGTGCATAGCTATGGCTGTACAAAACAGCTGAGCCTGCAAAGACACGGAGAAAATCGAAGGCGTTATTTCCATGCGAGTTAATTTGCATATTCTCGCTCATAAAGCTTCTCAAAAAACTGCATTTTGCAAAAATATAAAAGTAATAGAACCAATACCATAAATTTCCAAAATAACTTCTATTTTTAACTTAATCTAATGCTCAGAACCCTTTACATTCTTCTCGTCAATTCGCCATGAGGCTAGACGCACCCAAAAAGAGCATCAAAGAACAGGGGCAGCGATAGCAACCCCCAATGACGGCTATGAGTAGGTCACCGATTAATTTTACTTTCCCGCGGGATATCTACTTAAAAATTTACCAACAATCTGGTTATTTTGATAGTAGGCTTCATCAACTCTCTTCATGATTCAGCTTAAATTTATAATTTTTTCTTCCAAGCAGTGCTTATTTACCATTGGGTACCATTTTCAAAATCTGGGTATATAGATGACCACGATATCTTACAAATTCATTTTACCAACTCTAATTTACCTACCTTTTGCTGCAATAGGACAAACTAGCTACCAAGTCTGTGGTGGGTTAGAAAATGGCTACGGTCCATTTGATTATCGATCAACAGAGACCGCAAAAATAGAAATCGTGGAAAAATTCCACTTCACACCAAAAGTGGAGTCCCTTAAAGGGGGAAGCACAGCATCTACGCCTGGAGGTGACCTCGCATACACCTTGAGAGCATTTCCTAACCATCCACGGGCCTTGATGGCTACCGTTAGATTCTCGAAAAAAACCAAGAAAGATCCCCCCCCAGAAATGGTCTATTCTGTTAGCTGCTGGTTTGATCGCGCCGAGAGATTTCGACCCGATGACGCCACAGTACAGCTGCTATATGGCCTTCATCTTATTCGGTCCGGGAAATCGAAAGATGGTATTCCGAAACTCGAATCCGCCCTTAAACTATCAGGCGACGATCCAAATATTTTATACAACATTGGTTTGGCATATTTTGAATTGAAGCAATTTGACAAATCACTTGAATATGCGAAACAGGCCTATTCCCTTGGTTTTCCACTCCCTGGGCTTAAAAATATGCTTCAGAAAGCTGGAAAATGGAGGTAAGTTCCCCGCAACCTATTGAAACCCCAGTCACACTACCTTCTTGCCTCGGTAATCCCCCCATTTTTAGCAGCGGTCAGAAGTAGAGTTGGTTAAAAGTGCTGACTTCTGTTTCGGGGTAATGCCACCGAGCGCCATGTTGGGGCGTTCGTGATTGTAGATCCACATCCAGTCGGTCGCATAGTTCTGCACCTCCTCAATCGACTCGAACAGGTAATGGCTTAGCCAGTCGTAGCGGACCGTCCGGTTGTAGCGTTCGATATAAGCATTCTGTTGCGGGTTGCCGGGCTGGATATGATCAAGCCGGATACCTTGTCGTGCAGCCCAAGCGATGAAAGTGCCGCTGATGTATTCCGGGCCGTTATCGCTACGAATAACCTGCGGTTTGCCGCGCCACTCGATGATCTGATCCAAAGACCGTACGACCCGCTCCGATGGCAACGAGAGATCAATGTCGATGGCCAGGGCTTCCCGGTTGAAGTCGTCGATGACGTTGAATAGCCGGTAGCTCCGGCCATCAGAGAGTTGGTCATGCATAAAATCCATCGACCAGCATTGGTTGATGGCCTCCGGCACCGCCAACGGTTCCGGCTTCTCGCGAACAATCCGCTTTCTCGGCTTGATCCGCAGGTTCAGCTCCAGCTCGCGGTAAATGCGATACACGCGTTTGTGGTTCCATCGGTGGCCCTTCACGTTACGCAGATAGAGAAAGCACAACCCGAATCCCCAGTTGCGCTGGTTGTGGGTCAGGCGAATCAGAAGGTCGGCGATTTCGACATTCTCTGCTGACTGCTTTGCCTGGTAGCGGTAGCAGGTCTGGCTGATGCAAAACGCCAAGCAGGCCAGCCGGATGCTGACGCCTTTCTCTACGCTTCGTTGCGCCATCTCGCGTCGGCAAGATGGCTTCACCACTTTTTTTGCAGGGCCTCCTGGACGATCTCGGCCTTGAGGCGTTCTTCGGCATACATCTTCTTGAGCCGCCGGTTCTCGTCTTCGAGTTCCTTGAGGCGGGCCATCAGGGAGGCATCCATGCCCCCGAACTTGCTGCGCCATTTGTAAAACGTGGCGGAACTGATGCCATGTTCCCGGCAGAGTTCCGGAACCGGGCTGCCACCCTCTGCTTGCTTGAGAATGGCGATGATCTGGCTGTCTGAAAAGCGTGACGTCTTCATGTAAAACTTCCTCGGGCTGCTGTGGAGAAAATTCTACTTTTAACTGCCGCTAATTTCCGGGGGGATTACCCCTCTATCCAAGAGCCATTACCATGCTAACTTAAAAAGCGGTATCGCTGAAGCAGGGCCAATTCAGCCGGATCGGAAATGCTAATGGTCGACAAAAAATAAAAAACAAAATGGCACAGATAAAACCTGCGCCATTTATTTTCCTAAAATCAAACTGAAAAATGGCTTTTCTACACCGTCAGTGAATTTTTATAGGCGATGAAAAGTATTAACCGCTCGATTATTAGATCCGAATAGAGACAGTACTCCTAGACCAACAAGCAGCATCACCCAGTTGGAGGGCTCTGGAACGGGCGTAACATCAAACGGCTTATAAAGCCAGACGGCAGCATCTGCAGTAACAGAGCTATATTCATCTAGAGCAACAAACGCATTCAAATCAGCGACATAATGCCATTTTCCTAGCACGCCAGTCTGAAAACTACCATCAGGTTGAGATGCGGTCATGCTTATGCGCTTGTGCACTGTCCAAGTGGTCAAAAGATTACCTGCATTATCGTAGGTTGCCTCAGTCTCCCAAGTTGTGCCAGCATCTCGCCCATCCCACATCAAAATCTTGCCATTCTTGCTATCGAAATCAATACCAAAGTCGACATTCATGACAAACGCACTACCATCCTCGCTGACCAATTTGATGGCTATATCACGATTGGCATCCGGATTTGCCATATTGGACTTGGCAAGGTCCCATACCCCAAAACCTGATTGAAACCCGGGTACGCTCGTCGTTCTGATAAATAGGCCATTTGTACTGTCTATTGTCGAAGCGCTCTGAAAACTTGGCGCATTCCAAGCAACTGCGACCTTCTCAAAACTTCCAATCTCTCCATTCCGAACGTTGCCAACCTCATACCTGAATAAAGAAGGCCAACCGCCACCGCCAGCACCTGTCACGTAAATGACATCGCGCCCATTTTCTTGACGATACGCGGTTGTGCCTTCCAGATAAGATGAACCAGGGTCTCCGACCCACTTGCCGTATTGATTGCTCCACATCATGCCACCAGTCGAAGAAGGAAGATATCCAGAGCCATCCGTTCCTCCAACCTTATTTGGATCGGCTTTTTGCGGGTCCCACATCCAAGGACCAGCAGGAACTGGGGCGCCATCGGTCCCTTTAACGACGAAGCCGCTACCTGAATTAAAAGCTGCACCACCAAAGGTTACAAACATGTCATTCACAGGGAGATATATATTATTGTCATATGTGTGCGCTGATTGAGGAGCCGCATTATCCACTGTGAAATATGTGGCAGTCGAACCATATCTTTCCATTCGGCTAGGTAGAGACCCGCGTGTCCAAGCGCCATCTGAACCCTGCCATACGTACATTTCATTACCGGCATAGTTTGCATGGCCTCCTCCAAAAAGCAGTAGGTCGCCACGAGCCGAGTCCCAAGCAAAAGAACTCCAAGCATGAACAATGGCCGCTGGATCTGAATTTGGCACGCCTCCATCCAGAGTAGAGGGCCATGCATCAGAAAATTTATTCGTATTTACCTGAACCCAACCTCCCTCGGGAGTTGAAGCTAACAATCCCTGGAGATAGCTCAAATCGGCTGCTGCTGTTGCAGAAGTAGAACCCAAGCAAGTAAACGCCAGAGAAATGGAGGCTGTCATTACCCTCCCCCGAGCTAACCGCAATGAATTTCCTATTGATTTATTATCAGTTAAACGAGAAATTTTCATAATGCGCTCCGAACTTTCCTTAGCCAATGAATTTTAAAACGCAATCCAGACAGTTGCAGGCTCCATCAACACTTGAACTGATTGGCATTAAATTTAAATGTTTGAGACATACTGCAATGTTACCCCGTTCAGTTATTTTATTGCGATATAGCCGCTGCCCAGCATTACACTTTCGTCAGATCGAATAATTCGTTCTATGATTCAATAACCATTGCTCAAGCATCATTGATATCCAGATCATCTCACCATAGTAGCCAGGATGTTCTTGCAGTTGCTTGTTAAAGAGTTGTTCAACAAATTCGCCGCGATAAACTCCCCGATCAACCAATCCCATAACCGAGGTTCTGGCTAGCTTTCTTAACGCATCGTGGCGAGTAAGCCATACACCAAAGGGCAGTCCAAACCCCTGCTTTTTCTTGACAATAATTTCGTCAGGCAAAAATCCGCGTAGTGCTTCCTTGAAGAACCAGCGAAGCTTCTGCCCTTTTAGCTTGTAGTCGATAGGCAGGCGCATTGAGAATGCCAGAAGGTCGTCATCGAGCATTGGAAAGCCCACATCTACGCCAGCGAGGCGTGTTGTTCCACAGACTTTAGGCAGATCACTTTCGGCCAAGGTATAACGCCAGTCAAATGCTAATTCACGATTCGTATTGTTGATGGTTCGCGCCCCGGCCCATACTTTGCGCTGGAGTTGCAAGGGGGAGGAGATATCAACCCTCTCCAAGAAATCTTTACTTAGTACCTGCTCAATACCTAGCCTAGTAATCAGGTTATACATTTGCAAACGATCTGGCATAGGAACACTAGCTTGCTCAACGTAACTGGCTGCTTTGCGCACCAATGGAAAACCCGTGACGAGGCTTGTACCCAATAGCGGTTCAATGAGCCCAGTGCGAATTGCTCCGGGAACATGTTGATACCAGTCGAAGATTCGTTGCTTGGCGTAACGTGAGTTACCACCAAAGAGTTCATCGCCACCATCCCCAGCCAGAATGCGAGTAACACCATCGTCCTTGGCCATCTTTGCGCAGTAATAGGCCGGCAAGGCCGAAGAGTTACCGAAGGGCTGGTCGTAGCTGGCAGCTACCATGGGAATGCTACGCACCAAGTCTTCCGGGGTAACGTAATACTCGTGGTGATCTGTTTTAAAGTGGCTTGACGCTATTCGAGCGAATTCCATTTCATCATAGCCTTCTGCCTCAAAACCAATGGAATACGTTGCTGCTGGCGCGCCATTTGCCAGACCGATCATACCGGCGACAGTGGAGCTATCAGTACCACCACTCAGAAAGCATCCCGCCTTTCCGCCATTCAGTTGGCGATTGGTTGCCTTTTGCAAAAGTGTTCTAAATTCCTCGCATAATTGATTAAACGAAGGTTGTGAAGTCTCTTCAAAGGTTGGAATCCAGTAAGGTGCTACGGTCAACTGATTATTTTCGTACAAAACGAAATGGGCAGGTGGAACACGGTAGATACCTTTGAAAATAGTTCTAGGCGACGGAATAGCGTGCGAGTATAGATAGTCGAAAATTGCCTGCGGATCGATTTCCGTACTTGCATCCACAAGTTGGTCGGCACGTTCTGCGAATAGTAGTTTCTTGCCGACCAGGCGGTAACAGAGCGACCGGATGGCGAAACGGTCTACCGCGAGAAAAGCACCATCATCGAGCAAGCGAATTGCAACTGAAAAATCTCCTGAAACCTGCTCTGGAGCGTTAGTTCCAAAACGTAGAAAAGCTTCTCGCCAAGCGGCTTCTATACCGTCACGACTACCAATTTTAATCAACGAAGAATCATTGAAGCGAGGCTTGCCGAATACAAGGCTATCCGTGATGCAACTTGTCATTAATAGAATCGATTTATTTTGAGATCATGCATAATAAAAAACTGCATCATATACCTAAGACCAACGACGAAATTAAGATGGCCATTGATCTTATTAAGTCCGCGCAGGCATTAACAGCGACCGACTTTAACTGTAAATCTGAATTCTCCGTTAGATCCACAAAAGGAGTAGGTTCCATCTTTATTATCATTGACGGAATAAGGATAACTTCCGCCTGCACCATAATTATGTGTAACTATTCCTGTATTGGCTGAAACGCTCCAGCTCCCAACCGTTTCAACGGGATCCCCCGGAGCACCCGTGTGCTGCTCAATTAGACTTCCAGCGCCTATTCCTTGATGAGTCTCTTGCCATTGACAGTTTGCACTTGAACCGCTACCGATACAATTGGCTGGCGAGCAAGCCGTTTGCCCGCTCAAGAGACTACTTACCCGACTCCCCGACAAGTAGCCATTACCTGGGCAAGCCGCAATTGCAGCACCAGTACAACTCAACATCATTGCGAACATTAAGGCATATTTTTTCATTTTATTTCCTTTTCTCAACTAAAGACCTAACGCAACCTAATTCTAGGCATCAAACAATGTGCACCAGTGTGGCTACAGCCAGTTTTGTAAGACGGCATAGGTAGTCACTGCTGATCATATACATATATCAAGCAAATTTCATACCGAAAATCTAATAATAACAATAAGCCAACAAAACAATAGACTATCGAACATGCAAATTCAGTCCATTAGGATTGATGTAAAAAATTCCGACACTATGCCCGTGAGCAATACAAGATTTGACTTGCGCGCCCACCCGTCAATCCCACCGCGGAACGTTCAGGTCTTTTAAAAATCAATCAATGACCTCGTAGCCTAGGTAAACTTGGACTACTCCAACATAACCATATTACGAGCAAAAAAAGGAGCAACAGACGTGGGCTATCAACAAGACTATCCAATGTCCCAATGACTAAAAAGCCAATTCCAGCGGACATAAAGGCACCTGCCTCAACGACGCCTCTCCACGCTTGACGTCCGGCACGCCACAGTCCGAGGATAACAAATAGGCCAAACGTCATCACGCCAAGCCAGCCCTGATCGAATAATATTTGAACTGGTAAGCTCCAGACGTGCCATGGAAGATCGTTATCCACCGAGAAGAACCAGTGATCAATATTTTGCGAGAAATCACCATTCTCTAAAAGATTCACGCCTTGGGCATCAGTAATCTTAATGTTATCCAGTTCGACGCTTGCCGATGGACTGGAGTTAACGAGCGAAAATTTAACTGGACGGCGTGCATACCAGGGCCCCACTCCCAACTTATCAGATTGGATGTGTGTTTTGACTAACTTCCAGCCACCATCTCCGCTGAAATTGATTTTTTCGGATGAACACCGTGCGGAGGTTAAAAGCCATTTTTCGCAAATTGCTAGTGTCAGCTGAGCGTTTAACGCAAGGCTTCGCGCGCTCAATTCAACAAAATAATCAGTATCTGGTTGTAGCGATATGAACTGCTCAACATACGTCGCACCACCAACACCGAGTTTGACGAAAGTGTTTTCTGACTCGGATTCAAGCCAATAAGATCCTGCTTTTTCTTCATTGCTGCGCCAAAAATGAGTGTCGGGATATCGGCCAATCCCCATCCCTAGAATTGCTGTAACCCAACCTGAGTCACGCATCGATAGAGTTGCATTCCAGTGATTTTGCCGAGCCATAAGGTCGGCCCGAGCCATAGCCATGCGTTCCTGGGCAAACGGTCCAATGGTAATGGGTATAGCAATACCAAGGACAGCCAAGAAAAGCATGGATGAGATCGCCACACGATTAAACAAGCCAAGCGGCCAAATGCGAGAACGAGCTATCGTTGCAGCAAGCAAGCCGAGGGTGAATGTGACACCAAAACCTGCATAGCCAACTCTGGAAAACGTCACCATTACTCCGTACGTTGCACCCAGCAGCAGCAATGCATAAGCAATTCGCAGCCAAATGGAAACTTGCTCGAAGAACAACATTACTAGAAGCGGGGCAGCGATGGTCAGATAGGTTTCAAGGTCAGCACCACCGATATGCATCTGCGAGAACGGACCGGTAACACGATAGACATCACTGAAATTTAAAAAACCAGGAAAAGCGATACGCTCCCAGATAATTAAACTGACTGTTCCGGTGACCCCGCCAGCCATCCCTAAGGCAAACAATCGGGCCACCTTTCGTCCTTCAGACGCAAATCGTGCAAATAGGCCATAAAGCAAGAAAGCCCATAACCAACCTTTCGCAACCCTAAGGGTGTTAAAAGGACTGTAATAGTGGGAAAACGAGTTCGCATCCATAGGTTTCCAAGGGAAAATCCCCACGAATACGCTGCAAAGGCAAGAAAGCCCAAACAGCCAGAGTGCAAATATGTATAGCCTATCCTGTTTGGAACGCGCCATAACCGGGGGAGTTCGCAAATATCCGATCACTAGACTTATGAAAAGCATTAGATCGAACTCGTCAAAGAAATATCGACCCGACCAAGGAGCGAAATCAAGCAATGCGATGGCGGCAGGAAGCACGGCAAGCATAAGGTGTGGGCGACTCCAGAGGAGAACACCATAGCCAACCATGAAAATACCAAGAAAGACGGAAAATACTGGAAAAGTTGCGATCCACCATGCAAAGAATAATAGGCATCCGCAGAAGATGGCCACTCCGGACCTTGAAAGGCTCCGCAAAGGAACAACTCCCTCTGAAGCCAGGTTAGTGACGCCTAATGCCCCCGGCGGAGTCACCTCAATCATCACGTCGCATTGGTGTAATTCTGCTACTGTGTGTTTCTGCATGTCTGAAAACAAGGCAGCCAGTTTTGTAACGCCAAATGCTGTCGCCCCTGCTATCAGGATGTTGGTTGGATCTGGATGCAACCCCTCAAGAAACAATTTGCTGGTCTCAAGACAAAAAGCCATCAGCGCTGCAATCAGGAAGGCGACGGGGGGAAGCGCCTTTCGCGTGCTCCAGACAATAACGCCAATAGGTGCATATATGAGGGCTACGGCAGTCACACTTAGCAAAGCGGCTTGCTCGGTCGTGTAGTAGTGATAGTAGAATGGCAGAAATCTTGTTTCTAAAAGCACCCGAATGGCGGAGTCAATATTGCCCCAAGGATGGTCTAGCCACCCGGTCAATACCATCAAGGAAAATAGATAAACAATCACCACAATCAGGGCGTATTGTCTCAATACACTAGCCAAGTATTCGATGCTAATGCGCCCTCTTCGATTCCAGATTAGCGCACCTATCCAAAGGCCCAAGGCACGCGTCAGCACCGACACGCCTTGTGAAATCCCCGAGAAAAGGAAAAATTGGATGATCTCTACACCTAAGCCAAACCCCAAACCCGCTGTTATCGCGCGAACATGGGTATAGGATTTTCTGGCAGCGCGAAGATTGGCCCAAAGCAGCCCAAGCGGAATGATCGCTAATATTTCTGCTAAAAGCTTTGCCAGAAAGATGACGCTACTGCTGTTAGCAAAATCTTTAGCAATGAGCCACCCCCATGAGTCACCATAGCGTTTCCACTCGAATTCGTCAGCTGAAACTATGAAATCAAACGGAAAAACACTGAAAGCAATGTATAGGAAGGCATACAATTCTAGCAGGTAGGTCAGCACTTGATCGCGACTCACCTCCCGCCAGGAAGTTGGCAGGGAACGAAAGCGCCCCCCCCATTGATATGCAATGACAACCCCTATAATGGCCCCCAGAAATTCAGCAATCAGATCATTGAGTGAAACGGTTCTTGGAGGGAAGTAGAGTTGGGCGTATTCAACGCAAATGGCCAACGCCAATGAAAACAATAGCGAAACGACCAAATGCCAGACTGATGCAGAATGGTTTTTTTGCTCAATTAGAAGGTTTACCGTAAAAAACCCAACAGGAACATAAAGTACGCCATTCGACAACCAGTCCGCTCGCCCTTGGGCGCCCACATCGAGCAACTTGACGGTCTTAAAGCTTTCCCAAGCCTGGCCCCACGGCAAATAGTGAAAGTCAAGCGGAACCAAGCTTCCATAGACTACAAACCCTACGTATAGTGACCACAAAATAAATCTTGATGATCTGAATACAGTGCAATGGGTCTGGGTAAGCTTTTGTTTGGATTTAATCTCGCTCATCCAATGCACTCTCTCTGCAACGCATCTACTTGAGCCTTGGTGGTTCAAGCACAACAGTCGGAGCATTAAGGCCATTCCAGCATATGTTCAAGTAGGGTCGGCAAGACATTAATCCTATCTGCAACCTCCCAAAACAAACAAACGTGAGCGTGTTCAAGCGACGAGTTCCCATACGACCATGTGATTGCGTTGACTGCTTGTTAAAGGCCGAAATTCTAGAGATACTCCACTCAATCCCCTTGGAAGAAAAATTCTCATTTGCAGCGTCCCATAGCCTTGCAAAAGTCCTACTCAGCCGAAATCGTGGTTCAACATGCACATCGAAATCCCAAACTGTAGAATCAGGCGCGGCAAGGACATAACGGCAGTGAACTTCGTCCTCATCGTAGCTTCCACGCGCATACCATAAGAACCCTGAAAACTCTTGGTTGCTGGAAGCGGCAAGGCAAACATACTTTTTTTCGAATCGACCTTGAATAACCTTTCTCGGTCTTGGACAATGATCAAGCATCGGATCTGGCAAGGTGATTGCCAATACCCTATCACGCTCAGAAGGACGGCAAACAGGGACGAATGGATTCGGGACTGGCTGAGCGACAAGATAGTATCGAATCAAACGCCACCGTCCCTCACTAAACGCTTGCATGGCTCGCCCCAGCAAATAGAGGAGACCATTAGTAAAGCCGAGGCTACCGATGGCTGACTTAAGTGACGCAACCATCAAAAACTGTTTCATTGTCCGAATTCCAACCCCAACCAATCTTTGGTCATTTTTTCAACTATTCCCCGCCATTCAACGGACGAAAACGTATGGTCAGCTTCAGGAAGATCAATTCGTGTGACCTTAGATTGTCGAATCGCGGCCGCCCATGCATGATCGGCCTTGACTGCTTCAAGAAACTCATTAGCTGTGTAATCGTTACCACTCAGAAGCAAAAGTACGCGCCCTGGAAACGTTGCTAGTCCACGCAACATCTTATTCTGAAACGAACAGGATTGGTCTCGTGCTGCGGGGAGTTTAGTCTGGCGCGCCCTCTTCAGACTCGTCAAAAACCCGCCCATCGCTTGCAATACTCCAAGATTTCCATTCAGCAACTTTCTCCAAAACTCTACCTGCAGAAAGCGTTTGCCGTAGTAATGCTTGATATGGGCTCGTGCAAGAGTTAGGTCAGAACGAATCCAAGGATTTAACAAAACCAAACCAGTTACCCTAGCATCCCGAGTTGAGTTCCAATAGAGCAAACTTGCCGAGGCCGCATCACATAATCCCCAAAGCACAACACGTTTTATCTTGGGGCAAGCTACCAGGAAGGCATCGAGCGCTGCCTGGATATCCATTTCTACCGCCTCAAAACCTCTCAAATCACCAGAATTATCCCCCATACCCCGAAAATCAAAACGCATGGCTGGGTATCCATTCTCTGCCAAAGCTCTGGAAAGCAACAAAAATTGCCGATGACTGCCAACACGGTATTGTGGCCCACCAACTACAATCAACACTCCAATTTCTCTTGGAAATTCGGGCAAGGCAACAATACCAAGCAACTTTTCCGTCACACACGAAAACATGAAAACCTTTTCAGTGAAGGTCATTACCACGTATTCAGTGCCTCCATTGTTGCAGAAATCAATTCCGGAGCATCTTCAATCTCCGTGGTTTGCCAAAAACTTGGACCACGAACAATGCTGCTGTCTATTTTGACGCCTGAGCTCAGCCATTGATTAATGCATTTTTGTGACGAGGGAGCAATCGTTGCAACATCTCGCATCGAAAGTTCAAACCACCTAACTTTTCCGATGTTAACTGGCGGGTTAAGCAATTCAGCAGTCTCAAGGCCGTCTGCCAGCCCAGACGAAACCGTGTAGCCTGCGATTTCGACTGTTTGGCCGTCAGCAAGGCGATGCCTTAGTTGCTCGGTATCAGCTTTGGGCTGCCCTGAAGCAATGTCTCCGGCTATCTTGAGTCGCATAAATTGTTGCCAATGCTGCTTACCGGAAACCACTGGCTGCCATAAAATTAAATTTATCTCTTCTGGTATATTGGTCGCAGCACTGGCTGCCACTAGACAACCAGCCCTCAGTCCCCAAAGTGTCAAGGGTGACTGAGTTTCTGACCGCAGCCAACGATAGGCGAGTAATACATCTGCTTGCCAAATCGACCACGTCGCATCTGAAAAATCTCCGGCACTATCTCCGCAGCCAAACAAATCTATTTGCAGAACTGCGAATCCGGCCTCGGTCATGTGGCGAGATTGAAGGGCAGCCATGCGGCGCGTCTTATTCATCTCTTCGGCAAACGGGTGCAGGTATATAACAGCACCTCGCTCCCGTCCACATGCGGGATGATAGAGGCAAAAACATTTCCCCCTACTGCCTGGAAGATAGAAAGGTTGCACGTCTGATTCTCTGGTCTAGCTAACCAGTTTGCTTTCGACGAATTCGATCAGTGATCCTACCGTCGCAAAAGTACTTCCTTCAATTTCGTCATCGCTAACCATGAACCCGAAACGCTCCTCCAAGCCAGTGATTAAGGCGACAACTGCCATCGAATCAAGTTCGGGAATCGCACCAAGAAGCGGAGTACTTGCAGAGAACTCCGCAGAACGACCGTTCAAACTGAGAATTTCGTCCAGAAGGGACAACACTTCTTTTTCGGTATTCAACCCTTGCTCCTAAGACAATAAAATAGAATTGGAATTATAGAGCGAGAATGCCATTTCAGCTGTGAGATACTCCACACTGTCATACCTTGTCTTATGCCAGACTTACTACCTATGCAAAACTCCACGCTTCTACCTGAATTAATTTCCTTGGCAGCCGAGCGCAATGCATCAGCTCCCGCATTAACATATGGCAAAACAACCCTTGACTATGGCATATTGAGCAAGGAAGTTACACGGTTCGCAAACGGTCTACTGAGCCTTGGCCTGCAGCGTGGCGAGCGCGTTGCCATATACCTTGAGAAACGGTTCGAGACTGTCATTGCTAGTTTTGGAGCTCCTGCATCCGGTGGAGTATTCGTGCCGTTGAATCCATTACTAAAAGCGGAACAGGTTAGCTACATTCTGCGTGACTGCAACGTTCGAATACTCGTTACATCATCTGAGCGATTAGCTTTGCTAAAGGAAACTCTGCCTACATGCCACGACCTTCGTCATATTGTAGTGCTAGACTCAGATGAGCCACTCCCGATTATTTGCGCCCTGAATACGGTTCGCTGGAGCGATATTCTCGATGCGCCACCAGCAACTGGTCATCGTGTAATTGACACTGACATGTTAGGTATTCTGTACACCTCCGGCAGCACCGGCAAGCCCAAGGGCGTAGTTCTCTCGCATCGCAACATGGTTGCTGGTGCAAAGAGCGTAGCTAGCTATCTAGAAAATCGGCCCGATGACACGCTGTTGGCAGCCCTTCCGCTTTCTTTCGACGCCGGTTTCAGCCAGTTAACGACGGCATTCCATTCTGGCGCACGGGTTGTACTACTGAACTATCTACTGCCCCGAGACGTACTAAAAGCAATCGATCGCGAAAAAGTTAGCGGCCTTACAGCCGTTCCACCGTTGTATATCCAACTGGCGCAGTTGGACTGGCCCGAGAGCATAACCGAGCATTTGCGTTACTTCGCCAATACCGGCGGTCGCATGCCGCGCGAAACACTGGGAGCGCTACGCCACCAACTGCCAAAAGCAAAACCATTTCTGATGTACGGCCTAACCGAGGCGTTCCGCTCGACGTACCTACCGCCGGAAGAAGTAGACCGCCGGCCTGACTCGATTGGCAAGGCAATTCCGAATGCCGAGATTCTCGTGCTGCGCGAGGATGGCTCTCCATGTTCCCCGAATGAGCCTGGCGAATTGGTGCACCGCGGCGCCTTGGTCGGCATGGGCTACTGGAATGACCCTGAAAAAACAGCAGAGCGCTACAAACCCTTACCAATTCATGCACCTGGCCGCGAAGCCGGCTTGGTCCTACCGGAGATCGCCGTATTCTCGGGTGACACGGTCCGCAAAGACGACGAAGATTTCCTGTATTTTATTGGGCGTCGTGACGAAATGATGAAAACTTCCGGGTACCGAGTGAGCCCAACCGAGGTCGAAGAGATTCTTTACGCCACCAAACAGGTCGGTGAATGCGTCGCCTTTGGTGTGGATAACGACCGCCTGGGCCAGGCTATACAAGTGATTGCAACACCGCCATTAGGTGGTCGCCTAGACCCTGATGCTCTGCTCTCTGAATGCCGAGTACGCATGCCCGCTTACATGGTGCCCAGCGGAATCGCAGTTCGCGAAGGCCCATTACCTCGCAACCCAAATGGCAAAATTGACCGAAAAACCCTGTCGACCGCTTGGATCGAACAGAAAAATCAGTAACTCCATTTCCGTAGAACACTGAATGAAAACACCTATGCCAGTTGCACCGACCCATACAACGATGGATCAGTTTGCCTCTAACGGCAACCAATTGATAATTGGTGGACTACCTATATCGCGTTTAGCTGAGCAAATTGGGCAAACGCCATTCTACGCCTACGATCGAGACTTGCTGCGCTCACGTGTCGCAGAACTGCGCGCAGCATTGCCAAACGACATTGAATTGCATTTCGCCATGAAGGCGAACCCGATGCCAGCTGTCGTCGGGTTCATGGCTAGCTTAGTCGATGGAATCGATGTTGCGTCCGGCGGTGAACTTAAAATAGCCTTGGATGCAGGAATCAGCCCACGCGACATCAGCTTTGCCGGCCCCGGGAAGCGTAATTCCGAACTTCGGCAAGCAGTTGCGGCTGGGGTACTTATTAACATTGAGTCGTTTCGCGAGGTCGATATGCTCGCTGATATTGCACTCGCACTTAAATTACCAGCCAGAGTAGCCGTTCGCGTCAACCCTGATTTCGAACTCAAAGGGTCCGGAATGAGAATGGGCGGAGGCCCCAAGCAATTTGGTGTTGATTCAGAACTAATTCCCGAACTACTGGCAAGAATCGGCGAGAAAAAGCTGGCCTTCGAAGGCTTTCATCTATTTGCCGGCTCACAAAACCTCAACGCAGAATCGATCTGCGAGGCTCAGCGAAAGTCATATGATCTGGCGCTAGCGCTCTCACTCCACGCCCCATCTCCGGTACGTTTCTTAAACCTCGGCGGAGGATTTGGCATTCCATATTTTCCTGGTGAAAACCGACTCGATTTGGCGCCGATCGGTGACAATCTGAAACAACTAAGCCATCGAGCAAAAACTGACTTTCCTGAAGCTAACCTTGTGATTGAGCTTGGGCGGTACCTTGTAGGCGAAGCAGGCATTTACGTAACCAGAATCGTCGATCGCAAGATCTCTCGTGGACAAACCTTTCTTGTTGTTGACGGAGGGCTCAACCATCACCTCTCAGCATCGGGAAACTTCGGGCAAGTTATCCGAAAAAATTACCCAGTCGCAATCGGCAATCGTATGCATGCCGAAGAAACGGAAATTGCCAGCGTAGTTGGTCCGTTATGCACCCCTCTGGACATTTTGGCTGACCGCATGAATTTGGCGACATCAGCGCCAGAAGATCTAGTCGTTGTATTTCAATCCGGAGCATATGGCGCCAGCGCTAGTCCACAGCTTTTTTTAGGGCACCCCGAGGTCATTGAAGTCCTCGTTTAAGCCCTCAGATACTTTATTAAAAAGGAATGCGGAGTGAGGTACAACGCAAACCGCTTAAAATTTAGTTTTCTTGAATTCCAAACACAGCCGGCTCCCTGCTCAATCTCCAGACAACATCGCTACAGCTTTTTCGTTTTTTGCTTGGCACAGAGATATATTTTGAGTCAAGTGTGCGACTTGAGTATTGGTTTAATTGGTAGCAATGAAAGCGGATTTACGTCAACAAATCAACAAAATGATCGATAAGAAATCGCTTTTTTAGGAAAATCCACAATTTGCTCCAAAAATGGACATTCTGATTCGTACTCAACGTGAAATAGTGCACGGGCACGGTATAGCTAAGCAAATAAAATGAAAATATGCAAAAAGACACTTGGTGTGTTTCCATCAGGATTTCATTGCGTGGCTTGGAAGCAAATTTTTTGGGGAACAATCGTAAATGATCAGAATGTTTAATCACTGGTTTACTTGGCGTAGCGTGGCCGGGATTCTGTTCGATTTTTCGTTTCTGATCGTCAGCCTTTTCATTTCGCTGATGTGGATCAACAGCGGCCTTCCAGTCAATGTGAATCAACTATTCACTTTTGCAGTAATTTTTGGGCTGGTAATGCTAGCCATAAACTCCCTGCTGGGCTTATATCAACGCGTTTCTGGTCGCTCTTCTGCCGAAACACGCGCCCGCGCAGTGCTCTCTCTCTATCTGGCCATACCGGTTGCCTACGGCCTATACGCGCTACTTCCAATTTCTACGGTCAACCGTGACTTGATCCAACTTTCCGCCATGTCAGCTGCCTTCGGCATGCTTGTGACCCGCGTAGGCGCAAGTCACACCTCAGCAACCAAAATGCTGCGTCGCCGCATAATGGTATTCGGGACAGGACATCAAGCACTTGCTGTTAAACAAGCTTTGGATCGTTCGGACCCATCGGCACAAATTATCGGTTTTTTTCCAGGAAGCTCTGAGGACCAGCCGCAGGTACCGTCTAAGCTGATTCTCAGCCGAGACAAATCTCTAACCGACTCCGCCCGCAATTTGAATGCCGATGAAATCGTTGTTGCACTCAGTGAACGCCGCGGTGGCGCCATGCCCTTGCGTGAACTTCTCGACTGCAAACTACAGGGCGTTCGCGTGCTGGACTTGGCAAGTCACTTTGAGCAAACCCTTGGGCAAATACGTCTTGACTCGTTGTACGCAGGATGGCTCATTTTTGGCGATGGGTTTGGCCAAGGATTGATCCGGACGGTTGTTAAGCGCATTTTCGACATCATTTGCGCCAGCATCCTGATTACCCTTTCGCTTCCAGTCATGATTGTGGTGGCCATTCTGATTGCACTAGAAGATGGCTTTCCACTACTCTATCGACAAGAACGGGTAGGACTCAATGGTCGGCTGTTCAACGTCATCAAGTTTCGCAGCATGCGTCGTGATGCCGAGAAGGATGGAAAGCCGATTTGGGCCCAGGCGAAAGACAATCGCGTAACTCGTCTTGGCCAACTGATACGCAAGCTTCGTATTGATGAACTCCCTCAACTGTTCAGTGTTCTGAAGGGTGACATGAGCCTGGTTGGCCCTCGTCCGGAACGCCCATTCTTCGTTGATCAATTGACCAAGGAAATCCCCTTCTACGCCGTACGACACAGTGTAAAACCAGGAGTCACCGGTTGGGCTCAGGTGCGATACCACTATGGCGCAACCGTCGAAGACTCGGCTGAAAAGCTACAGTACGATCTCTATTACGTAAAGAATCACTCGCTCTTCCTGGACATCGTGGTTCTTTTTGAAACCGTGGGTGTCGTGCTGACCGGCAAGGGTGCCCACTAACCGCTTGCGTCACTGCCATTTGTGGCTTAAGAAGTAGTTTGCATGGATATTTCAAGTATGTCTTTAATAGCCTGGGGGTTCGGTCTCGCTACCTTGGGCTACCTGTCACTATCATTTTATCTGTTCTCGTTTGAAAGTGATTGGCGTGGGGATACGCGTCCGAGAAGGATGCTCGTTGTCGCCACGTTTTCAACCGTTTGGGCTTTATCGGGTCTACTTTACGCACTGAATAACCAGCCTCTGTTGCTTGTCACTTCGGCGTTAGCGGACGTCATCAGGTATGGTGCTTGGTATGTGTTTGTAATTGCTTTGCTTGGCCCATCCGGCGACTCGATCACCAAACCGGTTCTGCCTTCCTGGTTGCCCCTGACCTGCTGGCTCTTGGTCGCTTCGGGGATCGCGCTTCAGGTTTCGCTCGCGCTAGGCTGGCTGTCAGCGCAGGAATGGTTGCGTACACTCATCTTTCATGGGTTAGCAGAGGCTGTGATCGGTCTGGTTCTCGTCGAACAGTTGTTTCGAACTGTCTCCGAAGACTCCCGTTGGAATGTTAAGCCGCTGTGCCTCGCTTTGCTGTTCCAATTCGTTTTCGACGTCTATCTTTTTTCTGACGCGATGATGTTCAATCGCATTGACGGAGATGCATTGACTGTCCGTGGTTTCGTTCACGCGATAAGTGTCCCGCTTTTGATGCTCGCAACTGAACGAAGCCGAGATTGGACCACGAGAATTCGTCTTTCTCAGAAAGCAGCTTTTCATTCGGCCACACTGCTCTTGGCCGGGCTATACCTGCTATTCATGGCCGGAGTCGGCTATTACGTACGTTACTTTGGCGGAGAATGGGGTCGCGCATTCCAACTTGCACTGGTATTTGCTGCGATGCTCATGCTGGGCATACTGCTGCTTTCCGGTTCCATCCGCGCAAAGATTAAGGTCTTGGTAGGGAAGCACTTCTTCAGCTACCGCTACGACTATCGTGAAGAATGGTTGCGCTTCACTCAAGCATTAAGTGTTGAAAATTCTCCACAAACCATGGGGCAGCAAGTCGTTCGTGGCTTGGCCAACATGGTGGAAAGCCCTGGAGGAACGCTATGGCTTCGCGAGGCCGGTGCTGAGGTCTATAGACAACATGCGCGCTGGAACCTCCCGGAATGCGTAGCCGAAGTACATCAAGACGCTCCACTCTGCCGTTTTCTCCTTGCTAGCGGATGGGTCATTAATCTGGAGGAGTACCGATGTTTTCCGGCGCGCTACAGTGACCTCGAAATTCCCGCCTGGTTATCCGAATTACCAAACGCTTGGCTGATCGTTCCACTAATGGCAGGCAATGAAATGCACGGCTTCGCGATTCTTGCTAGGTCCCGCACACCAATCAGCGTCAATTGGGAAGTCAATGATCTGCTCCGGACTGCCGGCTGTCAGGCTGCGAGCTTTCTTGCGAGAATGCAGGCAACCGAAGCCTTGCTTGAGGTAAGGAAATTTGACGCCTTCAACAAGATGTCTGCCTTTGTCGTTCATGACCTCAAAAACATCATCACGCAACTTTCCTTGATGCTGAAAAATGCCGAACGACATCACGATAATCCGGAATTTCAGCAGGATATGCTGATGACCGTAGATCACTCTGTCGAACGCATGCGTCAATTGATGATGCAATTACGTGAAGGAGGCACTCCCCCGGGAGGTATCTGCGGTGTTAATCTTGCAGATGTCATCCAACGCCTTCATAAAGACAAAATGCATCAGGGAAGATCAATCGAAATTCGCATTCAAGATCGATTGATTGCTCGTGGCCACGAAGAAAGACTCGAAAGAGTCATCGGACACCTCGTTCAAAATGCTTTGGATGCCTCGTCGCCCTCCGGCAAGGTGTGGATTTCAGTAGAACGCCGGAATGACAAAGCTGCCATCGAGGTTGGAGACACCGGGCATGGAATGTCCAAAGAATTCATCCGTGATCGTCTTTTCAAACCGTTCCAAAGCACCAAGGATGCCGGTATGGGAATCGGTGCTTACGAAAGTGCACAGTACATCAATGAATTAGGCGGTGAAATGCTGGTTGAGAGCGAAAAAGGCAAGGGCACTCGAATTTCGATCACGCTTCCATTGTTTGTCATTCGGACAGACTCCGATCTTCGCGAGCAGGAGGCCGCATGAGTGCTGAAAAATCCCGTGCGCTCCTAATTGTCGAAGATGATCTCGCTTTGCAAAAGCAAATGCGTTGGTCTTTTGATCGATTTGAGACGTTGACCGCAGCAGATCGAGAAAGCGCTCTAGCGCAAATACACCGCCACTCGCCGCCAGTAGTCACTATGGACCTTGGACTTCCACCCGATGCAGACTCGGTTTCTGAGGGATTTCGACTGCTGGAACAGATTCTGGCAACGGCCCCCGATACCAAGGTGATCGTCCTGACTGGGCAAAATGACCGAGCGAATGCCCTTCGTGCTATCGCCCTCGGTGCATACGATTTTTTTGCCAAACCGTTCGAACCTGAACTGTTAGCTCTAACGATAGACCGTGCATTTCGACTTTACGAACTTCAGCAAGAAAACCATCGTTTAGCCGCGGCGCAACATCCCCCTGCACTCGCTGGCTTGCTGACTCGTGATGCCGGCATGCAACGTGTGTGCCGCACTATTGAGAAAGTGGCTAGCAGTAGCGCAACTGTACTTCTTTTAGGAGAAAGTGGTACGGGCAAGGAGCTGTTGGCACGCGGCCTGCACGACTCGTCACCTCGCAAAGGTGAGCGATTTGTCGCCATTAATTGTGCTGCCATCCCTGAAAACCTACTTGAAAGCGAGTTGTTTGGGTATGAAAAAGGAGCCTTTACCGGCGCCGCAAAAACCACCCTAGGCAAAATAGAAACTGCCAACGGCGGCACCCTGATGCTTGATGAAATCGGCGACTTGCCGTTGCCGCTTCAATCAAAACTCTTGCGTTTTCTGCAAGAGCGGGTAATCGAACGTCTAGGCGGACGCCAGGAAATTCCAGTCGACGTTCGTATAGTCTGCGCCACGCATCAGGATCTGAAATCGCAAATAACTAATGGCGGGTTTCGAGAAGATTTGTATTACCGATTGGCTGAAATTGTCATATCAATTCCACCCTTGCGTCAGCGAAATGGCGATGCTGCGCTTATGGCGCATGCATTCGTGCATCGATTTGCAGATGAACAAAAGCGCGGCAGTATGTCCCTGTGTGAAGACGCAATTCGAACCATCGAAGCATATCAATGGCCAGGTAATGTGCGAGAACTGGAAAACTGCATCAAACGTGCTGTAATCATGGCCGACAACTCTCGTATTACCCGGGAAGATATTGGCCTAGACCCAACAAGTTCAGAGGATGTTGAATTCATTGATCTGCGCAAGGTTCGTGACGATGCTGAGCGTCAAGCGGTTGTCACTGCATTGGGGCGAGCTAACGGCAACCTTCTTCGTACTTCCGAGATTCTCGGTATTAGCCGACCAACGCTATATGACCTAATGCATCGGTTAAGCTTGAAATAGACACTCCTCCAAGAAAGCAAAAATGATGAAACCCTCCAGCAATACGTTACCTAAGGCCATTTCAGCACTAATGCTGTCATTACTCCTTGCAGCATGTGGAGGTGACTCACAAGAGAGCCTCCTAGCGTCCAGCAAGGCTTATTTATCGAAGAGTGATACAAAAGCGGCAGTTATTCAGTTAAAAAATGCGTTACAACAGAACCCAAACCTTGCTGAAGCGCGATTTTTATTGGGTTCAGCCCTTCTTGAAAGCGGTGATATTGCCGGTGCCGAACTTGAATTGCGAAAAGCTTTGGACCTGAAACATCCTGCGGATGAAGTTTTACCCATCCTCGCTCGCACACTATTAGCTGCGGGAAAAGCGCAGAAACTGCTGGAAGAATTTGGAAAGACAAAGCTAACTGCAGGCGAGCCGCGTGCTGCCCTAGACACCAGCCTTGCAGCCGCAAACGCCTCTCTTGGAAACGGCGACGCTGCGAAAGAACTATTAGCAGAAGCTCTTGCCAATCAGCCAGATTATTTCCCAGCTCGCCTTGCTGACATCCGTCAAACCGTGGCCAGTAAAGATCTGCCAGGTGCCCAAACAAAGATTGATGCTCTTTTGTTGAAATACCCTAGCAATCCTGAAGCATTATTGCTCAAGGGGAGCTTGCTTAGCATTCAGGGCGACACCACTGGAGCTATTGTTGAATACCAAAAGGCCCTTACAGCAAATCCCGCTTACTTGGCCGCCCATTCTGCCTTGATCACATCCTTTCTGCTGCAAGACAAATTGAGTGATGCGGCGAATCAGCTGGATGCACTAAAAAAAGTCGCCCCCAAGCATCCACAAACAATATATTTTGAAGCACAAATTAACTATCAGCGCAAAGAATTTAAAGCGGCTAATGAATCGGCACAATTGCTTCTTCGAATTTCACCCAACAATCCAATGGCTCTCCAATTGGCCGGCGCCATTGCGTATCAACTACATACTTATCTCCAAGCTGAAGCTTATTTAGCCAAAGCTTTACAAATTGCCCCGGGATTAACAGTTGCACGAAGACTATTGATCGCTAGTCATCTGAGAGCAGGGCAAACGGATAAAGCCTTGGATACCCTGCAGCCTGTATTGGCTAACATTGACAAGGACTCAGAGCTATTGACTCTAGCGGGTGAGGCATATTTGCAGCACGGAGAACCGAATAAGGCTGCCGAATATCTAGCAAAAGCAAGCAAACTAGAGCCAGACAGCGCAGCCAAAAAAACCTCTCTTGCCTTGGCGCATATGGCTCAAGGCAATTCAATACATGCGTTGCAGGAGTTGGAACAGATTTCAGTCTCCGATAAAGGCATAACCGCAGATCTTGCCTTGATCGCTGCATACCTTCGTAGCAACCAACTCGACAAGGCCCTGAAGGCCATTGAAGGAGTTGAGAAAAAGCAGCCTGACAATCCTGCAACATATAATCTTCGCGCCCGTGCGTTGCTTGCCAAGAACGATATAGCTGGAGCACGCAGGAGCTTCGAAAAAGCGCTTTCAATCAACCCAACATTCTTTCCAGCAGTTTCTAGCCTTGCGAGACTAGATCTTATAGACAAGAAGCCCGACGACGCACGAAAGCGCTTTGAGACTTTACTTGCGATTGACCCAAAAAACACCCAGTCACTACTGGCGCTTGCAGAACTGAAGGTAGCAAATGGAGGCACGGCGGCTGAAGTAACCGCCGCCATTGAAAAGGCGATTAGTGCCGGACCCAGTGAAATCGGCCCCAGACTCACGTTGATTCAGTACTACCTGAAGAACAAGGACATAAAGAAAGCACTTGGTGCTGCCAATGAAGCTGCGTCATCAATTCCTGACAAACCAGAAATTCTTGAAGCACTGGGAAGAACTCAGCAATTGTCTGGAGACTTCAATCAGGCACAGATCACCTTTGGAAAACTGTCATCGCTCCAACCTACCTCTCCTCTACCCTTGCTCCATCTAGCCGAAGTCCAATTCGCAAACAAAAACAAAGATGAGGGCATCAAGAGTCTAAAGAAAGTATTGGAGATCAGTCCGGACAGTCTTGATGCCCAACGAGCTCTAATTCTTGTAGCCATGGACAACAAGAACCCAAGCAGCGCGCTCGAGATCGCTCGGACGATACAAAAACAACGCACGAAAGAAGCAGTCGGCTATCTCCTTGAAAGTGACATCCATGCTTCCAACAAAGCTTGGCCTGAAGCAATCAGTGCACTTCGTAATGGTCTTAGACAGATACCAGCAACTGAATTAGCCATCAAGCTCCACACTTTTCAGCGTGCCTCTGGAAATTTGGCAGACGCAGACCAGTTTTCGATCTCGTGGTTAAAAGATCGCCCCAAAGACGTTGGTTTCAGAATGTATATGGGTGACTTGGCCAATTCGCAAAAAAATTATACCCAAGCAGTTAGCCATTACCATAGCGCACTTAGCTTGCAGCCTAATAACGCATTAATTCTTAATAACTTGGCTTGGTCAAGTGGTCAGATAAAAGCGCCTGAGGCACTTGAGTACGCTGAAAAAGCCAATCAGCTTGCCCCGAATCAACCAGCATTCATGGATACTTTAGCCATGCTCCTTGCGGAGAAGGGAGAATCCTCAAAAGCAATCGAATTACTCAGAAAAGCTATTGTCATCGCGCCACAGGCGAGTGTAATTCAGCTAAATCTTGCGAAGCTTCTTATCGCCTCAGGTAAAAGAGATGAAGCGCGGAAGGAACTAGAAGCTTTGGCAAAAATTGGTGAAAAATTTTCCGGTCACGCGGAAGTAAGTCAACTGCTCAAATCACTTTGAAATAACTTTTCGGGAAATTTATTGAATATTTATAGAAAAATAACTGGGAAAGATACTAGAAATTAGCTGTTTTCCAAACAGCATATAAGCCATCGACCAGAAATCGCCATTTTATCGACTATATTTGCCTCTCGAATTAATAGCGTATTGTCATTAATAATGCGTAAATTTACACTAGGCGTCATTCGTTTTCCAATGCAATTAGTTATTGCCGTCAGGTGTTTATGGGGAGTAAATCATGAAGCGCTCAATGAACATTCTCAATCAGCATCGCTTTCCCTGGGCTCTTTATTTTATTCTGGCTACCAGCGCCGCCTGCAAACCAGCGTTCGGATTAGAGTCCGCCGAACTTAAGGAGCGTGCCGCACATTTGAGAACAGAGGCAAAAGCGTTCGAGCACGGCGATGGAGTGCCGCGTGACCCCCAAAAAGCGGTTGAACTCTATTGTGAAGCTTCACGCCTAGGAGATCCCGAAGCCCAATATAATTTGGGTTGGATGTATGCAATGGGCCGTGGTATTGACCGTGACGATGCTACGGCAGCCTATTTTTTTACAATGGCATCCAAACAAGGTGATGCCTTGTCTGAGCGAATGCTTCGTCAAGTTGGCTCGCCAATCGCCCAAGCGCCATCCTGCTTGTCAGATCCTAATATTCACGATTCGGCGGGCAGCGATATTATCGCTGGGGCGACGCCTGAACGTCGCAAGGTAATGGATCTTGTCCAGAAACTAGCACCTGAATACGGAGTCTACCCTAGGCTTGCGATGGCAATCATCCGTGCAGAGTCAAATTTCAATCCCGCCGCCCTTTCTCCAAAAAATGCTCAGGGCCTAATGCAACTAATCCCGGAAACCGCTGCGCGCTTCAATGTTAAAAAGCCATTTGATCCGGAACAAAATATTCGTGGAGGCTTGTCCTATTTGCGCTGGCTACTCGCGTATTTCCAAGGAAACATTACCTTGGTTGCTGCTGCATATAACGCTGGAGAAGGAGCAGTAAACCGCTATGCCGGCATTCCACCATTCGCAGAAACCCAAGGTTACGTTAACCGAATCAAGGAAATATTTCAGCGTGATGAGCATCCATTTGATGCAAGGATTACAGCTCCCTCACCTGCATTATCAAAAATCAGTTTGCGTAGAACAATGTGAAGAACGTCCGTCGTTTTAGCATCTCACTTGCCCCGTTTGCCGCTTTTATTTTCTGCCATACAGCCCAAGCGGACTTGGCGGATACGATAGCCCGGATTAAACCTTCTATTGTCGTCGTCGGGACCTATAAAAAGACCAATAGCCCACAGTTCGCGCTACGAGGAACAGGGTTTGTCGTCGGCAATGGAAATCAAATTGCAACCAATGCCCATGTCATTCCAGAGAGTTCTGACCCAGATGGACCGGTTCTTGTAGTACAGGCACGTACCAACAACGAAGAAGTACAGTTAAGACATGCACAATTAATCATTCGTGACAAAGAACACGATCTAGCAGTATTGAAAATAGAAGGCTCTCCGCTTCCCGCACTAACACTTACAAACTCAGACATGGTGCAAGAAGGTCAGGAGATCGGATTTACTGGTTTCCCAATTGGCGGCGCACTTGGCTTTTCACCAGTTACCCATCGAGGAATTATTTCATCCATCACGCCTATCGCGTTACCCAGCGGAAATTCTCAACAGCTAAATGGAAAGCTAATCCACAAACTCAAAGGTAATGTTTTCAACATTTTCCAATTGGACGCAACTGCATATCCGGGAAATAGTGGCAGTCCAGTCTTCAATAGCCAATCTGGGGAAGTCATCGGAATAATCAATATGGTTTTTATCAAAAGCACCAAGGAGGCAGCCCTAAGCAATCCTTCTGGTATTTCTTATGCCATACCGTCGACTTATTTGAAATCCCTGCTTTTTCCGCACTAAAGCTGTACCTCTCCAACTGCCTTCTTAGTAGAACGGCCGAATAAATCGGCCGCCTTATGAACCAAATGTACCGCTAAAAGGCGGTTTGGCAGACGCAAGTATATCTCCCGGTAGCTTAACAATGTGTCCGCAAGCCACTGCCAGCGTGGCCTAGTATCCAAATGTCTAGTTGACGTAGAAGATCCTAGTAGGCGAATTAATAATCCATCTTGTTTACCGATAATCCGCTCAGGAACGGGCGTTCCAAATACACGATTTGCAAGGTACAAAGCCTGCTGAGCGATTCTCACTAATCCAATCTCTTGGGCTCGCTCCATGAGGAGATCAGCAAAATTTTCCGATCTTTCAGAGAACTGATGAAACAGCAGATCGATATCCCAAAGATCTCGCAGGCCACGTTCAAACTCCGAATTAAGCATCAAATGACTGGCCGCATGAAGGACCATGTCTTCATCTTTAAGGCGCCACCAAAAGCCACAACCGTCAACAGGAATGGCGTCTCTGATCATTTTTTCTGAATCAACGGCAATGCGACATGTTGGCATCACCAGCGAGTGATGAAGGTCAATCGTCGTGCCTCGGCGTCGGTGGGTCATAGGAGGTATCTCATGAGACCACTCGCGATAGTAACGCTGGTCATAAGGGTCGAGTTTACTGCCGACCCAACCGTTGAACATCAAGGCCTGCTCAGCTACGCCAATATATTGTTTTGGCACAAGGACATCAATATCGCTAAAAACTCGCCCTTCCGCGGCAGCATTGCCCATCAAGACATAGGCAGCACCTTTGAGCAAAATAACGGGGGCGCCTAGGCCCGATAAGGCATGCTGGATATGGTCAAGTTCTCGCCGTACATCGCGCTGAAATGCTTCGACATGGACCAACGCCGATTTACTATGGATTTGCAAACTCTCGGGAAAATATTTCCCGAGAGTTTGTGGAGACAGGTACAACGCACTCAGACGACCCAGGAGTCCTGAGCGCCGTGCCTCCGAAATCATTAGACAGTACTCTTCTGCAGTCAGTTGCTCCAGAGCCACGCTCCCGGCCAGCAATCCAATCAATGGAGAAGACCTAGCCACTTTGCTGCACCAACTCTTCGAGTACGTCTCGCGCCTCGTCCAATGAGGAATACTCGATCTCCCAAGCCTCAGCATTTCTTACCAGAGAGACAAGGCGCTCAAAGCCAGTGGCGCCAAGAATTGAATAGTTGAATGCCTGGTCGATGAGTCTTATCGCAGCCTGCCCCGAGGCCACCGGATCGACTCGCAGCGTAGCCCCAGCAGTCCATTTTGGAAAGATAATCAGGCGTGGAGATGCTGCGACATTGTTATAGGCTGGCGACATCGCTGGCACCTTGAGGTGGGCAACTGTACCCTTGTGCGTATCCTTTGCCAAGGGACCAAAAATGGCCGACGGGTGTCTAGAGTGCATTACCTCAATGGAATTATTTTTTAAGCTAACCGGGCGTGTTAGGGGTACTAACTTAACCTCACTATCGATCAACGCGAGTTCATCGGATAGTAGTCTCCATCCATTCAGCGCTAACTCCGCCGACAATGTACTCTTCCCGCTGCCGGAAACAGCCGAAAGCAAAACGCCCTTTCCCTCCCATTCAACGACCGCTGAATGAAGAACGAGATAGTTATGAAGGTAGGAGGCGATCGCCCAGTTCAAACCCCACTCGAACAAAGCGTGTGAATGGCCGACTTTCATTGGTTGGAATGGCGCCTCCCCAGAGAACTCAAAGGTCACGTTCCGACGGAACCAACGACGCAATTTCGAAGGAGGAGCGAGTGCGATATCGAAATCGAAGGTACCACCGTCAATTGATACAGGGTGGTCGGCGTAGAGTTGGCGGAACACATCTATGAACTCTGGAACGACGCTCGATATCTTGAGAGAAAGAGTCCCCAAATGCAATCTAAACCGTCCGGTTCTCAACGCAAACAAGAGTTCGCGCTCAGTGCAATTGGCGAGAATCAACAGCGAATGACCAGTTTCGAGTTCTCAAGAGAACTCAGAACATCCGAAAAGTCCAAGTTGCCATTAAAGACCGGTGCCACCATCGAACTTAAAGTGGATTCTGAAACCACACCCGCATTGCACAGCAAATTGAACAGGATAAGGGCACGATCATTGATGAGCGTGGTGGCTCCAGTATTCTGATCAAAAATCAGCGCTGCACCTTCTGCCAGAGGCTCAAGTAACAAATTAGCGGCAGGAGCAACGTTATTTGCATTCACCACTTCAACCTTAGGGGACCGGCTTAACTCCATGAGTCTGTCAGATAGTCCATAACCTGAGCAGGGGTCAAAGGCGCACCCACGGGATAAGTTCCCGCCCACATAGCCTTCAAGATATCCAATGTGTAACAGGTCTGACCTTGAAAATTATTGAGATTAAGATAAGCAGCCGCGAACGCTTGTTCAGAACTAGTACCTTGGTTCCCACCATCCAGAACATTTTTCATCGTTTTGGACGCTCCGTTTGTAAAAACCGTTGAAAAATTAACCGAGCGACCGACAATATTATTCCATTGGTTATTACTCAACGCATCCCACTGGTCCGGTGACAAGGCACCCCAAGTCTGTTCGCGATCGCGGCCTGAAGTGTGGCTGGTAGTCAGCGCAATCGAAGCATGCGCTGAAACGGTTGAACAGGTCGCCGCCAAAGCTGAACGCGCGGACACAGTTAGAGAAACAGGAACTGCGATACCCACGCCACGCACAAAGCGCCGGCGTCCGGCATTTCCCTGAGGACTCGCTTTTCCTTCATTATTTAACAAATCGCTCATAGCTATTCCTTTTCGGCTTGATTTACGCCCAGATAAAGCATACTAGGCAAAAATCATGCCGAAATAATTAATCCATATTTTTCAGAATCTTACATCACGCCACTTTGCTTGCAGCGACGAGACACGGCCAATCTGTAAAGTTTTCCGACAACTTTGACTGCTTTTGGCCATGGTAAACCAACACCACGGAGATCAACGTGGCAATATTTCACAGATCCTAGCCTAAAGTCACCAAAAGATATGGGCGCGTGTTTTTGCTTGCCTATGCCGAGTATCGGCCCGATCAACCTTAGCATTTTCGGATCAATTTAAACCTGAGAGTGGTGTGCCCGGAGGGACTCGAACCCCCGACCTGCTGCTTAGAAGGCAGCTGCTCTATCCAGTTGAGCTACGGGCACTTGAGGGTGATACAAGGAGGAATTGGTCGGGGCGGTGGGATTCGAACTCACGACCCTCTGCTCCCAAAGCAGATGCGCTACCAGACTGCGCTACGCCCCGACACGAGGAGCGCATTTTAACATCACCCGGAAACCCGCGCCAGATCAATAGCCTATCTTTGTGCGAGAAAGATTTCTTGCCTCTGAACTGCCTTCATGATATTTAATCGCCTTTTACGTCACCGGGACGCACAAGAACATGGCAGAAGAACTGCTCCATAAACACTTCGCACCATACCAGCCGAAAGCGGGTGAGGATTACATGAGCGCGAAGCAACTGACTCATTTCCGCAAGATTCTCGAAACGCTCAAAAAGGAGTTGGGCGAAGACATCGACCGCACGGTTCATACGATGCAGGACGAGGCGACGGTTTTTGCCGATCCGAATGATCGGGCCAGCCAGGAAACCGACATGGCGATTGAATTGCGCAACCGCGACCGCGAGCGCAAGCTGATCAAGAAGATCGACGAGACGCTAGGTCGCATCGAAAGTGGCGACTATGGCTACTGCGACAAGTGTGGCGTTGAAATTGGCATCAAGCGCCTGGAAGCTCGTCCGACCGCAACGCTATGCATCGACTGCAAGACGCTGGATGAGTTGAAGGAAAAGCAGATGGCGAAGTAATTCGCTTTTTGGCATTGCTACGGTCAACCGGAGAAAAATGCCAAAAAACAAAGGGCGCCAAAAGGCGCCCTTTGTACATTCAGGATAACCTGAATTATTGCTGTTGCTGCGCCTGCACAGCCGGTTCTGCAGCTATCGGCTGAGCGGCGGCAGTACCCTCTTCTGAAGCAGCGGCCTTCATCGACAACTTGACGCGACCGCGATCGTCGGTTTCCAGTACCTTGACGCGAACGATCTGGCCTTCCTTGACGTAGTCTTCCACCTTGTTGACGCGTTCCTGGGCGATCTGGGAGATGTGCAGCAGACCGTCCTTACCCGGCAACACGGAAACAATGGCACCAAAGTCAAGAATCTTCAGGACGGTACCTTCGTAGATCTTGCCGATTTCGACTTCCGCCGTAATGGCATCGATACGCGAACGGGCTGCAGCAGCAGCTTCACCGCTGGTGGCAGCAATGGTGATCGTGCCGTCGTCCTGAATGTCGATCGTCGTGCCGGTTTCTTCCGTCAGTGCACGGATAACTGCACCGCCCTTGCCGATGACGTCACGGATCTTTTCCGGATTGATCTTGAAGGTGTACAGACGCGGTGCGTAGGCCGACATTTCTTCACGCGGACCAGCAGCCGATTCCTGCATCAAACCGAGAATGTGAATGCGGGCTTCCTTGGCCTGAGCCAGCGCAACCTGCATGATTTCCTTGGTGATGCCTTGGATTTTGATGTCCATCTGCAGCGCGGTAATGCCAGCCGTTGAACCTGCAACCTTGAAGTCCATGTCGCCGAGGTGATCTTCGTCGCCCAGAATGTCGGTCAGCACGGCGAAACGGTTGCCTTCCTTGATCAACCCCATGGCAATACCGGCCACGTGTGCCTTGAGCGGCACACCGGCGTCCAGCAGGGCCAGACAGCCGCCGCAAACGGACGCCATCGAGGACGAACCGTTCGATTCGGTGATTTCCGACACCAGACGCATCGAATAGGAGAAATCTTCCGGCTTGGGCAGCACGGCAAGCAGCGCACGCTTGGCCAGACGACCGTGACCGATTTCACGACGCTTCGGTGTACCGACACGACCGCATTCGCCCGTGGCGTACGGGGGCATGTTGTAGTGCAGCATGAAGCGGTCGCGGTATTCACCGGCCAGCGCGTCAATGATCTGCTCGTCACGGTTGGTACCGAGCGTGGCAACTGCCAGCGCCTGGGTTTCGCCACGGGTAAACAGGGCGGAACCGTGGGTGCGCGGCAGAACGCCGGAACGCATGGTAATCGGACGCACGGTACGTGTGTCGCGACCATCGATACGCGGCGCACCACTCAGAATTCGACCACGCACGATGGAGGCTTCGATTTCGTGGAACAGGTTGCCGACAGTGTTTTCGTCGGGAGCACCTTCGGCGCCGGTACACAGCGCAGCGACAGCTTCGGCGCGGATGGCCTTGACGGCCTGGCTACGCGTTTGCTTGACGGTGATGTTATAGGCTTCTTCGAGCTTGGCAGAGACCAATGCCGACAGGCTGGCAACCAGCGCTTCGTCCTTCGCTGCCGGGGCCCATTCCCATTCCGGCTTGCCGGCTTCTTCAACCAGTTCGTTGATGGCGTTGATCGCCTTTTGCATTTCGGTATGACCGAACACGACAGCGCCGAGCATGACTTCTTCGGACAACTGGTCGGCTTCCGACTCAACCATCAGCACGGCGGCTTCGGTACCGGCAACCACGAGGTCAAGCTGGCTACCCTTGAGCTGGCTCAGGGTCGGGCACAGAACGTATTGGCCATCGATGTAACCAACGCGAGCAGCACCGATCGGGCCGTTGAACGGCACACCGGAAATAGCCAAAGCAGCAGAGGCGCCAATCAGGGCCGGAATATCGGAATCGATTTCCGGATTCAGCGACATCACCGTGGCGATGACCTGAACTTCGTTATAGAAACCATCCGGGAACAGCGGGCGAATCGGGCGGTCGATCAGGCGGCAGGTCAGCGTTTCTTTTTCCGAAGGACGGCCTTCACGCTTGAAGAAGCCGCCGGGGATGCGGCCGGCAGCGTAGGTTTTTTCCTGGTAATCAACGGTCAGCGGGAAGAAATCCTGACCCGGCTTGGCATTCTTGGCGGCCACAACGGTGACCAAAACCACGGTTTCTTCCATGGAAACGAGGACTGCGCCGCCAGCCTGGCGGGCAACTTCGCCGGTTTCGATGGTGACTTGATGAGCACCATAGGCGAAGGTTTTTTTCACGACATTAAACATAGTTTCCTTTCACTCTCAACACAATAAACAACGATTTATCAACAACTTACAATAAACAACAACAAACAGGACAGCAAAAAATGAAAAAAGCGGCCGGGACAACTCCGGGCCGCTCTTTCGTGGCGTCGATCTGGCTTACTTGCGCAGACCGAGCTTGGTAATCAGGGTACGGTAAGAATCGATGTTCTTGCCCTTGAGGTAATCCAGCAGCTTGCGGCGCTGATTGACCATGCGCAGCAGACCACGACGGGAGTGGTGATCCTTCTTGTGCTCTTTGAAGTGCGGGGTCAGATCGTTGATGCGGGCGGTCAGCAAAGCGACCTGAACTTCCGGAGAACCGGTATCGCCCTTGGCGCGCTGGAATTCGGCGACGACGCCGGCTTTGATTTCGGTAGTGAATGCCATTTCAAACTCTCTTTCATGAAAACGACACCGCCCCGGTTTGATAGAGCAAGCGCCAGTGGATAAAATTTTCCGTTGGCGACGGAAAGCGTTGGATTATATCAGTTATTCAGCCAGTTGAACCAGCCGTTTGGGCCACAACCGCTCCCCTGCTCCGGGTTCGCCAATACCGATCAGGCGGCTACCTTCATAGACCCTTATCTTGCCGACCAGACCGGGAGGCAAGTCGACTGGATTACCGTGACGAAAGCGCTCAGCAGCCTCACCTTCGACGGTAAGGACAGGCAAGGTGTGCAACAAGGCATCAACCGGTTGCAGATGAGTCACACGGCCAGCCTCATCAAGCGCTTCAAGTTCCGCCAGCGTCACCGCTCCTTGCAGGTTCAGTTCGCCCACCCGAGTCCGGCGCAGCGCGGAGAGATGGGCACCACACCCGAGTGCTGCGCCAATGTCGGCGGCGAGGACACGGATGTAGGTACCTTTGCTACACGCAACGCGAATGGTCAGGCTATCGCTGGCAAAGTCCAGCAAGTCAATAGCATAAATGGTTACCGACCTCGCGTCGCGTTCGACCTCTATCCCTTTTCGGGCAAGCTCATAGAGCGGACGACCATCACGCTTCAGGGCCGAATGCATCGGCGGGATTTGCTGGATATGGCCGGTAAACTTGGGCAAAACTTCTAAAATTGCCTCATTTTTTATGTTGACCGTAGCAGTTGCCGTAACCCTGCCTTCCGCATCACCGGAATCGGTGGTAACGCCAAGTTTGAGGACAGCCTCATACGTTTTGTCAGCATCAAGCAGGTCAGCCGAGAATTTTGTTGCCTCACCGAAACACAGTGGTAGCAAGCCAGTCGCTAGCGGATCAAGGGTGCCGGTATGGCCACCCTTGGCCGCAGAAAACAGGCGCCGCACCTTCTGCAAGGCATCGTTGGAGGTCAAGCCAATCGGCTTATCAAGCAACAGTACGCCATCGACCTGTTTCCAGGTCCTCTTGAATTGCATGGAAAGTTTAGTCTTCCGGCGTTTGATCGCTCAGGGCATTCGCCTGATCAATCAGCAGCGACATGCTGGCGCCACGCTCAATGGAATTGTCGTAAACAAAATGCAATTCCGGCAGGGTATGAATGTGAATCCGCTTCCCCAGTTCGCGGCGCAAGAATCCCGCTGAGCGCTTCAAGCCACGCTCGATTTCTTCGAGATGGTCTGAATTGAGGGTGGCAAAAAAAACCTTGGCGTGCGCGTAATCCGGCGTCAACTCGACAGCAGTCAAGCTGATCATGCCAACGCGCGGATCCTTCAATTCAGTCCGAATCAGATCGGCAAGGTCGCGGCGCACTTGCTCCGCGACCCGGTCACTACGCTGAAATCCCTTTTTCTTCATTACAGCGAGCGTGCCACTTCCTGGATCTCGTAGGCCTCAAGCTGATCGCCCACAAGAATGTCGTTATTGCCACGTAGCGACAGGCCGCACTCGAAGTTGGAGCGCACTTCCTTGACGTCATCCTTGAATCGTTTGAGCGAATCAAGTTCGCCATCCCACTGCACCACGTTGTTGCGCAGCAAACGGACACGGGAGTTGCGCTTGATGAAGCCTTCCAGCACATAACAGCCGGCAATGGCACCCACCTTGGAAACGTGGAAGACCTGACGGATTTCGACCATGCCGGTAATCTGCTCGCGCTTCTCAGGCGACAGCATGCCGGATAGTGCAGCCTTGACCTCATCAACTGCGTCATAAATCACGTTGTAGTAACGGATATCGACACCGAAGGTTTCGGCCAGCTTGCGGGAACCCGCGTCGGCGCGAATATTGAAGCCGATGATGACCGCGCCTGAAGCCTGCGCCAAATTGACGTCGGATTCGCTGATGGCGCCAACCGCCCCGTGGATAATCTGGACGCGAACCTCCTCGTTGGAAAGCTTGGCCAATGTCTGAACCAGCGCCTCCTGAGAGCCCTGCACATCCGCCTTGACGATCAGCGGCAAGGTCTTGACCTCGCCTTCAGTCATCTGAACAAACATGTTCTCCAGCTTCGCTGCTTGCTGCTTGGCCAGTTTGACATCGCGGAACTTGCCTTGACGGAACAAGGCGATTTCACGCGCCTTCTTTTCATCGGTGAGGACAATCGCCTCTTCGCCAGCGGCTGGCACATCAGACAAACCGAGAATTTCTACAGGGATGGAAGGCCCGGCTTCGTTGATCGACTTGCCATTTTCATCCAGCATGGCACGAACACGACCAAAAACCTGACCAGCCAGAACGACGTCGCCACGCTTGAGCGTGCCGGACTGAACCAGCATGGTCGCCACTGCACCACGCCCCTTGTCGAGGCGAGCTTCAATAATCAGGCCCTTGGCCGGGGCATTCTTCTGAGCAGTCAGCTCAAGCACTTCAGCCTGCAACAGGACCTGCTCAAGCAGTTCATCAATACCGGTACCCTTCTTGGCAGAAACCGGGCAGAACGGCGAATCGCCACCGTACTCTTCCGGAATCACGCCTTCGGCGACCAATTCCTGCTTGACGCGATCCGGATTCGAATCCGGCTTGTCAATCTTGTTGACCGCAACGACCAGCGGCACACCGGCCGCCTTGGCGTGGTGAATCGCTTCTTTCGTCTGCGGCATCACGCCGTCATCTGCAGCCACCACCAAAATGACAATGTCGGTCGCCTTGGCACCCCGGGCTCGCATGGCCGTAAAGGCTTCGTGACCCGGTGTATCAAGGAAGGTAATCATGCCACGGTCGGTTTCAACGTGGTATGCACCAATGTGCTGGGTAATGCCACCGGCCTCACCCGCCGCGACCTTGGCGCGACGAATATAGTCGAGCAGCGACGTCTTGCCGTGGTCTACGTGACCCATCACGGTAACGACCGGAGCACGCGGCTCAAGCGGCACATCCTTTTGTTCGCCACCCTGGGTAACTTCCAGGAAAGCATCCGGATCATCAAGCTTGGCGGCAACGCCCTGATGGCCCATCTCCTCGACCACGATAATGGCGGTTTCCTGATCCAGCACCTGATTGATGGTAACCATGGACCCCATCTTCATCATGGCCTTGATCACTTCCGTCGCCTTCACAGCCATCTTGTGCGCCAATTCGGACACTGTGATGGTTTCCGGCACGTGAATTTCCCGGACCAACGGCTCGGTCGGCGCCTGGAAGCTGCCTTGGCCATCATCGCCCTTGCTGGATTTCTTGTGGCCATGACGGCCATCTTTCCAGGAATTGCCAATATCGGAACCACGCGTCTTGATACCGCCCTTTTTCTTGCCATCATCGGCGACGCGACCTTTGTCACCCTTTTTGCCAACGGCATCCGGCTTTTTGTGCAGGGTCGTACCCTTGTCTGCAGGCGCTGGCGCAGCCCCTTCGGCCGATTTGGCGGCAGCAACCACTTGCTGCTTGGCCTGCTCTGCCACCTTGGCGGCAGCTGAGGCAGCTTCGGCCTGCTGGCGCATACGAACCAGTTCAGCCTCCTTGGCCTGTTTTTCGCGCAGTTCACGTTCCTGAATTTCGCGCAGCGTGGTGTAACGGCGAGACTCCGCCTCACGCGCCTTTAATTCTTTCTCACCAATGATTGCCGCACGATCCAGAATGACCGGCGCAGGCTTTGCGACTGGCTGATCAACCTCCGGCTCAATCGGTGCTTCCACGACCACCGGTTCCGGCTCAGGTTCCGGCTCGGGTTCCGGCACAACCTCGACCACTGGTTCTAGAACAGGCTCCGGTTCCGGAACAATCTCGACAACAGGCGGAAGCTCAACTTCGAGCTCGTCAGCAGGAACATCAAGTTCCGCTTCTGGCAGATGCTCACCGATTTCGCGCTTGACCAGCACACGTTTCTTGCGCACCTCAACCTGAACGGTCCGAGCGCGTCCATGAGAATCCGTGGCCTTGATTTCCGATGTTTGTTTGCGGGTCAAGGTAATTTTGGTCTGCGACTCATCGCCATGGGCACGGCGCAGATAATCGAGCAATTTAGCCTTATCCTGATCATTCAGGGCATCGTTGGCACCCTCTTTGCCAACGCCGGCCTTACCCAATTGCTCGAGCAGGGCCACGACGGGCATTTTAAGTTCAACGGCAAATTGTGAAACTGTTGTTGCGGACATACTTTGCTACCTCCCGCTCACTCGAACCAGTGAGCCCGTGCCTTCAGAATAATTTCCTTGGCACGCTCGTCGTCGATGCCGGTCATTTCGGTCAGTTCATCCACCGCCAGTTCCGCGAGGTCGTCGCGGGTCTTGACGTTGTGACTAGCCAGTTTGGCGGCCAGCTCCTTGCTCATCCCCTCAAGATCCATCAGATCATCGGAGACCCCTTCCAGCTGTTCCTCAGTCGCAATCGCTTCCGTCAGCAGAATATTTCGGGCACGGTTACGCAGTTCATTGACAATGCCTTCGTCAAGACCGTCAATTTCCAGCATCTCGGCGAGCGGCACATAGGCCACTTCTTCGAGCGACGAAAAACCCTCTTCAATCAACAGATCAGCCAGCTCTTCATCGATGTCCAGCTTTTCCATGAAGGTCACGCGAGTGGCGGCGTATTCGGCTTCGGAACGCTTGGCCGATTCGTCCTGCGTCATCAGATTGATGGTCCAGCCGGTGAGTTCGGACGCCAAGCGAACATTCTGCCCATTGCGACCGATGGCGATGGCGAGATTATCCTCGTCAACCACCACGTCCATCGCATGCTTTTCTTCATCGACAACGATTGAAGATACCTCTGCCGGCGAGAGTGCACCGATCACGAACTGAGCAGGATCAGCGGACCACAAGACGATATCTATATTCTCGCCACCGATTTCATTACGCACGGCCGTCACGCGGGAACCACGCAAACCGACGCAGGTACCGATCGGGTCGACACGAGGATCATTGGACTTGACTGCAATCTTGGCGCGCAGACCGGGGTCGCGGGCACAGGCTTTCAGTTCCATCAGGCCATCAGAGATTTCCGGCACTTCCATGTCGAACAGTTTGATGACAAATTCAGGCGCGGTGCGTGACAGAATGATCTGCGGACCACGTGCATTACGGTCAATGCGCAGCAGGTAGGCCCGAATACGATCACCAATGCGCAGATTCTCTTTCGGGATCATCTGGTCACGGGGCAACATTGCCTCAATCTTGCCGGCTTCGACAATGGCGTTCCCGCGTTCCATACGTTTGATGGTGCCGGAAACAACATGCTCCTTGCGATCAAGAAAGTCAGCCAGAATCTGCTCACGCTCTGCATCGCGAATCTTTTGCAGAATCACCTGCTTGGCAGCCTGGGCGCCGATGCGACCGAAATCAACCGGTTCGATCGCTTCTTCCAGCGTATCGCCTGCCTCGATCTCCGGATCATCTTTCTGGGCCTCGGAAAGGGGCAACTCCAGATATTCATTGACGTATTCGTTATCCGGCACGACTTGCCAGCGACGGAAGGAGTCGTAGTTACCCGTATTGCGATCGATCGAGACACGCACTTCGGCCTCGTCATGGATGCGTTTTTTGGTCGCCGACGCAAGCGCGAGCTCAAGGGCACCGAACACGATTTCCTTGGCAACGTTCTTTTCGCGGGCCAATGCATCAACCAGCAGTAACAATTCACGGCTCATGGGCTAAAACCTCCTAGTCCTTCAGTCGAAACGAGGCACCAGACGTGCCTTCTCGATATTATTGAATTCCAGTTCCACATCATCTTTTTCGAGGCGAAGCCCGACCTTGCCATCCTTGCACCCAAGGAGCTCGCCCTGAAAATTGCGGCGGCCACCATGCGGAATGCGCAGCTTGATCTGGATATCATGGCCCGTAAAACGCTCGAAATCTTCTGCCTTCTTGACGACTCGATCCAATCCTGGAGACGATATTTCCAAACGATCAAAATCGAAATTTTCGACTTCAAACACCCGTGTCAGTTGATTGGAGACTTTCGCGCAATCCTCGACATCGATGCCGGTATCACGCCCCGGCGCATCGATAAAGACACGAATCGTGCGGCCACGCGGCGACATCTCGACATCAACGAGCTCATATCCCAGACCGACAACGGTCGTTTCAAGCAGTGCGTTTAAATCCATAGCCACAAATAAAAAATGGGCGAAACGCCCACCTCAGTAAAAAAGATGCCCGCCAAAAATGACGGGAGGAACAAACCCGTGAATTATAACGGATTTATTCCTCCCGGTAAATCGCTTTACGCGGCTTCAGGGCCTTTTCGCTGGCTCTGGGGCATGTTTTCAAGTTCTCGCATCAACGCCTTGATCTCGACTTCTTTCAACTCACGCGCCATCCCGCGCTTCAGTTGTGGCGGCAGCACGAACGGGCCATAGCGGACACGAATCAAGCGACTGACCGTGCAACCGACAGCTTCAAACATGCGACGCACTTCCCGGTTGCGGCCTTCGAAAATGGTGACGCGATACCAGTGGTTTGCTCCCTCACCACCACCATCCTGCAAGGAGCCAAAATTGGCCCGGCCATCGTCCAGTTCAACACCGTGCAACAGTTGTTGCTGCGCCTCCAGTGTCAGCTCACCCAACACACGCACGGCGTATTCTCTAACCAATTCCGAACTTGGGTGCATCAGCTTGTTGGCGAGGTCGCCCGAGGTAGTAAAAATCAACAGACCGGAGGTGTTGAAATCCAGACGACCCACATTGATCCAGCGGCCGCCACGCATGCGCGGCAACGCAGCAAACACGGAAGGACGGCCATCAGGATCGTCCCTTGAAACAATTTCACCTTCCGGCTTGTGGTACATCAGGACCCGCGGCGGACGCGAACTCCCCGTGAATCGAATATTGATCAGACGGCCACCGATCTTGACCTTGTCGGTCGGCACTACCGACTGACCAATCGTCGCGACAACCCCATTGACGCTGACCTTGCCAGCGCTGATCCATTCTTCCATTTCACGACGCGATCCGACACCGGCCTGGGCAAGAATTTTCTGCAAACGCTCGGGCTTGGCTTCGACGACCAATTTGCCGCTCCGGGCGACCGTACCGCGACTGGCCCGGCCAGTGGCCGGCAGCGCCGGGCGACGCCGTGACTTTGGCGCAGGGGCTGCCGCAGCTTCCGGCAACTCGTCACGCCCCTCGATAGTGGGGCGACCGCGTGGCGCCGGCTTGCTGCGGTCAACTGGAAATTCGGGCCGTTTTTCAAATCCAGCCGGTTTGTTGGTCGAACGGAATGGGGTGCGTTTATTAGTTTTCATAGTTCAGCTCCAGTGTCTGGCTGATTTGTTCAAGCGGCGGCAGTTCGCTGACGCTTCTGAGTCCAAGATCATCCAGAAATTGTTTGGTCGTCGCAAACAAGGCAGGACGTCCCGGCGTTTCGCGATGACCCACAACGTCGATCCAGCCCCGCTCTTCGAGGGTTTTGACGACATTCGTGTTGACCGCAACGCCGCGGATTTCTTCAATATCCCCCCGCGTGACGGGTTGGCGATAGGCAATAATGGCGAGTGTTTCAAGCACAGCCCGCGAATATTTTGGCGGCCGCTCCGGATTCAGGCGTTCCAGATAGGGCAAATATTCGGCACGCGTCCGGAAACGCCAACCGGAAGCGAGCTGGATCAGCTCGATCGGGCGCTCTGCCCACTCCTCACGCAACTGGTCGAGTAGCTTGCGCAGGATATCCGTCGACAGTTCCTCGTCGAACATTTTTTTCATGTCGGTCGTAGACATCGGCTCACGCGCAGCGAGCAATGCGGCCTCAAGCACGTTCTTGATCAGACTCGGTTCCACCTTGATGCACTCTGACGTAAATGGGCTGAAAAGGTTCGGTCTGGGTAATTTCAATCAGCTTCTCCCGACCCAATTCGAGCATGGCAAGAAAATGAACGACCAGTCCAGGCACGCCCATGGCCGCATCGAACAGATTCTCGAACTGAACAAAACCACCTTTTTCCTGCAACACCCGCAATATGATGGCCATATGTTCGCGCACAGACAGCTCTTCACGACCAATCTTGTGATTTCTATTCAAGCGCGCCTGCCGCACAACGGACATCCACGCGTCTTTCAAGTCACCGACTGACACTTCCGGGAGCCGTACATACAACGATTTTTCAACCAGCGTCTCGACCCAGAAAAAATCGCGCTCCGCCTGCGGGAGCTGATTCAGGTTCTGACCGGCAATTTTCATCTGCTCGTATTCCATCAGTCGGCGAACCAACTCGGCGCGGGGATCATCCGCCTCGTCACCCTCGCCCAACGTCGGCCGCGGCAGCAGCATGCGTGATTTGATTTCGATCAGCATCGCCGCCATCACCAGATATTCGGCCGCCAGTTCCAGATTGCTGGCGTGCATCGACTCGATGTAGTCGAGATATTGGCGGGTCAGCGGCGCCATCGGAATATCCAGGATATCGACATTCGCCTTGCGGATCAGGTAGAGCAACAGATCGAGCGGCCCCTCGAACGCGTCGAGCATGATCGCCAGAGCATCCGGCGGAATATAGAGATCCTGCGGCAAATGCGCCATCGGCTCACCATAGATGCGAGCAACCGGATGGAAGAGCTCCGCCGTTATGACCAAATCAGGCGCGTCGACTGCGAGCGTCATCTCAGGAGGCCGCAGCGCGGCCCTTGCCCTTGTAATGCAGATGCAGATTGCGGATATAGATGAACAGACTGAGCGCCTGACCAAAAATAAAGACCGGATCTTTGCGATGAATCGCGTAAATGGTCAGGACAATCCCGCCGGCCAGACTGAAGTACCAGAACGAGACCGGAATGACGACCATCTTGGCCTTTTCGCTGCTCCACCATTGAATGACAAAACGCATCATGAACAGTGCCTGGCCACCAAAGCCGATGCCGATCCAGATCAGCGTTTCCCAATCCATATCAAACATCAGTTGTATTCCAGACCCATGGATTCACGCACATCGCGCATGGTCTCGCGGGCGTATTCGCGCGCCTTTTCACACCCGTCAGCAATGATGTTCTTGACCAGCGTCGGATCGTCCAGATAAACCTGCGCCCTTTCGCGCATCGGCGCCTGCTCACGCAGGATGCCGTCGATGACCGGCTGCTTGCATTCGATACAACCGATGCCGGCCGTCTTGCAGCCCTGCTGCACCCATGCCTTGCATGCATCGTCGGAATAAACCTGATGCAATTGCCAGACCGGGCAGCGCTCCGGATCACCCGGATCCGTGCGCCGCACGCGATTGGTATCCGTCGGCATGCTCTTGATCTTCTTGGCCACCGACTCTTCAGACTCGCGCAGCGTAATCGTATTGTTATAGGACTTGGACATCTTCTGGCCATCCAGACCCGGCATCTTGGAGGCTTCGGTCAGCAGGTAGCCCGGCTCGACCAGGATCATCTTGCCGGTGCCTTCGAGGTAACCGAACAGGCGCTCGCGATCGGCCATGGACAAATGCTGTACTTCATCGAGCACTGCCTTCGCCTGCTCGATGGCATCGCGGTCACCGTTCTGCTGGAATCGGGTCCGCATCTCTTCGTAGAGGCGAGCCTTTTTGCTGCCCAGTTTTTTGACAGCTTCGCGAGCCTTGTCTTCGAAGCCGGGTTCCCGGCCATACATGTGGTTGAAACGACGCGCCAATTCACGGGTGAACTCGACGTGAGGAATTTGGTCTTCACCCACCGGCACCTTGTCGGCACGATAAATCAGGATATCGGCACTCATCAGGAGCGGATAACCCAGGAAGCCATAGGTCGACAAATCCTTGTTGGCGAGCTTTTCCTGCTGGTCCTTGTAGGTAGGCACGCGTTCCAGCCAACCCAGGGGCGTCATCATCGACAGCAATAAATGCAACTCGGCATGCTCAGGCACCTTGGACTGAATGAACAACGTCGCCTGATTGGGATCGACACCAGCCGCCAACCAGTCAACAACCATGTCCATCGAAGCTTTCTCGATGCCGAGTGGATTATCGTACTGCGTGGTCAATGCATGCCAGTCGGCCACAAAGAACAGGCAGGGATATTCATGCTGGAGATTGACCCAGTTCTTGAGGACCCCATGGTAGTGACCAAGATGGAGCGCCCCGGTCGGGCGCATGCCGGAGAGAACACGTTCTGCGTACATATTTATTTAGTAGAGACCAAAAATGAGTTCGATAGCCCACGTGGAGAGATTCACCAGCGGTGTCATGACAGCGCCAAGAACCCCAGTGAATAGCAGCACCAGCAATATCGGAAATCCCCAACGTTCGAGCTGGGCAAATTTATAAGACTGCGCATGTGGCAACAGGCTGACTGCGATCCTCCCGCCATCCAGCGGTGGCAAGGGAATCAGATTGAGCACCATCAGCACGCAATTGATCTGGATTCCCATTTCGGCCATGCGCGCCAGCGGCGTGCTGAAAAACTGCGGTAACAACCACGAAAGCTTGAACGCCAGCGCCCAGGCGCATGCCATAAAGAGATTGGCACCAGGACCGGCTGCGGCCACCCAGAACATGTCCTTCTTGGGATTACGCAAGCGACTGAAATCCACGGGTACAGGCTTGGCATAGCCGAACAGGAAGCTCCCGCCGGAGAACAGCAGAATACTGAGCGGAATCAGGATGGTGCCCACCGGATCGATATGGCGCAGAGGATTCAGGCTGATCCGACCGGCCTGCCATGCCGTTGAATCGCCAAAATAGCGTGCCGCATAACCATGCGCGGCCTCATGGAGCGTAATGGCAAAAACCAGCGGCAGCGCGAGAATGGTGATCGATTGAACGATTGCGTTGATATCCGTCATCTCTTAACCCAGCCCGAAAGGTTCCAGCGAGCCGCGACCGGCACGGATCAATTCCGGCGTAGGACCGGTCAGGTCGATCACGCTTGTCGGCTCGGTGCCACAATGCCCGCCATCGAGGATCAATTCGAGATGGTCATCAAGACGATCCTGAATTTCCCAGCCCTCAGTCAGCGGAAACTCATCTCCCGGCAATTGCAGCGTGGTCGTCAATAGTGGCTCATTCAATTCCTGCAGCAGCGCCAACGCAACTGGATGATCCGGAACACGCAGGCCGATGGTCTTCCGTTTGGGATGCATGACCCGGCGCGGCAACTCCTTGGAACCTTCGAGAATGAAGGTATAGCTGCCGGGCGTGGTTGCCTTGAGCAGGCGGTACTGGGCGTTATCCACCCGGGCAAAGTGCGCAATTTCGGAAAGGTCGCGAACCATCAGCGTCAGGTGGTGGCGATCATCGATCTGCCGAATCTGGCGAATGCGATCCAGCGCTTCCTTGTCGCCGAGATGGCAACCGATGGCGTAGCAGGAATCAGTTGGCAATGCGACGATGGCGCCCTTGCGAATGAATTCGGCAGCCTGAACCAGCAGGCGTTGCTGTGGCGATTCGGGGTGAATATGAACGATACGTGCCACGATCAGGCCACCAGACGCCAGACCGGTTTCAAATCCTCGGGCAGCGGCGGCGCCTTGCCAAGATCGACATAACTTTCATCCGGACCATGAAAATCAGAACCACGCGAGGCGTGGAATGCATAGTGCCGTGCCAAGCGGGCAAAATGCAGGATATGGTCGGGCGAATGACTGCCACAGGTCACTTCAATCCCCTGCCCGCCTACATCCTTGAAGTCATCGAGAAAATGGCGCATTTCTGCCCCGGACATCTTGTAGCGACCGGGATGGGCCACTACCGCAACACCACCCGCGCCATTAATCCACTTGACCGCAGTTTCCAGACTGATCCAGCGATGATCGACATATCCGGGTTTGCCCGGCGTCAGATAATGCTGAAAAACACTCGACACATCACGTGCTATGCCGATCGACACCAGATAGCGGGCAAAATGGGCACGGGAGATCAGGCTAGGATTGGTCACAAAGCACAAGGCCCCGTCGTAAACACCGGGAATACCAATCGCCGCAAGGGCGTCGCCCATGCGCCTGGCGCGCTCGACACGACCCGAGCGTAATTCTTCCAGGCCACCGGTCAATGCCGAATTTGCAGCGTCAAAGCCAAGTCCGACGATATGTATCGGAATTCCGCGCCACTCGATGGAAATCTCGACACCATTGACAAATCGCATGCCCACTTCTTCAGCCGTAGCTTTCGCCTGTACCAAGCCACCGATATCGTCGTGGTCGGTCAGCGCCCAAAGATCGACGCCATTCGCCGCTGCGCGCCGTGCGACATCCTGTGGCGGCAAGAATCCGTCAGAAACAATCGAGTGGCAGTGAAAATCAAAATTGGCTGGTGTCACGGGTAAGCAATTGAAGGCAAACGAAGAGTTTAGCACGAAGGCGGCCCGGCTCGCCCCTCCTTGTGCAGTGCAGCAGGTTGATTAGACCCGTGCATCCCGTTATAGTGCCTTCCGTTCCGTGGGAGAGCGCAGATCCGTCTGCCGCCGAAGGCGCAATTTCACCCGAAAACGCTCAGGCAAAAGGACCATGGAACCGGACCCCGTCCGTTTTGCAGTGCATTTCATACGCGAAAGCAGCCCGCAGATCGTGCAATCAGCACGACGCGGCGCGTAGCCAACGATGTATTGGATCAATGCAAAGCGGACTGGCCGAAACTCTGGAGAGCGGCGTTTACAGCGTCCACCGATGGGGCAAATCTCTCAGGTATCGAGGACAGAGGGGTGAAACGCAAGATGTGTGTCTTTCGTTTCACCCCTTTTTCGTTTCCAGAAATGGCTTTGATTAAAGCCTGTAAAGGATTGATATGCTGAAGAAAACGGTTTTGAATACCGCTCACCGCGCGATGAATGCCCGGATGGTCGATTTCGGTGGCTGGGACATGCCGGTCAACTACGGCTCCCAGATCGAAGAGCACAACGCGGTCCGCAACAACTGCGGCATGTTCGACGTTTCGCACATGTGTCCCGTCGATGTCGTCGGCCCCGATTGTCGCCCTTTCCTGTCCCGCCTCGTCGCCAACGATGTGGCCAAGCTCAAGGTTTCCGGCAAGGCGCTCTACGCCGCCATGCTCAACGAAGCCGGCGGCGTCATCGACGACCTGATCATCTATTTCCTCACCGACACGCGCTTCCGCATCGTCGTCAATGCCGGCACGGCTGAAAAAGATCTGGCCTGGATGCAGGCCAAGGTTGCCGAGTGGAAGTTGGACGTGACCATCACCCAGCGCCGCGACGGCGCCAACAACCTCGGCATCATCGCCGTGCAGGGTCCGAATGCCCGTGCCAAGGTTTGGGAAGTGCTACCGCAAGCCAAGGCCGCAACCGAAGGCCTGAAAGCTTTCTTTGCTGCGGAAGTCGATCAGTATTTCATCGCCAGCACTGGCTACACCGGAGAAGACGGTTACGAAATCATGCTGCCGGCGGGCGAAGCCGAAGCGCTGTGGAACAAGCTCAATGCCGCCGGCGTTGCCCCCTGCGGCCTCGGCGCCCGCGACACGCTGCGCCTGGAAGCTGGTATGAATTTATACGGCCAGGACATGGACGAGACGGTTTCGCCGCTCGACGCCGGTCTGGCATGGACCGTTTCGCTGAATACCGACCGCGATTTTGTCGGTAAATCCGCGTTGACCGCCAATGGCCAGCAAAAACAGTTCCTCGGCCTCATCCTGCTCGACAAGGGCGTGCTGCGCGGCCATCAGAAGGTCATGACCGCGCACGGCGACGGTGAAATCACCTCCGGTTCGTTCTCGCCGACCCTCCAGCAATCTATCGCCCTCGCCCGCCTGCCGCTCGGTGTGCAGGTCGGCGACGAAGTCAGCGTCGATATCCGTGGCAAGGCGCTCAAGGCCAAGGTCACCAAACCCGTATTCGCCCGCAGCGGCAAAGCCGTCATCTAATCTCTTTTCAATAAATTCGCCCATTCAGGAGAAAACCATGTCCAACGTCCTCGCCAATCTCAAATACGCTGCCTCCCACGAATGGATGCTGCTCAACGCCGACGGTACCGTCACCGTCGGCATTACCGACCACGCCCAGGAAGCCCTTGGCGACCTCGTTTTCGTCGAACTGCCGGAAGTCGGCGCCCATTTCGACGCTGAAATGGAAATCGCTGTTGTCGAATCCGTCAAGGCTGCTGCCGACGTTTATGCCCCGATCGCCGGTACGGTCACCGAAGTCAATCAGGCCGCTGCCGATGCGCCGGAATCGGTCAATCAGGACGCCTACAGCGCCTGGCTGTTCAAGATGACCCCGGATAACGTCGCCGACCTCGACAAGATGCTCGACGCCGCCACCTATCAGGCCGTCGCTGACGCCGCCTAAACAAGGACAGCCCATGCCGCTCAATCAACCGCTCTCCGCCCTGGAGCAGCACGACGAGTTCATCGGTCGTCACATCGGCCCGTGCTCGACCGAAATCGCCGCCATGCTGGCCGCTATGGGCGCCGATAGCCTGGACGCCCTGATCGACCAGACGGTTCCCGCCGCCATCCGCCTGCCGGCCGACCTGCCGCTGCCCGCCCCGCGCCGCGAGCACGAGGCGCTGGCTGACCTCAAGGCGCTGGCCAGCAAGAATGTGGTCAACAAGTCCTGCATCGGCATGGGCTACTACGATACGCTGACCCCCAAGGTCATCCTGCGCAACGTCATGGAAAACCCGGGCTGGTACACCGCCTACACACCCTACCAGGCAGAAATTGCCCAGGGCCGCCTGGAAGCGCTGATGAACTTCCAGCAGATGGTCGTTGACCTGACCGGCCTGGAAATCGCCAACGCCTCGCTGCTCGACGAAGCCACCGCCGCCGCCGAAGCGATGAGCATGGCGCGTCGTGTTTCGAAGTCCAAATCCAACCGTTTCCTGGTCGATGCGAACTGCTTTCCGCAGACCATCGACGTGGTCAAGACCCGCGCCGCCTATTTTGGCTTTGAATTGGTGATTGCTGCGGTCAACCCGGAAAATGACCCGAAAATCGAAAGTGACGATTTCTTCGGCGCTCTGCTCCAGTACCCGGGTGACAACGGTGAAGTCAGCGATCTGACCAGCTTGATCGGCAAACTGAAAGCCAAGGGCACCACGGTTGCCGTCGCCTCCGACCTGATGGCCTTGTTGCTGCTCAAGTCGCCCGGCGCGATGGGCGCCGATATTTCCCTCGGTTCCAGCCAGCGCTTCGGCATCCCGATGGGCTTTGGTGGTCCGCACGCCGCCTTCTTTGCCACCCGCGAAGCATTTGTTCGTTCGATGCCCGGTCGCATTATCGGTGTCTCCAAGGATGCGCGCGGCAACACCGCCTACCGCATGACGCTGCAGACGCGCGAGCAACACATTCGTCGCGAAAAAGCCAATTCCAACATCTGCACCTCGCAGGTGCTGCTCGCCAACATGGCCGGCATGTATGCCGTCTATCACGGGGCCGAAGGTCTGCGCCTGATTGCCGGCCGCATTCACCGCCTGACCGCCATTCTGGCCGAAGGCTTGAAACGCGCCGGGGTCAAACTGCTGACTCGACAGTTCTACGATACCGTTCATTTCGACCTCGGCGCTCGCGCTGAAACGGTCTATCACGACACGCTGGCTGCTGGTTACAACCTGCGCCGCGTCTCGGCCGGCGTCCTCGGCATTTCCTTCGATGAAACAACCACGCGTGACGATGTGACCACCCTGTTCAAGCTGATCGCCCAGGTCACGCTCGACATGGACACCATCGACGCGCAGGTCGCTGCGGCCGACTCCGCCCTGCCGGACGCGCTGATCCGCAGCGACGCCGTGCTCCAGCATCCGGTCTTCAACACGCACCACACCGAACACGAGATGCTGCGCTACCTGAAGTCGCTGCAGAACAAGGATCTGGCCCTCGACCACTCGATGATTTCGCTCGGCTCCTGCACCATGAAGCTGAACGCCACCAGCGAGATGATCCCGGTCACCTGGCCGGAATTCGGCGGCATGCACCCCTTCGCCCCGCGCGATCAGGCCGTCGGCTATCTGGAAATGATCGCCGGCCTGACCGACTGGCTAAAGACTGTCACCGGCTTCGACGCCATCTGCATGCAGCCGAACTCCGGTGCGCAGGGCGAATACGCCGGTCTGGTCGCCATCGACCGCTACCACGCCAGCCGCGGCGAGGAACACCGCAACGTGTGCCTGATCCCCAAATCGGCCCATGGCACCAACCCGGCCACCGCCCAGATGGCCAACATGAAGGTCGTCGTCGTCGATTGCGATGAGAACGGCAACGTCGATGTCGCCGACCTCAAGGCCAAGGCCGAGGAACACAAGGACGACCTGGCCTGCCTGATGATCACCTACCCGTCCACACACGGCGTGTTCGAAGAGGCGATCAAGGACATCTGCGCCATCGTCCATGCCAACGGCGGCCAGGTCTACATGGACGGCGCCAACCTCAACGCCCAGGTCGGCCTGACCTCGCCCGGCTTCATCGGCGCCGATGTCAGCCACATGAACCTGCACAAGACCTTCGCCATCCCGCACGGCGGCGGCGGACCGGGCATGGGCCCGATCGGCCTCAAGGCCCATCTGGCGCCGTTCATGGCCGACCACGTCGTCCAGCCGACCGGCGACGCCAGCCGCGTCAATGCCGGCCAGGGCGCAGTTTCCGCCGCGCCGTTCGGCTCGGCCTCGATCCTGACCATTTCCTGGATGTACCTCGCCATGCTCGGCGGCACCGGCGTCAAGAAGGCGACGCAGGTCGCCATCCTGAATGCCAACTACGTCGCGACCAAGCTGAACGACCACTACCCGGTGCTCTACGTCGGCAAGAACGGCCGCGTGGCGCACGAGTGCATCCTCGACATCCGCCCGATCAAGGCCGCCACCGGCATCGCCGAAATCGACATCGCCAAGCGCCTGATGGACTACGGTTTCCATGCGCCAACGGTCTCCTTCCCGGTCGCTGGCACGATCATGGTCGAGCCGACCGAATCCGAGTCGAAGGCCGAACTGGACCGCTTCATCGCGGCCATGATCAGCATCCGCGAGGAAATCCGTCAGATTGAGAACGGCGTGTGGACGGCCGACAACAACCCGCTGAAGAATGCCCCGCATTCGCAGGCAGATGTCGTCGACACCGACTGGCAGCATCCGTACAGCCGCCAGCAAGCTGTCTTCCCGCTACCCTGGGTGGCCGCCAACAAGTTCTGGCCGAGCGTCAATCGCATCGACGATGTCTATGGCGACCGCAACCTGAACTGCGCCTGCCCGCCGATGGAGGCTTACGCCGACCTATGACCATCGATCTCTCTGCCATCGCCAAGTGGCCCAACGTCCCTGCCTGTTACGACTGGTTGTCGCTCGACCGACGTGGTGACTGGCGATTGCAGGGAGAACGCGTCACCCATCACGGGTTCGTTGCCCTGCTCAACCGGCAATACGGGGTCGATGACCGCGGTTGCTGGTTTGTGCAGAACGGCCCGCAAAGGGTATTTGTAGCGCTTGCTTATACCCCCTGGATTTTCCGGCGCGACGGTAACGCCATGGTCAGCCACACCGGCGAGCCAGCCGGTGAAATCCAGGCCATCTACCTCGATGAGGAAGGCAATATCCTGCTTGAAACAGCGCTCGGCATCGGCTTGCTCGACGACCGCGATCTGGCCCTGTTCATTTCCGAATGCCGGGATGGTCATGGCCAGCCGTGTGCCGACGAAGCCTTGGTCAGGCTGATGGAAAGCGGGGCCGGCGACATTCGCTGGCAAAATCACCCACTGCAATCCATTGCTGCGGTCGACGTGAAAAAACGCTTTAAATTCGAAACGAACCCAACGCCTTGAACAGCACTCAATCGATGCCGTAAGTCGCCAGCCAATCGGCGATCTCGGGCAAGGCCGCCGACGCATCGTCGAGCAGCGCCGCGTTGGCCTGCAATAACAGCTTGCGTTGACGCGCATTGAGCTGGCGCGGGAAGACTGGCTCCAACACGACGACCAGATCGCCAGGTGCTTTTTTGCCGCGTCCCGGGTAGCCTTTGCCGGCCAGACGCAAAGTCCGTCTTTCTGCCGCCCCGGCGTCCAGCGTATGGCAGAGCACCCCTGCCAATGACGGCACATTGATCTCGCTGCCGGCCATCATGGCCAGCGCGCTGACCGGCATCTGAAAATGGAGGTCGCGACCACGCAGGTCGTACAAGGCATGGGCATGAATGATCAGCGTGAGAAATAGGTCGCCGGCCTGACGTTCCTCATCCCCCAGTTCCCCCTGCCCGATCAGGCGCAATTCATCACCTTGCAGCATGCCGGGCGGAACACGAATCTCCAGGCTGACCTCAGCCAGTTGCCGACCACTGCCGCCGCAGTCCGCGCAAATCCGTTCCGTGAAAAACCCCTTCCCCGTACATGCCTTGCATCGCACCAGATTGCGCCTGGCATCGTGCACCCGACCGCTGCCATGACAGACATCGCAGAAACGCGTCTTGGACATGCCGTGCTCGCCGCTACCTTCACAGGTCGTGCAGTCGCTGCCACGGGTGTAGTGAATCGTCTTGTGGCAGCCGGCCGCGGCTTCTTCGAGGCTCACTTCAAGGTTCAAGCGAATATCCGAAGCCTTCGCAACCGGCTCCTCGACATCGGATGTCGGCGCCTCACTGTCCGAATATTCCGTTTTTGGCTCATTTTCCGGGTCGACCGCAAGCAGCGCTTCGTAAGCTGCATTGATCTCCTTGAAACGCTCGGTTGCCTCGGGGCTATCGTTGCGGTCGGGATGCCAGCGCATCGCCAGGCGACGATAGGCGCGCTTCCATTCGACGGGCCCGGAGTCGGTCGCAACCCCGAGGACAGTGTAGGGATCCGGTTTCATTGCCTACTGGTCAGCACGGATAGCCGTGTCCGGCAAAACCTGGCCGATCAGGTCTGATATCAGGCTGGCCGTCGCGCCATATTGGTCGCGGTCAGGGTTGTATTCCACAATTTCCAGCGCCTTGAAGCCTGGCATACCGGCGGCCAGATGAATGGCCATGAGCGCATCATGCGCCACCAGACCATCCGGCTCGGGACTGCCGACACCGGGTGCCAGTTGTGGGTCAATCGCATCCAGATCAAGGGTGACGCCAAAGCCGGCCGGTGCAGCCGAAACGATCCCGACGGCCTCCTCCAGGCAGTCGACAAAGCCGCGCTGATGCACCTCTTCGCTATCGATGATGCGAACACCCATGCGCTGCAAGAACGCGAATTCCTCCGGTTCGTAACTACGCGGCCCCAGCACGACCGTATGCGCGGCTCTGATCTGAGCGCCGATCAGGCCCATATCGAGCAAGCGCTTGTCACCGCGTCCCAGCAGGCACGCCAGGGGCATGCCGTGGATGGCCCCGGAATAGCTGGTCTCCGGCGTATGGCTATCGAGGTGGGCATCGATCCACAACAGTCCGAACGGCTCGCCCAGCACGCGCGCCACACCGCTCCAGGTTCCAATCGCAACCGAATGATCCCCGCCGATCACCACCGGAAACTCGTCGGCACGCAGCGTCAATGCAACCTCGTCTGCCAGATCCCGGCACAATTCGGCGATGCGTCCCGCCGTTGACGAACCGTCGCCATCCGGCGCGAACAAGGTCTTTCCCCAGTCAAGCAATGGATGATGTTCGAGCTCGTGCCAAGCCTGAGACCGGTGAAAGGCCACCGGACCGTCTTCGCATGCGTGATCCTGCGCGCCAATACCACTGGCGGCACCAATAATGCGGATACGGGCGTATTTTTTTCGGTGGAAGGGTTTCATGGCTGACGTAGCGTAAGAAATCGAGGTAGCGACAATGCATTTACCTCAAGCAATACCGCCACGCGGCAAAGCCGCAAATTATAGGTCATGCGTTGACCCGCGCGTGGCATGTATCAACTATTCCTTTGTCTCGCCCAACAATAAACGCCGCAATTCGGCTACCTCGACCTCCAGGGTCGTGACGCGCGCCCGCAATGCCTCGATTTCCTGCCCCTCCATCCCGAGCGGCCTTACGGCAACCGGCGTTTCCAGTGCAGGCTGGCCACTCAACAAATGCATCCAGCGGTTCTCGCGCGAGCCAGGCAGGCGAGGCAATTCGATCACCAGGGCACCCCCCGGATGACAGGCCAACTCTTCCAGAAAAGCCTCGACCGACGAAATATCGGCAAACTTGTGCAGGCGCTCGCAATTCAGACGCAACTCGCCCGCCGTCTGCGGCCCGCGCAGCATCAGCACGGTCAGCAAGGCAGACGCCTGCGACGGCACCCCCAGCCCCTTCTCCAGCTGATGCTCGAAGCGGCTGACCCGGCTACCGCTGATTTCCCGCACCAGCCCCAATTCCTTCAGCACATCAATGGCCTGAAGGATTTCTCCTTCGCTGGTCTCGATGACCGGGTTACGACTGGTCTTCTGGTTGCAACCCGAGAGCAAGGCATTGACCGACAGTGGATAGGTATCGGGAACAGTCCGCTGCTTCTCCACCAGCGTGCCCAGGACGCGGCTTTCAAGCAAGGACAGCAAGGGCAGTGAATCAGCCATGAGGACGAGCTTTCCTGAAAATATTGTTGATTTGTATGCCTAGACCGACAAGGCCCGGGCCAGTTCCATGCGCTCCGGATCGCGTAACCAGGCCCGGTAAATCTGCAGCGCCACATGCGCATCGTTGGCGGCGTAGAGCAACTGGCGGTCATTCAGGCGCGGACTGGCCCAGTTGCTAGTCCCCACTTTTTTCGACTTTTGAAATTTCTGACCAAAATAATGGGCCACCGCGACTTTCGCACCTACCGTGCCACGATGACCCGGACCGCGCAGCACTTCACCGAGATCGAGCACGTTGTTGAGTTCAATGCCAAGGCGGGCGCGCAAGGCCGTACGATCGTTCCCCAGGCCAAACCCTACCTTGACCACTTGCGGCGTAGCCAGAACCCGTCGCAAAACCTCGTGATTGACCGCGAACAGGACGGGAAATAGAAACACTCGCTCGTCGTTCGCCAGTTGTACCAGATGCGGGCCGGTGCTCACCTCCCCCTTCTGGAAGGTCGGCTTAGATTCGGTATCGAAACCAATCACCGGCACCGCCAACAACTCGGCCATCGCCCGCTCAGCCAACCCGGCATTGTCAACCAGAGTGATTCGTGCCATCGACACACCCGAATATACCGGGAGTTCGCTCTCTGCCAGCATGCTGCGGCTGATGGTCACCTGACTCACGATGCGACGCTCCAATAAACCCCCATCGTCGTTGTCTCCGACATCGATGTATCCTTGTTGTTTTTACCTGAAGCAAGTGTATGGGATCACGTCGGCCTGCGGGCCTTTTCTACCGGCTATTGGCCCTGTTTTTCCGTCAGGCACCCGCCGTATCCGACTACGGCCGCGCCCGCCAACTGATCGCGGCGGTCGATCGCGGCGGCATCCCGCTCAATCCCGCCAAGGTTAACGCCATCGCCCGCGACCTCGGACTCGACGTTCCACGCCAGGCACCCGTGGAAAAAACCATCGAACGCATCCGCCTGGCGCTGGAGCGCGCCACCGATCATGACTAAGCGCTGGTTCCTGTACATGATCGAGTGTGCCGGCGGCAGTATCTACACAGGCATTGCGGTTGACGTACAAGCCCGGTACACCGCCCACTGCCAAGGTACCGGCGCACGCTACACGCGGTCGCATCCGCCCATCACACTACTCGGCTTTGAAAGCCATCCCGATCGTTCTTCAGCCTCCAAAGCAGAGTACCGAATCAAAAAACTGAAGGCCGAGGAAAAACAACGATATGCGATGGGACTAACACAGGCCATATGAGCCAACCTTGATGGCCAGCCATCCCGGCCTTTACGGATCGTCAGCGTGCCTTGTATCACGTCTACATTGACTGACGCCGGGCCGCCCAGAGTCCGTGGAGCAAAGCACCGGCAAATATGCCAGCCAGTGCAATCAAGAGATCAAGATTACCCGCGCCCAGGCCGGCAATTGCGGGGCCTGGGCATACACCGCAAATGCCCCAGCCAAGCCCAAAAATGACCCCACCGAACCAGCTGCTGCGATCCAGTTGAAATGGACGCTGCTGGAACGCCCCACCCAACAAGGACTTGTCAAAAATACGTGGCAGCATTTGATAAACAAGGAGATTGATAGCAACGGCACTGAACAGAACAAGCAACAACCCCAGATCGTCGAAACTCAGAAAGTCAAGCACAGACTCTGGCCTGATCATGGTCGAGACAGCCAGGCCAAAACCGAACAGCAGGCCAGCCACCAGAGTGCCGACCGTATCGAGAAATGCAGAACCCTTGGCCATCATCTATAGCCCCAGCATTCTGAATGTCCAATTCGTGGCAATGGCCACTGCTAGAAAAGTGCACACCATGACCAAGGACCCAGCTGACAGGGAAGCCAGTCCGCAAATACCATGTCCAGAGGTACAACCACCGCCCAGGCGTGCGCCAAAACCAATCAGCAAGCCACCCAGCGCGAGTTTCCAGGCAGGCACATGACTGAGCGCCACCGGCAAACCAGAATACAAATACAGCAAACCACCGAGGAGCAGACCAAGCGCGTAAATCAAACGCCAGCGTCGCGTGTCAACAAACGCGGTTTGACGGAAAAATGGGGTCCGTACAACCCAGGACCATGCCGTGCTGAAGAAGGTACTGACCCCACCGGGGCGCCCTGTCGTGGCATACAGGAGGGCAACGCCAATACCCATCACCATACCGCCGATGGCATAGTGGCTAATCCCGTTGGGGAACATTGCAAGAGACATCGAATCACCAGGAAAATAAAAGGTTTGATTTATTGTGGCAATCTCATCAAACCGAGTTAACGCGGCATTTTTTAACTTCCGAGACTAAAATACCCGTCGAATACACTATTGGATTTCAAGTGCACAGGGTAGTTACAGATACCCGCGACCATCGCGGCAACCGAATTCTCGAACCCGGCCCCTGGCTCGTGTCGAAGGACGACGCCGAGCACTGGGCTGAAATTCTTCGGACGATGGGTTACAAGGCCCACGTTGAACGAATGAATGGGGATATCTCGGGTGGTCAATCAGATAATGCCTTGGCCAGTGCCCTTGCATCCATGGCTTAACCCCCTAACAAAATCCCATGGCCAGGATTGCCGGATCATCAATCAGATTCAGCAAGGCATAACCTGCCATTCGGTTTGCAGCAACCCAAGCATGGATTGCATACCTGGCTACAAGCTCTAGCATGATGTATTTGTTAGTCCTGAACGATGGATGCAACAAAAAAGCGCCCTTGAAGGCGCTTGTTTGCTTGATGGTTGGCGGAGACGGAGGGATTCGAACCCTCGATTCAGGTTTTGCCCGAATGCTCCCTTAGCAGGGGAGTGCCTTCGACCTCTCGGCCACGTCTCCGAACCTTCAATGAGGCGCGGATGATATAGACTCCGCGCCCTTTGGTCAAACGTCAAATTTGTTACTGGTCGAGACCGAAGGTGCGATGCAACACACGAACGGCCAATTCCAGATATTTTTCATCGAGCACAACGGAAATCTTGATCTCGGAAGTTGAGATCATCTGGATGTTGATGCCTTCGTCGGCCAGGGCCTTGAACATCTTGCTGGCCACGCCCGGATGGGATCGCATGCCAACGCCAACGGCAGATACCTTGCAAATCTTGTTGTCACCGGTCACCTGACGCGCACCCAGCTTGACCTTGGTTTCTTCGAGAATGCCCTGTGCCTTGGCATAGTCGCCACGATTGACCGTGAAGGAGAAGTCCGTGGTGCCGTCATGCCCGACGTTCTGGATGATCATGTCGACGTCGATGTTGGCGTCGGCGATGGCACCGAGAATTTGATAGGCGATGCCCGGGGTATCGGGAACGCCGAGCATGGTCAGCTTGGCTTCGTCGCGGTTGAAGGCGATACCGGAGATGATCGGTTGTTCCATATTCTTGTCTTCCTCAACAGTGATCAGCGTACCTTCCCCTTCGTCCTGGAAGCTGGAAAGAACGCGCAGTTTGACCTTGTATTTGCCAGCGAATTCGACTGAGCGAATCTGCAGCACCTTGGAACCCAGGCTGGCCATTTCCAGCATTTCTTCAAAGGTGATGGTATCGAGCTTCTTGGCTTCCGGCACGACGCGCGGATCGGTCGTGTAGACACCATCGACGTCGGTGTAGATCTGGCATTCGTCGGCCTTCAGGGCAGCCGCTAGCGCAACGCCCGAGGTGTCGGAACCACCACGTCCTAGCGTAGTGATGTTGCCGTGCTCGTCAACGCCCTGGAAGCCGGCGACGACCACGACATGCCCTGCATCGAGGTCACGCCGCATGTTGGCCTCCTCGATCGACAGAATGCGCGCCTTGGTATGGGTACTGTCAGTCAGCACCTTGACCTGGCCACCGGTATAGCTCTTCGCCTTGCAGCCGATGTCCATCAATGCCATCGACAACAGGCCGGTAGTAACCTGTTCGCCCGTAGACATGATCGCATCCAGCTCGCGCGGATCTGGATTGGACTGAACTTCCTTGGCCAGCGCAATCAGCTTGTTGGTTTCGCCGCTCATTGCTGATACGACCACCACCACTTGATGGCCCTGTGCCTGGAACCTGGCAACACGTTTGGCGACATTCTTGATGCGCTCGGGATTTCCGACCGACGTACCGCCGTATTTTTGAACAATCAACGCCATGGATTCATCCGGTTAAACGTTGGAAACATGAAAAAGAGGGCGGGATTTTACCCCACCCGATATTTTTCCTGAAGAAAAACAGTGCTTAGAGATCTGCCAAAGTACGCAAATGGGCACCAACGCTGCGTGCCAGTGAGGTCATCACATACCCCCCCTCCAGCATGGAGACAATGCGCTTGTTACACATGTCAGCCGCCAGTTGCTTGAGTTGGTCGGTGACCCATGCGTAGTCTTTTTCGAGGAACTTCAGGTTGCCCATGTCGTCCTCGTAATGCGCATCAAAACCGGCAGAGATAAAAATCATCTGCGGCTTGAATTCCTTGAGGCGCGGCATCCACACCTGAGTGACGGCATCACGGAATTCCTCGCCACCGCAACCAGCCGCCAGCGGCACGTTGCACATATTGGCAGCCGGCTTGTCGGTGCCGCTATACGGGTAGAACGGGTGCTGAAAGATGCTGCACATCAACACATGCTCGTCCCCGGCGAAGCAATCTTCGGTGCCGTTGCCGTGGTGAACGTCGAAGTCGATAATCGCCACCCGTTCCAGGCCATGCACCTTGAGCGCATGGCGGGCAGCGACACCGACGTTATTGAAGAAGCAGAACCCCATCGGATTTGCCTTCTCAGCATGATGGCCGGGCGGGCGCACGGCGCAGAAGGCATTTTCGATCTCGCCCTTCATGACCAGATCAACCGCATGACAGCCCGAGCCGGCAGCCCGCAAGGCGGCTTGCCAGGTATGCGGATTCATCGCGGTATCCGGATCGAGGTGTACGACGCCATGTTCCGGCGATGACCGTTTGATGCGCTCCAGATGCGAGGCCGGGTGAACACGCAGCAGCTGTTCGAAGGTAGCGAGCGGTGCGTCGTAATAGACAAAATAGGCATCGATCCCCTGAGCGATCAGGTGATCATTGATGGCTGTCAGGCGTTGCGGACATTCCGGGTGATGCGAACCCATATCGTGCAACTGGCAATCACGATGGGTAATGATGGCAGTGGTTGTCACTTGTTCTCTCTCTTGGTCTCTCTCTGCGAAACGGCGCACAAACGCCGTACGGCGAAATGTCATTATCGTCCCAATCTGCACGCCGCTTCAAGCATTAGAATCGGTTGGACGAGAAACTACGGATGCATGATGCTCAAAAATACATTTTCGCCGCTCGCCGGGCGCTCACGGCCCTTGGGTCCGGTGCTCGAACAAGCGAGCCAAATCATTCTCGGCAAGGACCATGAAATCCGGCTGGCCGTCGCTTGTCTGATGGCCAACGGCCACCTGCTGATCGAGGATCTGCCGGGCATGGGCAAGACAACGTTGGCGCATATGCTGGCCCGCCTGCTCGGCTTGCAATTTTCCCGCATCCAGTTCACCAGTGACCTGCTACCCGCTGACATCACCGGCGTTTCAATATTCGAACGTGAAAAAAGCGAATTCCGTTTCCTGCCCGGACCGGTTTTCGCCCAATTGGTACTCGCTGACGAAATCAACCGCGCCACCCCCAAGACCCAAAGTGCCTTGCTGGAAGCAATGGAAGAAGGTCAGGTCACCGCCGAGGGGCAGACGCGCCCATTACCCACCCCATTTTTCGTCATCGCCACGCAGAATCCGGCGCACCAGATCGGTACCTTTCCGCTGCCCGAATCGCAGCTCGACCGGTTCTTGATGCGCATTGAACTGGGTTATCCGGACCGCAGCGCCGAGCGCGCCCTGTTGGCCGCCGGCGGGCAGCGTGCCCGTGTTGACCAACTCACGTCGCTGATCAATGTCAGCGATCTTCCTGCCTTGCAGCAAGAGGCTGCAGCCATCCACGCCGCCGGCCCGCTGATCGATTATGTTCAGGCGCTGGTCGAGGCAAGCCGCCAGAACCCGGCTTTCCAGCACGGCCTGTCGCCCCGCGCCGGCCTCGCCCTGCTCGCCGCATCCCGCGCCTGGGCCTGGCTGGCCGGACGCGACATGGTTTTGCCGGACGATGTGCAGGCCGTGCTTCCAGCCGTGGCCCGCCATCGCCTGCGCTCGGCACAAGGTGGCGGTTACGCCGTGGCCGAAGACATGGCTGCCCTGATTCGCAGCGTCGCCATTCCCTGATCTCCGTGGAGATAGTCGCCACACTCAAGCAGCAACTGTTTCGCTGGCGAAGCGACGGCACGGCCCCATTGCGCCTTGGCCAACGGCGGATTTTCATCATCCCGTCGCGTGGCGGCCTGCTGTTTGCAGCGGCGCTCGTCGTCATGCTGATCGGCGCCATCAATTACAACCTGGCTCTCGGCCACGCCCTGGTATTCCTGCTGGCCGGACTGGGCATCGTCGGCATGATCCACACCTTCCGCAACCTGCACGGTCTGATCATCACCCCGGGCCGCAGCACCCCGGTCTTTGCCGGTGAAACAGCCTACTTCGAGCTGACGCTGGAGAATGAGCGCTCGTCACCGCGCCTCGCACTCGAACTGGCCGCAGAACCCGGCAATTCAGTGATTGCTGCGGTCAACGCGAAAAAAAGCCTGAAAATCAAAATTCCGCTCAGCACCCACAAACGCGGCTGGCTCGATCTGCCGCGCGTGCGCCTGTCGACCCGCTATCCACTTGGCCTGTTCACCGCCTGGGCCTATCTCCAGCCCGCCATGCGCTGCCTGATTTATCCGCAGCCGATGACTGCACCCCTGCCAGCTTCCTCGCCCTCCCCGGTGGGCGGCGAGCGGCGCGGAGAAGGCGGGCAGGATGACTTCGCCGGTTTTCGGGAACGTCAAGCTGCCGATTCGCCTCGCCACGTCGCCTGGAAAGCCAGCGCCCGCAACGCCAGCGAGGGCCCCTTGCTGATCAAACAGTTTTCCGGAGGCGCCGAGGAGGAATTAATCCTCGACTGGCGCCTGACCAACGACGCGTTACCGGACGAAACCCGCATCGGCATCCTTACCGGCTGGTTGCTGGCTGCTGACGCCACCGCAACACCGTTCGGACTCAGCCTGCCAAACCTCGATATTTCACCGTCTCATGGCGAACGCCATCGACATCGCTGCCTCGAAGCCCTTGCGCTCTACCAGCCATGAGCACGCTTGCCCGCGACGCCCTCGATCACCACACCACGCCCTGGTTGTTTGCCACCGCGCTGGCCACGACCGCGCCCCATGTCCTTCATCAACCGCTTTGGTTGAGCCTACTGGCCGGCACCATGCTGCTGTGGGCTGCCTGGCTCTGGTGGAAGGACGAACGCCTGCCCGGACGCAGGCTACTCATCCTCCTCGTTGTCGCCGGCTGCGCCGGCATCCTCATCGAGTTTCGGACGCTCTTCGGCCGGGATGCCGGCGTCGCCATGCTGGTGATGTTCATGACCATGAAGCTGCTGGAACTGAAATCCCGGCGCGATGCGATGGTCATCGTCACCCTTGGCTATTTCCTGCTGCTCACCCACTACCTCTACTCGCAAAGCATTCTGACCGGGCTTTGGCTGCTGGCCGCCATGTGGGGGGTGACGGCCACGCTGATCCGTCTGCATGGCGGTCCGGATAGTACCCCACGCCCCACCCTGCGCCTTGCAGCGGTCATGTGCCTGCAGGCAATTCCTTTCATGCTCGTGCTCTATCTGCTATTCCCACGAATATCCGGCCCGCTCTGGGGCTTGCCTTCCGACGCGCACGCTGGCATGACCGGGCTGTCCGAAACCATGTCACCGGGAAGCATTGCCCAGCTTGCCCAAAATGCAGATATCGCCTTCCGTGTTCGCTTCGATGGCCCCGTTCCGCCGAAGCAAAAGCTTTACTGGCGTGGCCCGGTCATGGAGCAATTTGATGGCATTACCTGGCGCCCCTACGAAGGGCGACACCCAGCGGCACACCTCGATATCCTGTCGCCACCCATCAGCTACGAAACAACCCTGGAAGCCCACAACCAACGCTGGCTGCTGGCCCTCGACGCGCCTAGCCAATTGTCTCCTGAAACCTTCCTGAACGGCACCCTGGCCGCAACCCGTCGGCAAGCACTCAACGAGCGGCAACGCTTCCGTTTTTCGGCCAGCCTCGACTATCGTTTCAATGCCATTGAAGATCCGAACGTCCTTCGCCGCAACCTTGCCCTTCCCGAACGCAGCAATCCAAAAACACAGGCCCTGGCCAGCCAATGGCGAGTCGACCACGCTCAGGAAGCCATCATCAGCAAAGCCCTTCAACTATTCGCCAGTGACTTCACCTACACCCTGCAACCGCCCCTGCTCGGCCGGGACGGCATTGACGAATTCCTGTTCCAGACGAAACGCGGCTTTTGCGAACACTACGCAGCCGCCTTCGTCGTTCTGATGCGGGCGGCCAATATTCCGGCACGGGTCGTCAGCGGCTATCAGGGCGGGGATTACAACCCGCTGGACTCCTACCTGGTCATCCGCCAGTCGGATGCCCATGCCTGGGCCGAAGTCTGGCTGGACGGTAAAGGCTGGGTCCGGGTCGACCCGACTGCGGCAGTTTCACCGGCTCGCATCGAGACCGGCATCGCCGATGCACTCCCCTTCGGCGAACCCCTGCCAGCCATGGTCCAGTGGCGGGCCGGGTGGGTACGAACGCTGCGCTACCGTTGGGAAGCCATCAACAATGCCTGGAATCAGAATGTGCTCGGCTATAACCCGCAACGCCAGCAAGCATTGCTGGCCCGCCTTGGTTTGCCGGATACCGACTGGCGCAGCCTGACCATGGCACTTGGCACCGCCTGCAGTCTGCTCGTTGCGGTGCTGATGCTCTGGGCACTCTACAAACGTCCGGAACGTGACCCGGTGATTCGCCTTTGGCATAAAGCGCTGCGACATCTGGTCCGAAGAAAGGTAGACTACCTGCCTTGGGAAACGCCACTCGAACTGGCCCGACGCATTCGGGAACAGCACCCGGAACTGGCTGAATCCTTCCAGCCCGTAGTCGATGCCTACCTTGTGGCGCGCTACGGCACCGATAACTCACCCGATAGACTGCGCGATGCGATTGCGCAATTGAAATAATGATCCCCACATTCAAACACCTTCTCGCCTCACTGCTGCTTGCTGCCCTGACCGCAGTTACCCAGGCCGCCCCTGCCGATACTCCGACATTTGCCGATAACCAGGCCGCCATCGATTTCGCCCGCGACCTGGAACAGCGGCACGGTTTCAAGGCTGACGAACTGATCAGCCAGTTCGCCCAGACCCATCCCAACGCTACAGTCCTCAAACTGATCAAGCCCCCCGCCTCACCGCTGCAGCGCTCCTGGGAGCGCTATCGTCCTCGCTTCCTGAATGACCGCCGCATCGATGGTGGCGTCCAGTTCTGGCAGGAAAATGGGGCGCAGCTGGCCAAGGCCCAGGCCATTTATGGCGTACCGGCAGAGATCATTGTGGCCATCATTGGCGTCGAGACCGAATACGGCCGCAACACGGGTGGGTTTCGCGTCTTCGAAGCCCTCGCCACGCTGGCTTTCAACTACCCGCCACGCGCTGAATTTTTCCGCACCGAACTCGAACAATTCCTGCTGCTCGCCCGCGAAAACAATCTCGACCCACTGGCGGTGAAGGGGTCGTTTGCTGGCGCCATCGGCATTCCCCAATTCATGCCGGGTAGCCAGCGCCGCTATGCCGTTGATTTCGACGGTGACCAACGCGTGGACCTTGGCAACAGTGTGGACGATGCCATCGGCAGTGTTGCCCGCTTTCTTGAACAACATGGCTGGCAAGCCGGGCAGCCCATAGCTGTCCGGGCCATCACCAGCGCCCCGCCCGACAACGCATTGATCCAGTCCGGCATTCGCCCGACACTCAAAGTGGGTGATCTGGTGGAAAAAGGCATTCGCGCCAACACCGACCCCGACGCAATCGCCGCCCTGATCGACCTCGTCTCACCCGGACAGGAAACCGAATACTGGCTCGGTTTTGATAATTTCTACGTCATCACCCGCTACAACCGCTCTAGCTTCTACGCCATGTCCGTCTTCCAGCTTGGCGAGGCAATCCGCAACCGGATGTGCGCCAACCCGCAGACTACAGCAGAGAATCGCGAGAAATATTGCCGCGCTTGATGATCTTGCGCAGGCGATCCAGACCTTCCATCTGAATCTGACGGACCCGTTCGCGGGTCAGCCCGAAATCGTGGGCGATGACGTCAAGCGTTGCTATGTCGGCCCCGTTCAGCCCGTAGCGACGCTCAAGCACCGAACGCTGACGCTCGGTGAGCTGATCCAGCCAGTCATCTACCAGCGTGCCAACCTCGCTGAGTTGCAGAAGGGATTCCGGATCATGCCCCTCTTCATCCGCAATCACTTCGGCGATGGTGTGATTGGGATCAATTTCCAGCGGGGCATCAAGGGAGGCGATGTGTTCATTGAGCGACAGGATGCGCCGTACATCGTCGACCGTGCGGTCAATCAGCAATGCCACACGCTCGACGGTCGTTTCGCGTTTTTCGGCTGATTCCAGATGCCGCATGGCGCGCAGAACGACGTTGATCTCCTTGACGATATGGACCGGCAAACGAATCGTCCGCGACTGGTTCATGATGCCGCGCTCAATATTTTGTCGTATCCACCACGTCGCATACGTCGAGAAGCGAAAGCCGCGTTCCGGATCGAACTTTTCCAATGCATGGATCAAACCGAGGTTGCCTTCTTCGATCAGGTCCAGCAAGGGAATGCCGCGATTGAGATAATGCTTGGCAATATTCACGACCAGTCGCAGATTGTGTTCGATCATGCGCTGACGGGCGGCGAAATCGCCCGCCCGGACCAGTCGGGTGGTGGCCAGTTCTTCTTCTGCAGTCAGTAAGGGCTTGGCGCCAATTTCGCTCAGGTAAAGCTGAGTGACATCCTCGAGCAGTTCGATTTCCGGGACAACCACTTCCGGCTCATGCAACAAGACAGAATCATCGGGTTGCCCCTCGAACTCGTCATCCACATGTACGCCGGAATCACTCATCTTTTTGGTAAATGCAACGCCGGGTCGACCGGCTTGCCCTGTTTGCGGATTTCGAAATGCAGCTTGACCGAGTCAGCATCGGTATTACCCATCTCGGCAATTTTTTGCCCACGACTAACCTGCTGGCCTTCCTTGACAAGAATCTTGCGATTGTGGGCATAAGCCGACAGATAGGTCGCGTTGTGCTTGACAATGATCAGTTCGCCAAAGCCCCGCAATCCGCGTCCTGCATAGACAACCTTGCCATCACCTGCGGCCAGCACAGGGTCTCCGGCGTTGCCCGCAAAATCCAGACCCTTGTTGCCGCCGTCACTGTAGGGCGCAGTAACCTTGGCCGATGTCGGCCACATCCAGGGCACTTCATCCGGCCCGGCAGGTGCAACCGTCGCCGCAGGGGCCACTTCAGGCTTGGCCTCGGTCGGTTTGGCGGCTTCACTGCCGCCCTTGTTGTTCAGGCGGGCAAATGCCTCATCCGAATACGGCTCCTTGCCGACCCGCGGTTCGCGCTTCAGCAAGCCACGTTGCGAAACATCTGCCGACATTGTCCCTGTTGGCTGGTCAAGCGAACGTGATTCAACGACCGCATCCGACACGATCGGCTTGGTGACCGCGCCAGGTGCATTGGCTTCGACAGCACCTGGCGGTGCCACACGTAGCACCTGCCCTTCCTTGATCGCTGAAGGATTGACTAAATTGTTCCAGGCGGCGATATCACGGTGATCCTGCCCCGTTTCCTGAGCAATCCGGTACAGCGTGTCGCCGCGTTTGACCGTGTAATAGCCCGGCCCAGCCGGTTGAGGCGCGGATTTTGATGCAGCACTGGAGCGGTCAACCGCTGGCACCGGTTGCTGGGAAATACAGCCTGCCAAAAGCAGCAGCGGGAATATGGCCGTGATGATGCGAATCATTGCGTTCCTGATAATAACGGGACAAAACGTACGGCATCCAGCCGCGTTTCGATAAAACCCTGCGGCGTCCGTTCGATAAAACTAAGATACTGCTCAGCGGCACCCACTGGCAAGACCAGTCGCCCACCGAGCGCAAGTTGTTCGAGTAGCGCACTCGGCACGCGCGTTCCGGCTGCAGCCACTATGATACTGTCAAATGGTCCGGCTTCCGGCAAACCTAACTGCCCATCTGCATGTTTCAGGCGCACATTGAACTGCTGCAAAGTGCGCATGTTGGCCTTGGCTTTCTCCAGCAACGGCGCAAGCCGCTCGACCGAATAGACCTCTTTGGTCAATTGAGCCAGCACCGCCGCCTGATAGCCGCAGCCCGCACCGATTTCCAGAGTTTTGCCAAGGCTGGCGCGCCCGTTGAGCAACAATTCGATCATGCGCGCCACCACATAGGGTTGCGAAATGGTCTGCCCCATGCCCAGCGGCAAGGCAGTATCTTCATAAGCGCGCGAGGCCAGCGCCTCTTCGACGAAAACATGCCGGGGAACAGCTGCCATCGCCTTGAGGACGGCTTCATTACGTATCCCTTTTTCGCGGAGGCGCTCGATCATGCGCGCCCGCGTGCGCTGCGAGGTCATGCCAATACCGTTTAACACCTGAGACTCATTTCATCCATTGGCGAATGGCCGGCAATTGTGCGGCATGTGTCAGATCAATCTGCAACGGGGTGATCGACACAACACCACGCTCGATGGCATTGAAATCAGTCCCGGGGCCGGCGTCGGCAGCGGCGCCGGCAGCACCGATCCAATACACGGTTTCCTTGCGCGGCGACATCATTTTAATGACGGGTTCTGCCTTGTGCCGACGGCCCAGACGCGTGACTTCCATCCCCTTTAAATCGGCATTCGGAATATCCGGCACGTTGACATTCAACAGTACGGGTTCCCTGATCGGGTCGCGAATAAAGCGCTCCACCAATTGACGTGCAACCAATCCGGCCGATACGAAATTATTGCTTTCAAAACTGGTCAGGGAAATGGCGATCGACGGAATACCGAGCAAATAACCTTCAGTCGCTGCGGCAACTGTTCCCGAATAAATCGTATCGTCCCCCATATTGGCGCCGTGATTAATGCCGGACACAATAATATCGGGTAATTCATCCAGCATGCCGGTTACCGCCAGATGGACGCAATCGGTTGGGGTTCCATTGACAAAATAGAAACCGTTGGCCGCCTTTTTCAGATGCAAAGGCCGGTCCAGCGTCAGCGAGTTACTGGCACCACTGCGGTTCTGCTCAGGCGCGACAACGACCACCTCACCCAGGCCATGCAACGCGTCCGCCAGAGCAGCCAGCCCTGGCGCAAAATAGCCATCATCGTTACTCAGCAGAATACGCATGAATCAAACCAGCAGGTTATCAATATTGCCGCCATTGGCCACCCAGGCTTCAACCCATTTCGGCTTGCGGCCACGACCTGTCCATGCCAGTTCTGTATTTTGCGGATGACGATATTTAACCTTGACCTTATTGCCGGTAACCGTCTTTGCCTTGACGTCCTTGCCCAGCAAATCCTCGATTGCATAACCGCGGGTTTTGGCAAAGGCCCGTAATTCATTTAAAACGTTAATCTTTTCTTCAGCTTCCCGACGTTTGATTTCCGCGGGAATCTGCTGCTGCAAATCGCGCAACTGAGAAACGGACAGTGTAGAAAGATCCATGATTATTTCCTTATTTAATAAGTGGCGACAATTTAATTTGTTTTAATCTTTATTTCAACGCCACCAATTTAAAAAACCGGCATAAGCCGGCTTTTTAAATTGGTGAAGATGGGCATTCGAACGCACCCTACGTAGCAGTCTACTATTGTTCACCACGAAAGTCTCGGGCTATCCCATAGGCTCGAAATACCGGATCCTCCCCAATGGCATAAAACATGGAGCGCTACGGTCAACCGGAAAAATCGGGGTATTTTGAAAATAATATGCTTGGCCTTTGATTCAGACGAACTCAATCGTCGGACATAAAGGATTTACCCAACGCAGTTTCATTGTCCTGCGTGACCTGTTCCGAAATTTCCGCCATTTGCCAGGACGGATGTGCCGAGACATCCGCTCCAACAGCATTCGCTCCGCGGGTGAGCGCCGAGGCTGCGATGCCGGAATTTCCAGCAGGACCACGAGGCAGATTGGAAAATATCTCGACACCGTCGGGGCCGGTAGTCACGTAGATCTCCATCTCTCCGCCGTAAGCGGGCAGCATTAACAAGGCGACGGCTGCCAATCCAAGACGGCGCAGCCAGCAGTGCTCAATGCGAATGGCCATGACCATCCTGCTGCATGACATGGGCAACAAATGGATCGCTTTCCATGTCACCGAAGTCGGCGGCATCGATCATTCCGTAGTCGGCAATCCCGTCGTCGTTCACGCGCGGCCACGCAGTCGGTGCTTTGGCGTGAATTTCCCTGAGCGCCAGCGTCATGCGTTCACCTTGACGGGTCATTTTCAGACTGGCCGGTACTTTGGTCCGCACCAGCCACCATAGATCGATCTCCTGGTCGCCCACTTTGCCGGTATAGCGCACCGCTTTCTGACCAAACATTGTTGTGCTGGGGCCTCGTTTGAGCGCCTCGAGCAAATGGGGTGAGATGACCGAAGCGAGCTTTCGCCAATCCGGCTCGGCGTGACGGGTCTTGATTTCACCCGGCGTGTAGTCAATCACCCGCTTCTCGTGATGAAAGACACGACGATAGTGATATTCATCGGCACCCAGGCGTTGCCAGATATCGTTGTGACCAACGGCGACACTGGCCGTCTCCACGCTGTCGGCATCGCGCCAGAGGTACCAGTCGGTTTGTGTTTTGGCGTGCCGCTTGTTGACCGTCAGCTCGTAGCGAGCGGCAACAGGCGCCATGTCATCGTGCTGGCCGGCCGCCATGGTGACGACCGGGTCGCCAGGGGCGTGATGCATTTCGTGGGCCAATGCGTGGCCAGAGAGCAAAAATGCCAGCAGCAGGCTGGCGAAAAGAGGGCATTTTTTGGCGTTCACCGCAGTCGTCCTTGTCAAACGAACGGAGCGCCCGCAGACGCTCCGTAACTTCTCAGATAACCCGGGCAACAGCCATACTGCCGCCCGGAGGGTCAATCAGAAGCCGAACGCTTCCTTCATCACGTGATAAATCCAGTTCTGTTCCATTGAACCATGGACCAGATTGGCACGCGGGCCGGTCGCGTAGATGGCGACATCCTCACCTGCGTGGGTTTCCGAACCCATCGGCACCACAGCTTGCTGCAGGTAGCCGAGGGCAGAAGTATCCACACTGGTCAGATCCGCGCGGGCACCGCTGACCGCACCCGGGCCATTCTGGTAACCCAGCGTGGTATAGGGCAAGCCGTCGCCAGCCTTGCTCGGTGCCGGGGCATTGCCATCAATGGCCGGCACTTCCTTGGCCAGACCGGTGATGTCGTTGCCGCGGTGCGGATAGCCCGCGATGGTGAAGGTATGACTGTGGTCGGCCGTCACGATGATCAGTGTTTCTTCGGGATCAGTCATCTCGTAAGCCTTTTTGACGGCGCGCGACAGCTCAATGGCATCGAGCAACGCGCGCTTGGCATTGCCGGCATGATGAGCGTGGTCGATACGGCCGCCTTCAACGTGCAGGAAATAGCCCTTGTGGCTCTTCTTAAGCATCCGAATGGCCTTTTCGGTCATTTCGGTCAGCGATGGTTCACCCGCTTTGTCGCCTGCGCGATCAGCTTCATATTGGGCATGCGATGGTTCGAAAAGTCCGAGCAGATAGTCGGTTGTGGCCGGATCTGCCGCATCGAATTGTGCCTTGTTCCAGGCATATTTGGCCTTGGCACCTCGCGTGCTGACCCATTCTGCCGTCAGGTCGCGGCCGTCACTGCGGCGCCCCTTGACCGGCGTGGCATTGTTACCATATTCCGGATCCAGCATGGTCTTGGGCAGGAAGTAAGTACGACCGCCACCCATGGCAACCTTCAGGCTGCTTTTCACGGCTGGCGACAGTTCGATCAGCTGACGGGCAATGTCCTTGACCAAGGTCACGCCATTGGCCTTGCAGGTGGCGACATTGCTGGCAAAAAAGTTGTTCAGGTCGGAATCAGACTCCCAGTCACGTACTGGCGTGTGGGCGTAAGTAGCAGCCGGCGTGGCATGCGTAATCCGGGCGGTGGATACCACGCCGGTCGCCTTGCCGGCAGCCGCCGCCTGTTCAAGCAAAGTCGGCAGGCTGTGTGCAGCGACAACGGATGCATCGCATTCGCCACGCGATGTCAGATGATCAACCGAGAGCATGCCCTCGCGTGCCTTGTAACCGGTGATCATGGCCGTCATCGTCGGCGCGGAGTCCGATGTCTGCTGATCCCAGGAATACGTCTTGGAGAGACCTACGTTCGGAAAATTTTCAAACGACAGGCGATTTTCTTCGCCCGTCTTGCCATTCAATTGACCTTCCAGAATCCGTGCGGCCGTAATGGTGGAAATTCCCATGCCATCCCCGACAAACAGGATGACATTCTTGGCCTTGCGCTCGTTATGCGAAATCCTCTTGCTGTCCGAGATGAATTTCTGACCGTTGGCAAACCACTCCTGAACGGATTCAGGGCCTTGAACCACAGGCGCGGCAGCAAATACAACGGGGGCGGCCATGGTCAGGGCAAGGGCGCTGACCATGGTCTTGCGGTAGAACTTGGGCATTCTGGGAACTCCGGGTCGGGTTAATACGAATTATCAGCCACGCTTTCAATGCGTAGGTGGCAGTGCCAGGACTGCCGGCCTGCGCGCAAGAGATCCGGGTGCCGATGCACGGGCTACAGGAATCTCCAGCAAAGTTAGCGCTTCGACCCTCAAGGCTAGCGTCGGCTGATGACGTCAGGATGTCCGAAACGTTTCAGCCATGTTTCATGGTGCTCAGCGCACCATCAAAACCGTCTAGGATGCCCCTTCCAACGCGAGCCGGCTTCCTCAAATAAAACAGCGCTCCCACCAGCTCGATGGAAGCGCTGCTTTATTCCCGTTCCGGGTTATTTCAGTGCAATATCACGCCAGCTTCAAGGAGCCAGCAATTGGGTGCAATGTCCCGGCTGGGCAGGTGCGTCGGCGATAGCCGCGCCACGACCAATGCACTGATCCGGCGGCAATGTATGACCCTGCTCGACATAGCCAACCAGAAGATCGAAGGCACGCTGCGCATGGGGCTGGATCAACTCGAGTTGTGGCAAGGTCAGCTTATAAGTCTCGATATGGTTGCCATTTTGCACCTCGTAGAGGCGGTAGGCCGGATTACGATCATGGCGATCACGCGCCCGACGTTCGTCGCCCTCCATCCGTTCGTCACCGCTGCTCATGGCAACCTTGCGGGCGTAGGCGCGCGCATGATGATTGATGGGCAAGAGCGCATCCATGGTCCCGGCCACGGTGATCAGCGGACGCTGAATGCGGCCGGTGGTGGCAAAATCTGCAATCCGGTCATCCGCACCTGACACCGGCAGGCGAGCAATGTAGTTGTAGTTTTCGGGGCCGCTGCCGTAGGTATCGTAAGTCGGGTCGAGCCGCTTCTGCCACTGGCAGAGCGTCACTTCCCAGAATGCAGCAGAATTAAGCGCCCATAGCGTCGTCGCACCATTGCTCAGGTCGTCTGGATACCCTGCCGCACGAATATTCTTGGCAGCAGTGCTATTCGCATCCATGCCGCTGGCCACGTAGTCCGGGTAATTGAGGACCGCTGCCGGCAGGTCAGTCAGCAGATTGGCGGCAGTTTCATCGACAAAAGTACCTTCCCAGTCCACGCCACCATCGAACCACTCTGGCGCTGATTCAACCGCCCGGCGTACCTGATAGCCGCCATTCGAGGTGCCCACCGCGTAGGTGTAGCGTGGCGCCTTGCCATAGTTGACGGCGGCACCCTTGTGGGCCAGTTTGGACGCCAGCACCATGAAATCGCGCCAGCGGGTGAATTCCTGGCCTGGGTCGTTATCGAAGAAATGCACCCAGGTCGGCGACGTCGGGTTCAGACGGCAGGCCAGCGGGTCGGTGGCATCGCTCAGTTTCAGATTGAGGACACCTTTGTTCTGCGAAGCGTAGGCATAGCCTTTCTGCACCACATAATCGCTCCAGGCGAAATCGCCGTTGAACTCGCTGCGCGTGCCGGAAGCACCGGCCACTACCAGACGACCGTTCCATTTGGCCGGCAGCCGCAACAGAAAGCGGGCTTGTCCCGTCGGATCGCTGGCAATTCGGGCATTCAGCTGCACGCCAGGTACCGGACCACTGATCGGCGTACGGTTCGCCGCATCCGGGGCGATCGTCGCGCGGTCAGTCTGTGGTGTAAAGGCAAATGGCGGCACACCCGGCAATGAATTGTTGGCCGGTGTGGTAGCTGCATTGGCCGTCGTCAGGTCGGCACTATCGACACAGCTGACATCAGCCAGCTGGCTGCCAAATGCCTGAATCAGATTACTGCAGCGGTCAGCCTGGGCGGCGCCTGCACCAAGCAGCATGACCAAGGCGGCAAGACAGCGTACGGCAGGCCTAACAGCCTGGTCCTTGTGATGATTCATGGTTTGTCTCCTTTTTGATTTATCGCTTGAAATCGGGTTGACCGCAACACAACGAACATCGCCGCCGATCGTCTTGATCCACATCGGTAGCGGCGAGTCGTCCGGCATATCTTACCTTTGCCAATGAGACTATCCATTGAATATTTTTTGCTGTGCCCCTGCAAGATTCGGCAGCCGGCTGATGGCCAAACCAATGGCTAAAAATCACCCGCCTTCAACAAACAATCCGACTATAAATCAGATAATTGCCAGCGTTTGCCGTCCGTACCACTCTTCGCCGGCTGGCAGGATGACCGGCTGGGTGACTGCCGCTTCGACGCACAGCATGTGGCGCCAGCCATTGGCCGGCATGTCCTGCAAGTCGGCGCAACGTTCAACCCAGGGGTTCCAGACAACGACATCCGGAAAGCCCTGGCTCTGGATAGCCAGACTTTGCTTGCCGTTATGCAGGACCTGCGGTGCCCTCACGTTGTGGTAGACGCGGTCAATCTCGCTTTCAACCACCAGTTCCACAATTTCTTCGCGGGCGACCAGCCCACCATCAATGGCATCACGATAATCGTGCCCGGCCAGACCTTCCAGCGCGATCTTCTCGACATGCTCGACACGCAGGTAGCTGTGCAATGCCCCGGTAAATTCAAACGGCGTGCCACCGGTGTTGGTGACACAAAACTCCATGTCAATGCGATCGCCTTCCAGCATCAACGTCAGCTCGGCATGGAAAGCATGTGGCCACAGCGCCATCGTCTTGTCGTCACTGCCCAGCTCGAAGGTCACCAGTGCGTAGTCATCCGCCGTGCGCTGGGCAACCAGCGACCACGCGCGTGTTCGTACAAACCCATGCTTGGGCAGATCACCCAGCTGGGCAAATTGCGGAAAGCAGACAGGAACCCCACCTCGAATCGCCACGCTGCCGTCGAAAATTGCCTTGTCGGACAAAAACAGGCGCTCCTTCCCATCCGGAGGAATCCATGACAACACCTGTGCCCCCAACTTGCTGATGACGGCTGTGGCACCACGCGGCCCATGCAGGCGTAGCGCTTCAATACCGTGGAATTCGATGGCTTCAATGGAGGGTTTCATGGTTGTTTGGAATCACGTAAAGGTGGGGACGGACATGTAAGATTTCGACGGCATGGCCGAGCATGGTCACGGTACCGGTGCGTCGATCATTGCCGGTGTCGCTGTATTCGAAGGTGTAGACGCGGCGCAATTTCAAACGCCCGTCATCGTCACGCGCCAAGCGCACCGAATTGCCGACCACGGTTTCGTCCAGAAACTGCATACCGTCGCCATGACACGCTTCGCGGGCTGCCTGCACGCCAATTTCACGTGCCTTGAGGCTATCAAGCCAGAACCAGACACCCGAGGCGATCAGGGCAAGGAGCAACAATTCAGTCAAATTCATTACCTAAGTATAAGGAACAAGGAAATAGAGCACGGAAATTACCTGAAAATTGCCGGATAATCCGATTGTCGAAAACTATTCGCAGACCATGGACTCACCTCTACAACTGTTACGCGAGCTATTTCCGTTTGGCCACACCAGTGCCGAACAGAAAAATGCCGCCGCAGTTCGTGATCTGCTCGACACGACGACCGGGCTGTCTCCGCAGGAGACGGTCATCAAACTCGCCAATACCGTTCTGCCGAATATCGGCAAGCAGCCGAACATGCACATGCGTTTCAAGTTGCTGGAAGATGTCCGACTTGATGCGGAAAAGGCGCTGCCGGTTCTCGAACACAATATCAGCCATGCCGTATTGCCCTTGCCGCTGGCGGCAGCCTCCGAGGCGCTGCATGCTGACAATCTCCTCAAGGGACTCGCCGCCGCCTACGCGGGCATTGCTCGCAGCATCAACAAAAATCATCTCAATGCGGCGCTCAGCCACCTGTTGCACCGGTGCGTTCAGCGGGCCATGGCCATGGTCGCTCGACGCCAATTGCTTGCCTATCGCGCCTATGCTGCCCCGTCGGCCAGTTCGTGGCAAACCTTGCACGAACTTTACCAGATGATCCGCGGCCAGCGCACCAAGCCACTGAATGGTGAAACGGCACCGATTGAACATGAGTATCTGGGCGCCCTGCTCTTCGCTTATCTTGAACCGACCAAGCTGCAGCGCGCCGAGCTGGAAAGCATCAATATTTGCACCCGACAACTCGCTGCCTATGCGCAGGTCGGTGAAGTTACGCCGGAGCTAGGCAAAGGCAATGGCACCGAATCCTGCTTCCTAGTCCGTCCGGATGAAGGTACGCCTGGCTACCCTCTGGCTCGTCTGCCGTCCGGCTCGTCGATTTTCGGTAGTCTGCTGATTGATTGCACGCAGGTACTGGCGGCCCTGGACCGTAATATCACCCGTCGCCCAGGCAAGGTGGTGGAACCTGATCTCGATGCCCCGCCCACCCTGCTGCAAGCGTTGCGCCTTGCGATCGGCGGCAAGAGCGCCCGCCGTTTCAGCCGAACGAATTTCCGACCGCGCGGCGACCTGATCAGCGGTTTCGGGTCCGTCCTCAACTTCCTGGATGGCAATGCCTTTTCGCGTCGTTCAGTGGATTCAGCCACCCGTTATGAAGGCAGGAGCTTCTCATCCAGTGAATGGGCGTTGATCGACGAAAGCCCCGATGGTTTCCGCTTGCGCTACATCAAGGGCGAAAAGAGCAGCATGGGGGCTGGCGAAATTGTGGCCCTGCAACCACGCGAATCGAGCAAGATTCACGTCTGCCTGGTACGTCGTATTTCGTCCTCCCACATTCGCCTTGAAGTCGGGCTGCAGTTGATGTCACCACAGGTCAGCATCGTGGATATTTTTGCTGAAGACACACCGGAACAGCGTGCGGTATTCATGCACAGCCTGCCAGCCTACGGCAAATTTTCCGGCTTGATCACGGCACCGGGTGCCTATCGGCCCGGTCAGAAAATCATGCTGAAATTGCCTGGACGTACACTGCATCGACAAATTGGATCATGCATGGAAGCCAACGAGGGGCTAGAATTCTTTGCCCTAGACCTGCTTCCTGACTGATTCCATTTAATGCTCAGCTACCGCCACGCTTTTCACGCCGGCAACCACGCCGACGTGCTGAAACACCTCATCCTGATCGAGATTGCGCAATATATGGCCGAAAAGCCGGCGCCGTTCTGGATCATCGATACCCATGCGGGGGCCGGGCGTTACGCGCTGGAATCTGCGCACGCCAGCAAATTGGGCGAGTATCGTGACGGCGTCGGCCGCCTTTGGGACGCCAAGGGCTTGCCCAAGGCGGCACTCAACTACCTTGATTTCATCAAGATGCTCAACCCGGACGGCCAATTGCGCCATTATCCGGGCTCCCCCTGGCTGGCCCGCCAGTTGTTGCGTGACAGCGATCGCCTGCGACTTTATGAAATGCACAGCACCGACGGCAAGCTGCTGATGGAATGCTTCAAGGGTAGCGGCCGCGAAGTATCAATCACCGACGGCGACGGATTTGCCGGCCTCAAGGCCATTCTGCCGCCCCCACCGCGCCGGGCACTGGTGCTGATCGACCCTTCGTACGAAACCAAAGGCGACTACACGGCCGTCATCAAGGCGCTGCAGGATGCCATGAAACGCTTTGCCACCGGCACCTACGCGCTGTGGTACCCGATGCTGGGCAAACAGGAATCACGCCAGTTGCCGGACAAGCTGAAGCGGCTGGGTGCCGCCAACTGGCTGCATGCAACGCTGGAGGTCAAGGCCCCCTCCCGTGATGGCTATGGCATGCATGGCAGCGGCATGTTCATCATCAATCCGCCGTGGACGCTGGAAAAGACTTTGCACGATACGTTACCGACGCTGGCCGGCCTGCTCGCCCAGGACGAGGGCGCGAAGTACACGCTGGAGAGCGAGACGACCTAGTGACTCAACCTAGCTCGGTATATTTGGCCCGTGAGCCATAGGCTTTTTCAACCGGGTATTTGACGGCATTTTTGGCCAACTTGGCGCGACCTGCTTCGGCGAGATCAATACCCGCCCTGTCGGCGATCAACAACAAATAAAGCAGGATATCGGCGCATTCATCGCGCAGGGCTTCGGCGGCCTTCGGGTCTCCGGGCAGCGCATCGATCTCGGTGTCGGTTTTCCACTGAGTCAACTCCAGCAACTCAGACGCCTCAAGATTGAGCGACGTAATCAAATTGCGTAGCGAGTGAAACTGCCGCCAGTTGCGCGCATCACGGAATTCCAGCAATGCGGCGGTCAACCCGGAAAAATCGCTCATTTTCAAATCCTCTCGGTAATCCGCGCCGATCATGCCAGCCAGCCAGCAATGCGGCAACACTGCTGTCGTTTCCGAAACCACGCCAGAAACTGATGAGAGGACGGCTATCAACAACCCGATCAGCGTCGACTACCGGATCTGATTCAGGCGCCACTTAAGCCCCTGACGCCAACGGAGTAATATTCGCGATGACCACGGTCAACCCGAAAAAACTGCCAATTTACAAATATTCCAAGGAGCCCGCATGCCCCTCTACCGCCTCGGCGACAAGCAACCTCAGGTCGGCCACAACGCCTGGGTCGCCCCCAACGCCACCGTCATCGGTGACGTACACCTCGGAAAAAATGCTTCGATCTGGTGGAACGCCACGCTGCGCGGCGACAATGATCCAATCCATATCGGCGACAACACCAACATCCAGGATGGCTCGGTGCTGCATACCGATGAAGGCGTGCCGATGCGTATTGGCAATGACGTCACCGTGGGTCACCTGGTCATGCTGCACGGTTGTACGGTCGGCGATGGCAGCCTGATCGGCATTGGTTCGGTCATCCTGAATCGTGCGGTAATCGGCAAGGGCTGTATCGTCGGCGCCAACACGCTGATTCCGGAGGGCAAGGTTTTCCCGGATCGCGTGCTGATCGTCGGCTCGCCGGGCAAGGTCGTGCGCGAACTCTCCGACGACGATGTCGCTCGACTGAAAAAATCTGCCGAGCACTACGTCGATAATGCGAGGCGCTACACCGAGCAGCTGGCGCTGCTGTAAACAAACAACGCGGGGTTGTACCCCGCGCGATCGACCGGGCTGTTGTTGCTCAGACCGGGCTGGTCAAATTGGACAAAACGATATTCGGGCGCAAGTTTTCCATGACTTTCTGAATCCCGACGCGGGTGCGGGTATTGATCACCAATGGCGCACGCAAATTCGGCGAGATCGACGCCTTCCCACCCTCCTCCGTGCGAAACAACACCTGCATCACCGCCACATCCTCTGGCGCAGGTGACTGCAGGATCGCGTTCTCGGCATCATTCAAGGCCAGTTCGTAATCGAAACCCAGGGTAGTGGGATCAACAATCTGAAAAGCCAGCGTCGGTTCATCCAGCGATTGCAAGGTATAACTGGCCGGATGCTCCTTGCTTTCTTCATGCGCCAGCATGAACCGCTTGCAATGCTCAAAGCCGACCAGGCCGTTCGGGAAATTGATGATCTTTTCCGGGCTGACTTCGATAGCGCCGAACAGATAGGTTTCAACCTTCATTATTATTTCTCCTCGCAAATGGAATACAGCCGCGCCATCCTACACCAAGCGGCAATGGTTGTATTTTCCGGCGGGATTACGCATAGTCCACCCCCCAATTTTGCAATGCCGAATCACCCATGCTGCCACCGATTGAACATCGCATCGCCCTCGAACTTGGCGTCCGTCCGGCCCAGGTCAATGCTGCCATCGCCCTGCTCGACGAAGGCGCCACCGTGCCCTTCATTTCACGCTACCGCAAAGAGGCAACCGATGGCCTGGACGATACCCAGTTGCGTAATCTCGAAGAACGCCTGACCTACCTGCGCGATCTCGAAGAGCGGCGTACGGCTATCCTCGCCAGCATTGAAGAACAGGGAAAACTGACGCCAGAACTGAAAGCCGAGATCTGCGATGCCGAAACCAAGCAACGCCTAGAAGACTTGTATCTGCCGTACAAGCAAAAGCGCCGCACCAAAGCCCAGATCGCCCGCGAAGCCGGCATTGAGCCGCTGGCACTCGGTCTGCTGGAAGATCCGAATCTGACACCGGACGATGAAGCCGAAAAATTCATCAACGCCGACGCCGGTTTCGCCGATACCAAGGCCGTGCTCGACGGCGCCCGCCAGATTCTCATGGAGAAATTCGCCGAAGATGCCGAGTTGCTCGGCCAATTGCGCGAATATCTGAAAGCGCACGGCCTGCTGCGCTCAACCGTGG